>FTIZ01377670.1_pt1 | contig 11456 bp, 11 predicted proteins | sample 1658381 | NCBI WGS metagenome assembly FTIZ01 (sample SAMEA3914822, study PRJEB12502) | metagenome | biome: forest; material: soil | place: USA | collected 2012-03-12 | depth 0.1 m
GGCCTGCAGCGCCCCAGTGACTTCCTTCCCTGGCCTGGCTCAGCCCGAGAACAACTTTCAAAATCCGTCTCTGTTTTCCCCCCCAAAAGGCCAAAGGCTTCCTCCCACACCGCCATCGTAGCATCAACCTCGACGGCAATTACCCGCGTCGCCATCTCGGTCCGTTCTCGAGATTCATCCCCGAACAGTAAGTCGCTTTCTCTCTCGGCCGCCTCCCCCGCACGTGGATTGTGGATTGCGGCATCGGCTTTCTGCCTCGGTCTCCCGCTTGCGCTCTCTCTCCGCGCCCTCTTGCGAAGCCTCGACCTCCCCTATCCTATCCCGTTCCCCAACACCCAAACCCACACACCAAGTCGTTTGCGCGGCTCCGAACACGCCCCCGGGCCAAGCCGTGCTGCTTGCTGTCCACTCTCCGTGACGCCACTGCCCGCGGGTCATACGCCGCCGGCCTGACTGTCGCTCTGCTCGCTTCCTCCTGGCAATCGTGGATGCCTTGAGCTGCTGCTCCCCCCCCTCGCCCCGACACGCGTTGTGCAGATCTGTCCTCAGATCACGCCAGCCAGCCCAGCAGACCTGCATCAGCCAGCAGCCAGCAGCAACGGCCATTTAAACCGTCGCAGCCGCTCCGCGATCCCCTCTGCAGCACACACGAGCCGTTTCATCCATTGCGCGCGCCGCCGCTCTTCATCGTTCGCTTGCTTACCTCCGCCTCTCCGCACAGATCTCCATCACCCCTAAACCGTACCACGTTTCGCCTTCAATACCGCCAAGATGGGCATAGGAGGATCCAAGATGTGGGGGTGGCTCTCGCTGCTCATGAAGCAGAAGGAGATGCGCATTCTGATGGTTGGTCTTGACGCTGCCGGCAAAACCACCATCCTGTACAAGCTCAAGTTGGGCGAGGTCGTCACCACCATCCCCACCATCGGTACGCCACGCTTCCCCCCCTCCCGCGACCCTCGGCGGGTTTTGAGGCATCAAGGCATCATCATCAGCACAGCCTCTGATGCGTCTCACGTGATCGCCCCCCGGGCAGCCAGCTGACGCTTTCCCCCTTTTGTTCAGGCTTCAACGTCGAGACTGTCGAGTACCGCAACATTCAGTTCACCGTGTGGGATGTCGGTGGCCAGGACAAGATCCGTCCCCTGTGGAGACACTACTTCCAGAACACCCAGGGCATCATCTTCGTCGTCGACAGCAACGATCGTGACCGTGTGCCCGAGGCCCGCGAGGAGCTGCAGCGCATGCTCAACGAGGACGAGCTGAGGGACGCCCTTCTCCTGGTTTTCGCCAACAAGCAGGATCTGCCCGTGAGTGGCCTCGTTGATTGATATACGAACACCAAGAATTGATTTGCTGACGTGATGTGACAGAACGCCATGAGCGTCGCCGAAATCACAGACAAGCTTGGCCTCCACAGCCTGCGGCAACGCACCTGGGTACGTTACCTTCCTGCATCGCTCAAATAACCATGCAGGTGCTGACTGTGCTGCAGTACATCCAATCGACCTGCGCCACCTCGGGTGACGGTCTCTTTGAGGGTCTCGACTGGCTTGCCACGGAAATCAAGAAGAACAACTAAAGCGACTTCGGAACACTGGGGACCGGTCCTCCTCGCCCCTCGGTCAAGCATGGCTCGATTGTGCTCTATCAGATATCCCCCGTTAGGCAATCAGTCGACTAGCCCATGAACCTTTTTTTGCGGTTGGTGCCTGCATCGTGAACGCCGCCTTTATGAATGAGAAGATGAATGCAGAGGGAGGGTGGCCGACACTCATTCTGAAATCTGGTCACTTTTCGGAAAGACGGAGGGGCGCACTGGGTTGGGATCATGTACAATTTGATACACTCGTCAGGAGAGAGATAACAGTTCATTCGCTGCTTTCCTCGTCCCCTGCGAGAGAGAAGAGAGAGAGAGAGAGCAGCCCTGGTGGTTTCAACGTGTCTCTGTCGTGCTAAGAGAGGACCGGAGGGGGGAAGGGGCGTTGGCCGGGAGGCAGCAGCATGCAAAAGGAGGCGTGTGTGTGTGTTTGTTGTGTGTGTGCTTTTGGGGAGGGAAACGAGTGACGGCTGTAAACACATCTGGTAATTTATCAATGTCGAATTATCTCAGTTTCGGCCTTGCTCTCCTGGTATCTGGGGATCCTTTTGTGTGTGTTGCAACGCCATTTTGACCGGCTTCCATCTCCTCCGTTCGGTTCGAAGTTCACATGTTCCCTCCTCTCCCTGACTAATCCAAGGCCCTGGCCCAATGTTAGTCGCGTTGATGTTTGCGGCAGGCGGTATTGCAATGGATGGGTGCCTTTGGTCCTTATTCAAGTCGAGAACCGGAGACCTAGCTGGTGCCGTGTTGCATGGACTAGGCGGGATGGAGTCGGCGACAAAGAATGCTCTTCCTCGGCAACCACAGAAGAAACCGTTGGGAGTTGGCAACGAACAGTTGTGGGTACCTACTGTACTGTGTGTTCAATGTGTACCTATTCTGCACTCGCCAAAATAATTCAGCGTAAATAAGCCAAATACGTCTAAATGCCCCGTGTAGTCTTCTCCTCCATCCTCTTGTGGAACTCAACTGGTGCTCAACAGAGTGGTGATCATTACGTCATTCAAATATACAGTGCTTTTACAATACATCTTTGCCATTCAACATAACCAACCCCTAGGTTTGCCCATCAGCTTCCCCTTGCTCGGCGACATGTTCGCTGCGGATGGCCAGGCCACTCTTGTCCTCGTTCAGCGCAACAAGAGCACGATCCCCCGTCTTGATCTCGCCGCGGATGATCCCGTCCGCCAGGCCGTTTCCGATCTGGGTCGTGATCAGGCGGTTGAGCGGGCGCGCGCCAAACTTGGGGTCGTAGCCCCGCTCGGCGAGCCACTCCCGCACGTCGTCGGGCACGCTCAGCGTGATGCGGCGGTCATCCAGCCGCTCCTGGAGCTCCCGCAGGCGGATGTCGACGATGCCCCGCAGCGCTTGGAGGGAGAGCCGCTTGAAGATGATGAAGGAGTCGATCCGGTTGAGGAATTCGGGGGGGTACTGGGATGCGACCACGTCCATAACTGCCCGCTTGATGGTGGGGTGGATGTCGCCATTGGGTGTCTCGGAGTATCGATGTATGGGGTCGGCGCCCACGAGGATGTCAGCCCCAAGATTCGAGGTCAAGACGATGATGGTGTTCTTGAAATCGACTTTGTGGCCCTGCGCGTCGGTGAGGTAGCCCTCGTCCAAAACCTGAAGCAACAAGGCCGAGATGTCGCGATGTGCCTTCTCGAACTCGTCGAAGAGGAGAACGGCGTACGGCTTCCGCCGCACCGCCTCTGTCAGCTGGCCTGCGTCCTCGTAGCCCACGTAGCCGGACGGGGCGCCAATCAGGCGGGAGATGGTGTGCTTCTCCTGGAACTCGCTCATGTCGAAGCGAACAACGGCGGTTTCGGTTGAGAAGAGGAAGCCGGCGAGCTTCTTGCACAACTCCGTTTTGCCGACACCCGTGGGTCCAAGAAAGAAGAAGGACGCGAGGGGTCGGTTCTCGCCGCTGAGGCCAGCTCTCTGCATTCTCACGGCATCGGCGACGGCCTTGAGGGCTTCGTCTTGCCCACGGACGGACTCTCGCAAGATTTCTTCCATGTGGATCAATCTTTCCGTGTGTCCACTGCTTAACCTCGATATGGGGATTCCGGTGATTCTTGAGACAACGTTTCCGATGTCGTCAGCTGTTACCGAGTCGTGAATCAAGCTGGGCTCGGTGTCGGGCTTCTCGCCATCCTTTGGCAGCTTTTGCTCGAGGGTGGGGATCACACCGAATCTCAGCTCCGACGCCTTTGCAAAGTGACCCTCTCTCTGCGCCTGCTCCAGCTCGATTCGAGCCCTGTCAAGTTCGGCTTGAGTCTGCTTGATGCCTTCGATCTCGGCTTTCTCCTTCTCCCACTTTTCCGTCAAGCCTTGGACTTCTTCCTGGAATGTCTTCAGGTCGGCCTCGAGTTTCTCGCGGCGCTCCTTGCTCGCAACGTCCTTTTCTTTCCGCAAACTCTCGAGCTCAATCTGGATGGTCATAATCTTCTGGTCGAGATGCAAGATATCTTCGGGTTTGCTCTCTTGCTGCAGTCTGAGCGAGCTGGCGGCTTCGTCCATGAGGTCAATTGCTTTGTCGGGGAGGAACCGGTCGGTGATGTAGCGATTCGAATAGGTCGCGGCGGCAACCAGAGCCCCGTCCGTAATGCGGACACCGTGGTGAACCTCATACTTGTCTTTGATTCCGCGGAGAATACTGATGGTGTCTTGTACGGTTGGCTCACTGACGAGAATGGGTTGGAACCGCCTGGCCAAAGCGGCATCTTTTTCGATCAAACGGTATTCGGCGAGTGTCGTGGCGCCGCAGCATTGCAGTTCGCCTCGCGACAAGGCAGGCTTCAAAAGATTCGACGCGTCAATGGAGCCTTCCGCCTTGCCGAGTCCGAGCAGTGTGTGGAGCTCGTCGATAAAGAGGATGACCTCGCCGTTTGCTTGTTGCACCTCATCAAGCACTTTCTTCAACCGCTCCTCAAAATCGCCTCGGAACTTGGCGCCGGCGATGAGAGAGCCAAGGTCCAGTGAAATGACTCTTTTATTCTTGATGCTCTCCGGGACAGCGCCGCGCACGATCTCCAGGGCCAGGCCTTCGAGGACAGCCGTCTTGCCGACGCCGGCACTTCCGATGAGAACGGGGTTGTTTTTCGTCCGGCGAGAGAGAATCTGTATCGTTCGCTGAATCTCGGCAGACCGGCCGATGACAGGATCCAGTCTGCCCGCCTTCGCCTTTGCCGTCAGGTCGACTCCGTATTGCTCGAGAGCCGGCTTCTCAGGCTCGCCTCCGAGGTTCATGCGGTGGGTGCCGCCCGGCGGGTGTGGCCTGCCATTGGAATATGCTCGAGCGGTGACTATGGGAATGGCGCGTAGCGAAAGAGAATCGGCCAACGGTGCTACCCTCAGAGCGGCCGCGAGGGTTCGGGGGAATGGGCCTCGTCGCAAAGCGCCCCTCGAAACAGGCACGAGCCGTCGAGCGGCCGTTGATACGAGCTGCCTTCTTGCTTGCATTTCACGGGTTTTCGGTAATCCAATCTACACAAAGAAGTGAGAACGGTCGCATCGACACCCGTCGATGTCGGTCCTCATTCCGCGCCTTTTTGACCTAAATACCAGGTATGGTGGCGAGGAGTCGAAGCCGCCATGGGATGCGACGGGAAGCTCGAGCCGTGACGAAAGCTCTCGCACCTTCTACTCCGAGGGTCCACTTCATTTATTTATCTTATCGGAGCTCTATCGTAGCTGTGTGGACCGTGCACCCTTTGTTGACTTTTTAAGCCGATTTCTCAAATTCTTTTTCCGCTTCGCAAGTTCCCTGACGGGAACATCTTCACAGAATAAGATTCTGCCCGGCTGTTGCAGGGTGCCACACAGCGGTGGACTTTGGACTTGTTGACGCCTAGCATGGCCTAGCAAGTCCGCCTGCAACAGCCTATTTCCGATTGGTATGTCTGTCTTGTTTGCGTTCCCTTCAATGCCTATCGCATCGCCCATCCCTCTCTTTCCTGATGATCTATATTGGTCCGTGTTACCGAGCAGCCTCAAGACCTGCAGATGACGACCAAACCCAGCATTGACATGCGTCTCTGACTTTACGCCTCTCTACATGAGCATAATTGGACGATCTTGTTGAGCGCTCTGCTAACAGTTTGTCTGCAAGGTGCGAGAACCTATTTCTCAAGTTCGTTGCGAAATTTGGCCTCCAACCGCCTGGCACGGTACGCCCGCAGCTGGCACGCCCAACTTCTCCGGACGGCGAGGGCAGCGCTGCTTGGCCAACCCTGTGAAGTTGTGGTGGCTTCCAGACGCTTTGAAGGCCGTGGTGGTCGTGTCTGCGAGTGGGCGTATATTGCTAGCAAGAAAGTACACAACAAGACAAATGATAGAAGTTCTGAGGACCCTAGGCATATGTGACCAGCCTCCATCATGCATTATGGAATATGAAAATAGTAGTGACCCGGCTCATCAAGCTTCTTGAGAAGAACCAGTATGCCGGTGCTGATTTCGAGGTTCTCGACTTGCTGTGGTGGAAGGTGGAGACGCGGGGCCGCCCGATTGGCTGCTGCAGCCCAACACAACATCTGGCGCGCTGGGTTGACTTCACGCTTTCCCCTCCAGCTCGTGAAACCTGGATCCCAGAACGCGAACGCGTCAACATTGAGATTTCTTCGAGAGGACGAGGAGGTCACGTCAAGATGCCGATGTACGGGGATTTGGGTAACAAACTGGTCTGTGTTGGCCCTGGTCTGAGATCCCGACGTCCCCAAGCCACAACAACTCACATTTCATCAAGGTTCAACATGCCAAACGGACGCAGAACCTGGCGCATCTGCCGCCGTATCAAACCGAGCTTGTCCGATCAGTCGCCCGAGAAGTTCGGGACTTGAACAAGGACGTGGACAGCTTGCTTGAGCCATTCCAAGGATCATTCGACCCAGCGGCAGACCGGGCTACGGCGTGCACCTTGTTGGTCAACCATCTGTCCATGCGCAGGAACAAGCGCTGCCTCCTTGCTTACCACCGGACACGCACCGATAAGCTGGAAGAGCTGGTTTGGAGCGGATCCGACATCCTGGACCCGGGGCAACAAGCAGGCGCCGCTCATGGTGCGCCCGGCGGCGAGAGCGGAGCGAGCAGCAGCCTGAGCCCTCAGGAAGAGGACTATTTCCGACAGTACGGAGACCTGCTGGCGGCGTACAAGGGGCAATGGACAGACATCGACCTGACGGGGAGCCTCGAGCCTCCAAGAGACCTGTTCATCGACGTCCGGGTGCTCAAGGACGCGGGCGAGATTCAGACTGAATACGGGTAAGGCGAGCACGGGCGTTGCGGGCAGTTGCCTCGTGCATGCGAAATTCAGAGCTAACGCAGAGTACAGAGCTATCAACTTGACGAAGAACAGCCAGTTCTACGTCCGGCAAGGCGATGTGGAACGCCTGATTGCGCAGGGCTACCTTCAAAAGCTCGGGTGAGGCGCCCGTTTTCGGCCACCCAGAAAACACGGGCCGCAGCGGGTGCTGCTTGAAACACGCACTGCCCTCCACCATGCCATACCATGCCAGAGAACCAACTTGTCGAGTTTGAGGCGGGGTTGTCAATGCAAGCGGCATCAGGGGGGCGGCTCGCACCACAATGGCGGCAGAAGGTGTCTTCGCGCCGAAACCGGGAAGGACAGCGTGGGGGGGGACACACCCTGCCGAGCCTGCCTCGCAGGCTGCAAGGCTTTGGCCACCGGTCAGGCCCTGTGAGGGGTCCAGAACGCCGGCCCAGCAGAACCAACGTGCCTGCATGCAGCCCACATGCAGGAAAGCTTTTCGCCAATTGGGAGGCGACATTCCACAGTGGATCGCACTGTCCCAACGGATGCAACTCTGGCACATCGAATTGACAACTCGAAATGTGCAATAGGTTTCTAGACGGCACGAGTACAGAATAGGCAAAGTCTCTTCTACCTTTCCCTTACTAAAGCAGTTGAAGTAATCTAAAGTGCTGTCTCCCTCCCAATTTGGTTCAAGGTGCCTTGTTTGACGTTGACGTTAGTCAGGTCGTGATAAGAGTCGAGTCTCCAAAGTCAATTCACACTGTCATTGCATCATCCTGGTCAACGGCTGGCGTTTTGCCCCACCATCATGCGGCTTTCCTGCATTTGACATCAGGTTCCGAGTCGAGACTTACACAGCACCCGGCCAGCAGAGATCTTTGCAGGTCAGCTGGGCTCATGTCGGAGCTAGAAGAAGACGGCACCAAAGTGACACGCTCCCATGATTGCCAGACACTGCTACCACAGTGAGCACACTCGAGGCACAGCACCTTGGGTGGATGCTGTCCTCTAAGGCACAGACCAGAGTGCAGAATTCGGACGGGGTCTGAACATTTTCCAAGCTCCCAGACCTATGTGGGGACCCGGCATAAGGTTCGCTGCTGAAAACCGGAAAATTGAGAGGGAAAAAAATGATGAATGTCGCTTCACCTGCCGCTTATCTGTATCGCCTTCACATTTCACATGGGAGTATCCTGTACAGAACACTATTACCCCATCCGCCCCGCTGTCTGATGTGCTGTGCAGCTGCACCAACGCGTCGTCTTGCGCGGGCGAACTGTCCAGCTGCCCTCTGACCTCTCTCAACCTCGCCGAGCTCCCGATCGTTGATTTTCCGCCATCAAAGCCTCTGCTCGTCATCTCAGGGGTCCGTGTCGTTTGCTGTGGTGGAACCACGATGCGCACACCCTCCTGGCTGGCCCACTCCTGACTTGCGGCTTGGATACATAGCAAACCCTTGTTTGTTTGACTCGCTCGCCTCGCCCAATGTCGTCTCCGGCTTTTGGTTACGCCTCGTGGGGCAGGAGGCGGTCCTCCATCTCTTCCCAGGCCTCCCACGAGGAAGAACACCCCGCCAATCTCAGCGATGCAAGACAACTGTCCTCGTCTGTTGGCTCGGCCAGCCATCGCGAGCCCATAAGGTCTTTCATCCACGGCACTGTCAGAGGGCGCCTTGGTGAGTTCGCTTCTCCCATCGAACTCAAATTATGCATGGCCCCGTTGCCTAACCCTCCCGCCCAGCTCCTCTCGACAGCGCACAGTCGGCCCGCTCCGTCCGCGAGGACACTGCCGAGCTGGCCACCTACTTCCTCTCCGACAAAAAGGACAGCCGAGAAACCCCATTTCTTCGCCGATCGCGGTCGACCTCCTCCCCAGGAGTGCGGTACGCTGCCGACCACCATCGTGGCCCGGATGCCAGCCCCGTGAGGCCAGCCGAGACCATCACCGAGGTGCCAGAGCCGCCCTCGCCGCCGACCGACGAACCTTCCGTCGAAGGCCCGTCGATGCTCACCAACATGTTTAGGAGATCGCCGCCGGGCAACAGCTATTTCTACCCACCGAGAGAGGGCCAGGGCCATGAGGACCTTGTTTCGGCCGAGGAAAGCGGCACTGAAGATGAGGCCATGCTGTCGAAGGTACCGACCGCCGAGCCGCGTCCATTGTTGGCCCACACCGAGACCGCCGAGGGGGTAAGCGAAACATCGCCTCTGCTAGCTGCCAGATCACGCGACAGCCAAGGGCGCGGCCACGGAATTTACTCCCAAGGGAACGGGCATGGCATTGACATAGAGGGCCAAAAGCCTCCGGGTCGGACGAGGTGGTTTGGCGGGACGCGGGACTCTCTGCGGAATGTCGGGAGCCATGTGGCGAGCACCATCACGACCATTGGGAATCCTAAGCGCTGGGACGGACGCGTGCTCTGGCAGAGTGCGGTCGTCGCTCCGGTGGCTTGTCTCCCGGCGGTGGTTGTCGGTCTACTCCTAAACATCCTTGACGCGTTGTCATACGGTGAGCTTCGATAAGCTTTGGTTCGCGTGTCCATTTGCTGACTTTACGCAGGCATGATTTTGTTTCCTTTGGGAAGCCCGATTTTTGCGGGCCTAGGATCTGCCGGGATATCGATGTTCTACGTCAGCTGCATCGTCTCACAACTGACCATCTCGACGGGGAGCATATTCAAGGGCGGGGTTGGCTCCGAGCTGGTGAGTCCACGAAACGACTCTTTTATTCATTTTCTATTTTATATGACTGGTCAACCCTCTTTGCTTACACTGGACAGATCGAAGTCGTACCCTTCTTCCACAACATGGCCGCCACCATCACCGAAACGGTGGGAGCAGACAAACCGGATGCGGTCATTGCCACAACCATCACGTCTTACGCGGTGAGCTCAATGCTCACAGGTACCGTCTTTTACCTGATGGGAAAGTTCAAGTTCGGCTACGTTGTCGGCTTCATCCCCCGCCATATTCTAATCGGTTGTATTGGAGGCGTCGGGTGGTTCTTGGTCGCCACGGGATTCGAAGTGACTTCACGGATGGATGGCAATTTGAGCTATAACCTCGATACGCTCAAGCACCTGATTCGGCCTGACACCGTGCCTCTTTGGATTATCCCCCTTTTTCTGGCGGTGATTCTGTTTTACGGCCAGTCCAAAATCACGTCCAAGTACTTCCTCCCTTCATACATCCTCGCCATTCCTGCGGCCTTTTATGCCCTGGCCGCTGCCCTGAACCAGGTCGACCCGGACCACCTGCGAGACGGCGGTTGGGTATTCGAAGGCCCGCCTGCGGGAGAACCCTGGTGGTACTTCTACACACTTTACAGTATGAGCCCCCTTCCCGTCTCTTCACTGCTGGTTTGACGACTGACAATGTTTGCAGAGTTCAGCCAAGTCCACTGGGGAGCGATCGCACAGTGTGTTCCGGCAATGCTAGCTTTGACCTTCTTTGGCATCCTCCATGTCCCCATCAACGTTCCGGCCCTGGCGCTTAACACGGGGGAGGACCACGCCAGCCTTGATCACGAGCTCAAATTGCATGGATACTCAAACTTCCTGTCCGGCGCGGCAGGCAGCGTTCCGAATTACCTCGTGTATTCCAACAGCCTGTTCTTCATGCGTTCAGGAGGCAACACTCGTCTAGCCGGGGTCCTACTGGCTGCTTTCACCTTCTTGGTCATGTTGATCGGCCCTTCTCTGATTGGCTTTATTCCCGTCATGATGGTAGGTGTTCTGATCTTCGACCTCGGATTCGAACTCCTCCTCGAGGCTGTGTGGCAGCCAAGAAAGAAACTGAAGCCTGCCGAGTACTTTACCGTTGTGGCGATCGTTCTCGTCATGGGAATTTACGATTTCGTCATCGGAATTGGCGTGGGCATTCTCTTGGCGTTTGTGTCGTTGACATTTCAAACTTCAAGGGTGTCGGCCATCCGAGCGAGCTACTCTGGTGATGTAGTTGGATCAACTGTGCGGAGAAACCCGACACAGCAGCACTATCTCCGGCAAGTCGGTCGGCAGATTAACATCCTCAAGCTCTCGGGCTACCTATTCTTCGGGACCATTGTCGGCGTGGAGGATAGGATCAGGGCTCTCATTGCCGATGAGGAGTTCGGAAAGCGCCCGATCAAGTTCCTGATACTCGACCTCTGGCTTGTCACCGGGATTGACTACTCAGCTGCGGAGGTCTTCAACACCATCAGCCGCCTGCTAAACGGCAGGGAAATCGAGCTGGTCATCAGCGGGGTTGACCCGGAGCACGTCCTCGGCCGCAATCTGAGGGCCGTCGGGCTCGGCGAAGATGGCATAGAGGTCAAGCTACTCCCTGAACTGTACTCGGCGCTCGAGTATTGCGAAAACGAACTCCTCAAGACGCTGTACGTCAACCAGGATGACTCGGCCAGCTCGCGCACCGCCTCGACCGCCAACCTGGACGTGCCCAGCAACCAGCCCTCCAGCCTTGCGTCGGCCGACATGCTCAGCTCGTCGCCCCGGCGCGACCACCTCCGCGAGGCTGCGCGCAAGTCGATCGGGCACGTGGAAGCGAGGCGCCCGCCCCGCTGGCAAAGCTTCAAGGAACC
>FTIZ01742486.1_pt1 | contig 11431 bp, 11 predicted proteins | sample 1658381 | NCBI WGS metagenome assembly FTIZ01 (sample SAMEA3914822, study PRJEB12502) | metagenome | biome: forest; material: soil | place: USA | collected 2012-03-12 | depth 0.1 m
TTGAGATGGGCCTCCATAGGCCATATGGAGAGCAGAAATGCAGTGCCTGTGTTGTATAAGGGGTAGACAGAAGGAGGCTCATACTCTAAATTCGGCATCCTCGTCAAATGCGAGACCAGACCCGGCCCGAGACCGGGTTCGAGACCCAGCTCGAGACTCGGACGTGACCAACGAATCGACCGCAATAACCGCCGTCAACACGGATACAACCATCCACGAGCAGGAGGGGAACCAACGCGTGAACCAACCGCAGCAGGATGATGTCGTCAATGAGCCGCGACTAGTCGCCCCTGTTCACGCCGAGAATGACCCGCAACCTCAAGCCAGTCCCCCATCGGTGTCCGAGAAGATGTGGGACACAGCCTACGACGGAGTAAAGGAGGCCGACCCGTCTCTGGTGCGTTCCTACGAGAAGATCATCTCGTTGGAACTCGGCCGCGATGATGGCGACGGTACGAGTGAAATCCAAGCCGACAATGCCGTCGAGAACGTGGTCGAGTCCGGCGACCCCAGCCGGCGCCGACAGCAGATGGCGCTCTTTGTCAAGAGACGGCAGGACAGCGCCAGTGGCAGGGCAGGTGCCTTGAAGGTGACGCTACAAGGTATTGGAATCCTTCAGAAATTTAAGCTCGAGATTGCCAGTGCGTTGCAAACGTACCCTCCCGCGGGCCTGGCCTTTGCGGGCGTGTGCCTCGTCGCCGAGGTGTGTTAGACCTATCCATAGGTACTTTGCTGAGTCTCCCTTGTATTGTCTGCTGACGGCACCCCAGCGAGTCACTACAAGCATCAACGCCAGCATCCAGAACCGCGGGGGCCTCGAGTACGTCGTCAAGAGGCACAAGTGGTTTCTCGACCTCTCGGAACTTCTGCTTCGTGACAGCTGGAAGACCCTCCCAGACGACTTTGACCGCGTCCGAAGCAACCTTTTTGACCGCATCGTCGAGCTCTACAAATCCCTCCTCCGCTACCAGATGAAATCCGTATGCGCCTACTATAGGATCAACCGGCTCCTCACCTTCGTGCAGGACCAGGTGGCCTGGAACGACTGGGAGGGCTACGCCTCGGAGATCAAGCAGGCCGAGCAGTCCATCACCACCGACGCCGTGCTGTACGAGGCCCTCGTCAGCAATGAGCTCCAGCTCCAACACCTGGACACGACGCGCTTTATGCTCCACGACGCTGCCCGCAGCCTGTCCAACAAGCTCATCGCCAGCTTCACTATCCCAGGTCTCAAACCCGACGTGTTCATGGACTCGCCCAACAGAACCCCTGCCCCCGGCACCTGTCAGTGGTTCCGCGAGCACCGCGACTACCAGCAATGGCAGGCCCGTTCCCGCGGGGTCCTGGTCGTCTCGGCACCCCCCGGGTGCGGCAAGTCCGTCCTCTCGCGCGCTCTGGTGCACGAGCTGCGAGACGACGCGGCAGCGGCAGAGGCAGCGGCGTCGCCGTCCACTGACAACGACAGCTACCAGGCGGGGGTAGGGGCGGCAGCAGCGGCGGCGGTGGTCCTCCACTTCTTCTTCAAGGACTCGGCCATGCAGAACCGGGCCGACCTGGCGCTGTGCGGCATGCTGCACCAGCTATTTGTGCGGCGCCCGGCGCTGGTCTTGCCGCTGCGGGACGAGATCGAGCGGAGCACGGCCGAGTCGCTGCAGGATAACCTGCCCGTGTTGTGGGGCATGTTTGTCCGCGCCGTGGCGGGCGTCAAGGGGTCGGTGGTTTGCGTGCTTGATGGGCTGGATGAGTGCGAGCGGGAGAGCATGGAGGCGTTGATTGACCTGATGGGCGAGTTTTTTCTTGATCACAGGTCTGGGAACCTGAAGGTTCTTCTTACGTGCCGGCCGTATGAGGCAATCCTGGGACGGCTCGCGCCGTTTCCGTCGGTTGTTGTACTGCGGGTGGGTGACGACGAGCTCGCGCGCATCAGCTCCGAGATTGACGGCGTCATTGACTTCCGACTCGGGGATATTGAGACTCGGAAGCGGAGTCCACTGCCGGGCGACGCCACCGCTACGCTCCGAGAGGGGCTCAAGGGCTTTGGCAACCGCACTTACTTGTGGCTCCGTCTAGTGTTTGAGATCTTGGAGAGAGACCTGGACAGGAGAGAAGAGTCTTCTCTCGAGGTGCTGCGCCAAGGGGCCAGGACGGTCGATGAAGCATACACCCTCTTGCTCGGCAGGATCCCGCCCAGCAGCCAGGAGACAGTCCACGAGATTCTGAGTCTGCTGGTCGCAGCAAAGCGGCCCTTCTCGGGGAGGGAGCTCCATGCTGCCCACAACACCTACGTCCAAGTCAAGAACAGGGAAATCCACGCGCGCACCATGATGGACGACGCCGACTTTGCCACGTGGTTACACAACAAATGCGGCTTCTTCGTGCAGGTTTACGGCGGCACAGTCAACTTCATCCATCAGACAGCCAAGGAATACCTGCTCGCCGCCAGTTCTGCCCCCGACACTCCACCACCGTCACCGCGGTCTGGTGGCAGTTTGCTCGGCAAGGGGTGCATCCGACGTGCCGATGCCCACCGGCTCACGGCCGAGTCTTGCATTTTGTATCTTTCCCAGGCGACCCCTATGCCGCCCATCGACTGGCCGCGTCTGGTGTCGACCTTTCCGCGGCTGATACCCCCTCCTCCAGGGGACGTGCAGGTCAAACAGGCCGAGACGGCTCGGCTTGGTCGAGTGCTGCAGCTGTACGAGGAGTACCCGTTTGCAGAGTACGCATCGGCGTTCTGGGCCTATCACTTCCGCCACTGCCAGGTCATCGACGACGATAGCCGCCCCGAGTCGCTGTCAGATATCAGGGACTGGCTGTGGCCGCGATATTTTGCCCTGTTTGACAAGCCGAACGTGTACACGATCCGCATGGCCGAGATGGCCCTGGCGAAACGTTCCAGCTCGCGGTGCTTACTCTCCCCCCACCTCGATGCCACGCGAATGCACTGGCCCTGGAGCCTCTTTCTCCCCAGCGCGGATCTTCCCTCGCCTCATCTGTTGCTGGGGATGGAGTGTGGTCACTGGAGAATGGTGTTGAAGGGTCTCCAGATGAGCGAGGACGTGACCGTCAAGGACGCCGCTGGGAGATCGCTTCTCGATATCGCTTTTGACACAGACGATGTCCCCATGGCTCGGCTCCTTCTCCGGCAGCAGCCGGCAAAATCCTGGGGCCTCGACAGCACAAAATCACCGCTGTTTCGGTGCCGATCGCGTGAAGCGGTCAATCTGCTCGTTGCTGAAGGCGCCTCCGTCTTGGTGCGCGACGCGAAGGGGAACACGGCGCTCCACGCGGCCGCTCGCAGGGGCAACTTGTCGGCCATGCAGGCTCTGGTGGACAAGGGAGTCGACGCCTCTTGTGCCAGTGACGACGGGAGCACGCCGCTGCATCGAGCCTCTACCCCTGACGCCGTCGATCTCCTGGTGTTTGAGGGCTGCCCCGTCAACGCGCGGAACCAGGCCGGCGACACCATCCTGCACGCCCTCGCGCCGATCCGCTCGTCACGAAGGCGCACCCTAGAAGCGGCCTTACAGAACAAGGCGGACGTGAACAGCCGCAACAAGGCAGGGCATACACCACTTCACCTGGCCCGCCGCCCGTGGGCCGTCTACACGCTCCTCCGCCACGGCGCCGACCTCGGCGCTATCAACAACGACGGCGACACGCCACTTCAGACCATCCGCCGGCTCGCCGGAACTGCCAACGGAACCTACGCCGTCATTCTCTTTGCCGCTCGACAGCACAGCCCAAACGACCCCGTCGGTCCCCAGCGCCACACCCCGCTCGCCGAAGCCTGCCACCTCCATGACGACAAGCTCATCCTCAAGCTACTCGCCGCCGGCGCCGACCCTCACCTCCCCTGCCCGGACGGCCGTCCGTTCCTCCCTTATTACTTGACCCACAAAGGCCGGAATATCGAGGTCCTCTCCGCCCTCCTCTCCACCACCACTCCTGCTGGCTCACCAGCACCACCCACCCCGCCTCCCCTCCAAACCCTTGACCTCCTCCTCGCCCAGCCCCTCACCCCGGGCTCCGCCCCCACCCTCCTCCCCATCCTCAACCTCCTCCACCACCACGGCCAAGACTTCCGCGCCCCTAACCCAGACGGCTCCACTCCGCTACACACCTTTGTCCGCACCCTCACCGCCGCCTCCCCCTTTCCCTTGCTCGCCTCGGAAGAAGGAGACGATCTTATCAAGGTGGCGTGCTTCCTCCTGGCCCACGGCGCCGACCCGAACGCGGTCGACCAGACCACTAGTAACACGCCGTTTAGGTTGCTGGTCGCGTGGCGAGCGCGTCGTGGAGGGAGGGGTGATGTTCCTGGGAAGGAGGAGGAGGAGGAGGAGGAGGAGGAGGAAAAGGAAGAGGATAGCCTGGTCAAGAGGATAGTGGAGTGTTTTCTTTCTCACGGAGCGGATGCGAACGCGCGGGTTTAAGGGAAGGCAGTTCTGGAGGAGGGTTGTCAAGGGGCCGGGGAGGGGTTGAGCGGCAAGGCGGGAGGTATGTCAGTGTAGGCGGTATGAATCTGGAGTATAGTTACTTAACGGTGGCAGTATGTCTTGTTTGGTGTCTCGAACTCCATCTTGTGTAACTCGAAACTCTCCAGCCAGTTTGATCGGAAGATGGTCTCGGCAGGAATCGAGGGGAATTGGGCGGCCGCAGCAGCGAGGAGGAAACAAGGATTCGGGGGATGAGGACGTGTTGAAAAGGGCTTCGAGGCACTGGCGGCAGTACTCGTGAGGACAGGGACGCTGAGTGATATCCAAGCGAGCGTGCTTCTCTCCACAGGCCAGGTGAGGGTGTTGTGACATAAAAGCCCAGTGTCTACTCAAGCTGGAGTCCTATGATGGCTGATGATCACGGTTTCTCCCATACAGGTACTTATGTGAGATCTGGGCATTGGCTTGTGGTTGAACACTTGCGGCCATGTGTTCCTGGGTGCCCACTCACCTTAATCCAACCAACAACACAGTGGAAGTCGGCAGCATCCGCTTTGGGAACGGCAAGCATCTCTGGCCCTTGATTGGATGCCCGAGGTGTAAGCCAAGGGTTGCTGGCAGCCTCACGCTAAGCCATTTTCACACCCGGCAGTGAAGACGACGCATGCCATTGGACGCTCAGAAAGAGTCGCGAACATCGGTCAGACTGGGGGCTGCCAGACACCAGCTCTGTGGCCCTGCGGCGGGCCAGCGAACATAAAAATCCTCAGTCTTCCTGTTCAGAATCTTCTCTCACCCACCATCCCCCTCCTCCTAGTCCTGCCCAAACCCTATTCCCGCCGTCGCCTCGTTGTCATCCCGAAAGTCACCTGTCAGCACTCACCACCACCATAACCATCGGCTTGGACGCAACGTACAAAACCACAGAGCCAGGTGGCGATCAGCCGACTGCACTCGATCTCGACAGAGTCGAGGAGAAACTTGGGGCATGATGCCGGACAACAACGATAACGCCGGTCTTCCTGGGCCATCATTTCTTGTCACTGTTCGTGACGACAATGGTAACGACCTTCTACTCAACCCGCACTCCCCTGAGCCTATGGAAGGCGATGTGCTCCCTCCTGGCATGGAATTCGTCGATTTCCCGGACGCTCTTCTCCCTGACACACCATTTCCTTCAACCATGAATGACGACACACCCCAAAAGCTCACTATGATGCCCCTCGGAGGCGAACGGTTCCCCCCTGATCTACTCCTTGATAGCATCGACACTCCCCAACTGCATGTCCCTGATGCAACCTCTTTGAGTAGGCCTCCTTGGCCGGGTGGTCTTCAGGAGTTCATATTCCATCCACCTCCCCCCATTCAGTTACAAGGCACCCCATATTTCTCCGGTGGCCAGGCCATAGTCGCGGATCGAGCTGAGAGTCTTACACCCACATCGGCGGGATTTGGCGAATTGGATGGGCTAGGTCTCCCCATCCAAGAGCCAGGATCTGTCATCTTTGGAGCGTCACAACATCCCTTCACGGAACCAACCCCGTTTCTGAACCACTTTGGATTACAACCACAGGCCTTGGGACACAAGAGGGTCATGGACGAAAATCGGGTTGTCAGTGGCTTCAAGACGCCGTTTGACGACGCCCAGTCTCCGAAGCGACCTATCAAGCGGCATTGCTCCATTCAGCCCAAACCATGTCCGATGCCACCGAGCCAGGCAGGCAACGCATCAGAGACGACTCCCGGTTGTGACCTCAACCTCGGTGGCAAGCAAGGCGGCATTCCCATCAACATGTTGGCTACGTTTAAAGTAGAGGGCCCGGGCATAGCCAGTCCTTCCGGCAAACGGACCCGGTCAAAGAAAGTCTGTCTCAAATGCCAAAGTCTCCGCAAGAAGGTCAGTTTCGGTCTGGATTTCTTACCAGTGGGCTGGAGCTTCCCTGCTAACAGTGGGAGTGCAGTGCGATGGCGTATTCCCTTGTCAGCATTGCCGCGACTCCGGCCGCGGACGTAACCTCACCCGTAACGTTGAGCTGCCCTGCTTTGACGCAGACATCGGGGACCTCAATTTCTTTCACAGTATGCTCATACCTCCCCCCCCTTTCGCTCTTGGAACCTCATTAATGCCCGTGAACAGTCTTGAGCCAGTTCTATCTTCTCATCCTACCTAAAGAGGAGGGCTTGGACAAGATACTGGCCTCCGGAAACGCAGCCTTAACGCACGCTTGTGAGGCTGTCCTGCAAGGCGTGTGCGACTACTGGGATGACGGTCCGGATTTTGGGAGCCTCAATGTGCTCTTCTCACTCTTCTCCCTGACCGGGGTCCTCCCCAGTGACGTTCCAATCGCTTCCTGTCCCCCGGGACCCCGCCCGACAAAGCTCTCTTCTGGATCTTGTACCTGCCCAAATGTGTTTTCCTGGCTCGCTGCAGTTGCACAGAGACGGGCGCTTGCAAAGATCGCTCGCACAACCGAGAGAGAAGTCGAATGTTGGCTGTCGCTACTTTCATTAGCCATTTTCGACAGGATGAAGAGATTGGCGATCAAAGTTATGCGCGGGAAAGCATCTCTCGAGGAAAAGGACGCCTTTGGTCGCGCCTTAGTGGTCTTCCTGTTTGCTTCTGGGATCTGCAGCACCTACGTCTTAGAGGCCGCACAAAGAACCCTGTCTGAGCTCAAAGTGTATGGCAAAAGGGCTTTATCCACCGGCCTCACCGACGGCCTCTTTCTGCTGGGGCAGTACGTTTACACCTTACTGGAAAAGAGGGAGCATCTGCGCTTATGGACCCGCCACTGGCTGCGGAAATTGTACGGCGGCTCGAAACAGGACTCAGGTCTTCTCAGGCCCATCGTCTTCTCCACTCTCTTGACCACAATGAATTGTGAGCCAGGTTTTCGATCTGGCAGTGTTCGAGAAGCTTTTAGGAAGAACAAGGGCGGGTTTCCGCCCGAGCTCAACGCGAAGCGAAGTGGAGCCGAGGTCAACGCTAACAAGAACACCACCAAAGAAGATATTCCCGGAAACACAACCGGCCGGCGGTACCAGCGCGATGACTGCAGAGACGGCCATGGCCCGTACCCCCATGGAATTCGGGTCATTGCAGAGCTGATGGCCGCGCTTCCTGACTTCTTTTCATGTTTCGGCAACAAGGAAAACATGCAGCGAAATCTGGACTTCTTGGCTCAGAGAACATTTCCTCAAATCGAATTATCGGAAGCTGAGCTCTCGGCCGAAACGTTCGACGTGAACTTGAAACTGGATATCGTTCTCGAGGGTCCAGACGGCCTTGACAAACCAAAGTTCGCCGCCCTCGAGATGCTCCGCGAACACCAGAGTCAAAACTTTGCGAACATCCCGTTCGAAGAGTTTTGTTTTAGGTATATGGCGTGTAGGTTTACTGGGCTGATCTGAGAAACTACTGGGACTGATGGAGGTCATCATTGTATGTTACATACCTAGGTACCCAGTTGATCGTGGACTTTGTTGAAAGTGATGAGGACCTACTCCAGGTGCCTCACGCCGTCTAGCTCAGGGGGGTGCTTTGCCGCCTGTGGCTCACCCTCAGCTCACCTAGCCCGCTTAAGGCGGCCGGAGCTAGACCGGAGTCAATCCCGCAAGAGTGCAGGCTCTTGCCTCTCGGAGCCTGTCAGCACGCCTCATTATTTCATCCGCAGCCTTTTGGGCGAAGTCATCGATCCACGCTTGTGTCGCGCCCTCTGGGGGCTGGCCCATCCGATAGTCCCCCGTTGCAAGCCGATGCTCCAGTTCTTCAAGCTCTCGTGTCAAAAACCCAACTTCTCTCGCAATCTCGGCCGCCATCGCTGCCAGAGAGAGATTACCGTCCGCTTGGCACGCTGCGCACGCCTTCTGCAAGATGGCCGCTTCCTCCTCAGCCTGCCGCATGCGCTCCTCAACGAGCGGCCAAGCTGACAGTTCGGCTACTTCCAGCTCGCCCCTCGCCGCCGTGACCTAGGCTTGCGCCCGTCTGAGATAGCTCCGCAGTTCCCTCCACTCCTGGAGCGGCAAGTCGTCGGCACTTTGGCCTTGCGCGCTTCCTAGGCGGCGCTTGGCCTCGGCAGCTGGGTTGAGTCGCGCTCGATCTACTTTAAAGGCGCCATGATCAAAGTTTTCTCCCGGCCATCCGTGTTTCCGATATAGCGCCCTTAGCTCGTCTCAGGTCGACGTATGACCCGACGAGGCTGTCGAGGCCGACGCCCGCGATGATGAGGAACTCGGAGAAGAAGAAGCCCCCCAGGGTTGCGTTAACTGGCCTCGTAAAGAGGCTGGGCTCGCCCGTGTTGGCCATCATGCCTTCCCTGGCGAGCATGGCGGCCACAGTGCATCCATATGTACGTATCGGTGCGCACGGCCTCGTAGTATTCTTCTTGGTCGTCTGGGTTCTTGTCGCGGGTTGGATGACGAAGGGGGGGACAAAACAAGGCGAAGTGGGGGGGAGGGAAGAGCAAAGCACCAACATAGGTGCTGTATCCCTATTGCCGGACGTGCGTCTTGATGCTCTCGTGCAGGGCGTTAAACCTGTTGCCGTACGACTCGGTGTTGTAAGTCAGGACGACATCAGTGAACTGCATCACCTTGGGGTGAACCGTCATTTGCAGGTGTAGGGCGCAGCGGTAGGGAACATTGATCTTGCGCCGCTGGTGGACGCACTTGAGGTGCCTCGGTACTTGGAGGACTGCACCCGCACCATGAGCTGGCGCCCGCAGTGTTTCGTGCATAGCGGCTTGGCGAAATCGATGCTGTACGCCTTACACATGACTGATGTTCGTGTGGGGTATGGCCTTGGTTGCCGGTGATTCTACCCGTGCCCCAGCCAAAAACACTTCTCGCTCGCTAGACGAGCTTTGATCAATACCGAGGTGAGGCCGCGTTCTTCCCGAATCCTGCATCAGCGGCGTGTTGTCTGCCGATACGGTCGAGGTGAAGGGTAATTATCGCCGAGCCAAATTCCGGGACGTACCGCTCCGCCGCCTCGCGAGGCGTCCTGAACGCTTATCAGTTTCGGAAGTGGAGTCAGTGTTAAAGGAGGAGCTATCTTCAGAGGACGAGTCGGTTCCGGAGGAGAGAGAGGTGTCAGTTTCGTAATCAACACGGCGGGATTCCCTCCGCCGAGGTTTTCGGCGGCTCGGCGAAACTTGGAGTTGGTCCGTACTGGGGTTTCTCCCAACTGGATGTTTGCTTTTCCACAGGTCGATGTAGGTCGAGATGCGAGAGCGTTGCTCGTGCATGGCCCACGTGTGCGTGTTTTCGAGAATAGCTTGGAACTTGATCAGATCCGAGGAAATGGTCATGTCCCCTTCCCAAATGCAGTCCATTCTCTTGATAGATCAGTTAGCCCAAGGCCCATGAAGAACGAGCAATGGGGAAGGGGGCAAGAGCTCTCACGTATTTTGCGGCCTTCTTGTCCGAGGGTTTACAAGAGTAGGTGATCCAAACCAGAACCGCCTTATCCACCGTCGTCATTGTCACGACGGGCGGAATGTGCTCCTTTGTCTTCTGCTGATTCGCACTAGGGACAATCGCTGACAAGGTTTCGAGCATCATGATGGCGGCTGTCCCCGCGTTGGCCGCCTGGCAGTAGCATTTATCTACCATCGCCGTATCGCCTGCTTTTTTATGTTCGACGATGAGCCATGGGAAGCAGATCAAGTCGGAATGAACCACGGCTGGTCGCGAGGGTGGTCGAAAGAGCCCGGACATGTTCGACTCGACGCCGTGCTGGGCCAAGTGCTGTAGCGTCGTGCGCGAAAAGTTCTCGGTAATACCCTTTCTCGGGCCCTCGGTCAACTGCCATCGCTCGGGTGTCGGTATCCTCCAGCGTACGGGGTCGTAGATGGGGAAAAAGGCCGCCCAGTCGGGTTTGGGTTCGGTGAGGCCTCTTCGGTCGTCTTGTCGAAATCCCTTCCGCCTAGGTTTTTTATTGCCCCTGAAGAGGGTCCAAGGTCGAGACTGCGCGCTATTTTGTTGGATATGTGTTAATTAGCGCAAATGGTAGAGTCGTCGCTTGTGTGAGAGCTCCTCTGCTTCACCTTTCAAAATATTCGTAGTAAATCTTGGTACGGGCCGTCCTTAGAGCTGTCAGTAGATATAAGAGAGCAAAGGGTATAGCATGTTGAAGCCTAGGACTCACTTCCGGGTATCTTCGTTCGTAGGTTTCCCCGTGTTTGCCAGCGGGCGGAAGAAACTGCACAGAAAGAACGTCTGCCATTCTGCCTCCCTGTCCTGCCCCTTGTGGAGCATTATAGCCTCATCTCTAGTGGTTTTGCACCACTCGAGGAGAGTGCGACGGGCCGCAGGAAGACGCAAGCGATCCAATTTCTTGGGGAAATTGTCGTCGTCCATCCCATCGACGACTACCCAAGTCAAATCCAGGAGAGTATCTCGCACCTTGTCGATGTGCGGTGGCAGCGCCCGCGCGTCCGCGGGCGTTTCACGGATGAAGATGCCGTTATTCTCAAGGTCCTCTCTTTTCATCTTGTCGACTGAATATTGGCGGTCGCGTTACCTGTTCTGATGGAACAACACAATCCAGGAGTCAGATGTCTGGGGCGAGAGATCCCCCTCTTCGAGAGGGATGAGATGGGCGGTTAACGAAACGTGGGGCTGTGACCGGGCCGTTGAGACGGCCCTGTTCGCTTCGGAGCCAACCATGCGAGGCCTCCAAACCACCTGAACCTCCTGAGATGAGGCCGGTAATGCATGTGCACTCTTTCAACAACTGCTGTTCAACACCTCCTTTGCCTCCTGCAAGGGAGTTCGTCAACCTTGCCGTCCTGTAGCTTACCTTGCGCCAGTGCCCGCGATTGGTCTCCGTCTGTCTAGACGGAGACTCTTTTCCTTTTGTTTGTACCTCGTCTAGCCAACGAGATACTAGGACCCGAAGAAGACTCCTCTCCAAAATCTTACTACATGCCAGCACCTGTTGAGGGTTGGTTGTTGTGATGTTTTTGGAGTGTGTAGCTTCGAGCTCCACTTCA
>FTIZ01750158.1_pt1 | contig 11414 bp, 11 predicted proteins | sample 1658381 | NCBI WGS metagenome assembly FTIZ01 (sample SAMEA3914822, study PRJEB12502) | metagenome | biome: forest; material: soil | place: USA | collected 2012-03-12 | depth 0.1 m
CCTGGACCCGCGAACGCCCTGGTGGCGCTGCTGGGGGTGTTGTTGGGCTTGTTGGCGGTGTTACTGCTGCTGCTTGGGCGGTGGGAGACGGGCGTGCATGCCGATCCCTGGCCATTAGCCGGGGTGGCGTCGTTGTCGATGAGCACGGAGCTAAGGAGGTTGTTTGAGGGGTGTGGGTTGACGGATGCGGATCTGGAGGAGAGATTGAGGGGGCGACGGTTTAGGCTGGCTGTGTTTGAGGCGGCGGCGGATGATGACGAGCGGCATGAGAGAGGAGGGCTGTGTTATGAGTATGGGATTGTTCCCGTCGAGGTCACTCCATCCGCTGGTGACAGCCCTGATGGGCTTGGAGCTGCTACAACAACGGTGGTGGAAGGTGGCGACCAGCGATCGAGCCACCATGGCCATCGGAATATGCCCATCCTGGCATTGAGGCGCGGGCCGCGCGTCGGCTTCTCCCTCGTTTTGGTGGGCTTGATCACCCTATTGGCGTACTACTTCCAGGAACTGGACGACAACGCATTTGAGCTCTTCATGGACAGCCAGGGCTTCGGCGTCAAGTTTCTGTTTGCGCTACTGGGCACTATTGTCGCCATCTTCTGGCACGCCTTCTTTGAGGGCGTGGCCGTCGCGGCGCCCTTCGCACGCATGGCGCGCTCTCCGCGGCCCGCCACGCGATCCGTCTTGCTCTCACCCGCTACCAACGTCATGTCGGGCGTAGCAACGGGGGTGCGGCAGCGAGATGCCCACCTGCTGGCGGTGTCGGTCATGGCTGGTGCCGCTGAGCTGCTGTTACCGGCGCTCCTTGCCAACGTACCGTTTGCGCTGACGCAAACATACGCCGGCCACGTGGGCAGCACAATCGCGGCACTGGTCTTGTTGGGTGCTATGTTGGCCGTCCTAGTGGCATCCCTAGCGTTTGTGCGCTGGCCACACCTCCCTGTCGACCCGCGTACGCTCGCGGGAGCTATCTACTATGTCGCTGGCTCGCGGCGGCTGCGGAGAGATTTGCGGGGACGCAAGTTAGCCTTGCGGGATCGGGCCCTGCGTGATGCTCTGGTAGTAGCGCAGGACCGGCGGTACGTGTATGGGCCGGTGGCTGGGGGCGGGTCAGGGGGCTCGGTGCGTATGGGGGTGGAGGTCGACGACGACCACAGGTATCGCGAGTCGGGATGAATGGCGAAAGATTCCAGTTTGGCTAGCCGGCTGAGAACAAAAGGGAGGGCTGCTTGTAGCAAGTACGGTCAGGGGACCTCCAAATGGAACTGCTCTCCGTCAAGCAGGTCTTGGGGAACATATGTCGATCATATGTACTTGGCGAGGCTCGTCAACCAAGTTATGGTAGTTTATTCGGATTTTTGCAAATCATCTACCCTTTCGGGCAACAGAGGCTCTAGGCGTGCTGGAGACGCACCGCATTTGTGTTGATGTTGATGTTAGTGGCGTTCATGAGCGATGCCTTTCCGACGGCAGTCTTTGCGGCCTTGTCCGACGCCGACATGTTGACAGCGACCAAGAGCAGCGAGTCACAGGGCGTTCTAATCTCGTTTTTCCCCTACTGCCTGAAGGCAGGGTTGTCGTGAGAGCGATGCTCGACTGGCAGCCTGAACGGTTCAAAGTTCTGTGTCAGAGCCAGCTTGACGTTTTGTTGATACGAAGAGCACGAACAGGAAAAGAACAGGAAAAGAGGCGCCCGTTTTTGAACTTCGAGACCCACTGTTTTTGACCCCTCTTTTCCCGCTCCGTCAAACAAAGGCTTTTAAGAGTGAAAGGCGAGGTGGATGGCTCGGATGGGTGTGTCAGACCCTCCGGCCAATTCCGTCACTCTCCGCCGCCGACGGCGTTTTGCAATTTGGCCGTCCCCGACTTGAGGACCCAGGCCACAAGCAACCTTCGCTGTAAGATTTAAAATCCTGCCTGCTCTTCAGCATCTTTTCCTTAAACTCATGAAATGACAATCGAGTTCAAATGCCAACAACATGCTCAACCATGGCGAAAGGAATCCAAGACATCCGCAAGGTAATTAGGCCCACCACGAACACGCCCGCGTCATTAGACGTTGATCACTAACTATCAGAGCGAGATCATCATAATTGGAGGTGGCCCAGCTGCATTGCTGGCAGCACTCCGCCTCCGACAGCACAATGGCATCGCACCAGTGCTCTATGAAATCCGCCGTGCACCGACGACTCTGGGTGGCGCGATAGGGATCCCAGCGAACGGGCTCCGGCTACTTCATAAACTAGGGCTCTACGAAGAGTTGGTGGCCAAAGGTGCGCTGACATCAAGCCTGGTCTTGCATGCTCTCAATGGCTGTGTCCTGGGTGAGATGGACATGGCGTCTTGGAGCAAGCAACAGACCGGATTTGGGTATCTGCGGATTCGAAGGACCGACCTCATGGATGTGCTGCTTGGTGCGATCGCGCGGGAGAACATACCCATTCACTTCGGCAAAGCGTTGACCGGCATTGAGGAAAAGGACGACCAAGTCACGGTCCAGTTTTCCGACGGGACCAGTGATACGGCCGATTTCCTCCTCGGCTGCGATGGCATCCACTCCTCTGTTCGAGGGCTCTACGTTGATCCCACGCTGACGCCTGAGTACACGGGCATTTCAAACATGTTCTCACTCGTTCCGACACATCATCTTGCATCCACGTCTGGGCCCCTCGACACCCTGAACGCGACCATTACTTCGAATGGTCTCTTTGCGCTGAGTCCTACCACCCCGACAAACGACTTGCTCTATTGGTTCTTCTCGCGCGAAGTTCCTCTGCCGGTGTCTGGCAACGCCCGCGACGGATGGGAAGCGCACGGCAAGAAGGAGGCGGACAGCTGCAAATCCACTTTGCTTGATCTCTTCAAAGATGAGAGGTCGGAATGGGTGGACATGCTGAAGCAGGTGATCGAGAGGACGGATGTCATCAAGTTCTATCCCATTTACAAAATACCGATCGGAAGGCCGTGGTTCAGGGGGCGATGCCTCATCATTGGCGATGCCGCCCACGCTATGCCACCTCACGCCAGCCAGGGGGTCTCAATGGCGTTGGAGGACGTGTTCTTGTTTTCGAAGCTCTTGGAAAGCGAAATTCCTGTCATAGAGGATGCTCTGGAGGCATACGTCGGGAAGCGGAAGCCCAGGACGGATGAGATGCTCAAGAGAGCAGAACGCAATGGGTCGGTACGGAAGCAGACAGCGCCGTGGCGCGTCCGCGCAAACGAGCTGGCCATCTCAGGGGGGCTGTGGTTTTATAAAGTAACAGGCTTGGAGAGGCTGGGCCTTGGACAAAAGCCCTTGGCCTACGATGTTGAAGGTGAGGAGTTTTAGACGAACCAACACGAAGGTGGAGGTTGAATTAATCTTCAAATCAAGCATCATTGATGTCATCTACCTGAAAGATCAAACAATCAGCCTCATCCTAACACTGAAGATTGACCAACGCATCGACGTCATGCCCCATCAAGAGGTGCCCCCAATCCTCCCACCCTTCGGTCCAGAGTAAAGGGTCCATTTCCGCATGCAAATTCCCCGTCTGGGGCCATCCCACATTCGGCATCGGATTGCCTGTCAACCCCTCCAGTGCGGCAGCATACCCTCCCGGGTCCGGCATCTCAATGTCCGCCTCACCACCCCCCTCGACCCCACCATCGACCTTCTCCTTGTCCTTCACTTCGTCTTGTTCTCCTTCCTGTTCCTCCTCTTCCTCCTCCTCGTCCTCCCCCTCCTCCCCCTCTGCTACTACTTCAGCCCATTGCTCAAGCTTCAATTGCACAATCCTCAGCTTCGTCGCGCTCAGCGACCAGACATTATGCTCCCGTGTTTGAGGGCCCGCGCTCCGCGCTGCCAACATTGCACTCGCCTGCTCGAACTTGCCGCCTAGCGTACCCAGGATCCCCGTGACGTCAAGGCTGAGGCCGGGCTGTGTAGCGAGCTGCATTCTGAGCGTCGTGATGGCGTGCGCAAGCTGCCCGCTGCACAGAGACAACGGGACGCCTGGGTTGCAGCTCGCGGGCGCGGCGGTGCCGTCCGCGGGGTTATTGTAGCAGCCGGACGGGTCAGGGGGCAACGGGCTAGAAACGGGACGCACTGTGCCTGGGGCGGCAAACTTGGCCCAGCGGCCGAGGATGGTGATGGCGTGGATGATGTCCAACGCGACGGACAGCGGGACAGAATGATACGAGGAAACAGGAAAAGAGATCCATTCCTCGTACCACAACTTCAGCGCGGCGTTGGAGTGATAGAAGTTATCGAGTGGCGAGGGCGTACCGGGGATAGGGGGAGCGGTGGTAAGGGAGTTGGAAATGGAGGTGAGGAGAGCGGCATCGAGCCTGGGTGGCTCGTAGAGCCGGAGACGGACAGTGTTCAAATGAGTCTTGATGAGCTCTGTGCTTGTTTGTCAGAGACCATAACTCAACAGTGCTTTGAGACAGAGGGCGGTTTTTACTGTTGTTGTCTTTGAGACTGCGTGGCATATTCGTGCGGAGGTTGTCGAGTTCTGCTTGAAAGGCGGAAACGTAACCCAAGACAGGTGCTTTCGGAATACTCTCCGGTCCTTCGTTGACTTCGTCTCGCAGGTTGAGGTTTGCTATCTTCTCCGAGAGGTGCTGAATTCGGATCAATTGTACGAGGTACGCGTCAGACTCGAATTCCCCTGCCTGCTCCAACTCTCGCAGGCATTGCCGCATGTACGGCGAGAATCTCATGGGATCGAGTTGTTGAAAGCTCGTTGACACACTACCACCATGATCAACTTCTCCCGGGGACACAAGATGGGGGTATTGAGCGGTTGACGGACGTACCATGAGCTGAGATACCACACTGCGAGAAGCAGCCGTTTCTCTTCATTGGTTCTCTCCCTTACCCCTCCCAGGTTGATGACCATCAGTTTTGTCCGCTCTTGCCAGCTAGGGCTCCGTTTTAGACCCAACTCGGCTGTCAGCGTCATGGCCAGCGAAACGAGGTTGTGGAGCTGGGCATGCAGGAAGCAATGGTAGTGGTGCCAGCCGAGGATGACGACAATGCCTGAGAGTAGATCTAGGGACCGCTCTGATTGTATCAACATATGCTCGGCGACATGCCTCATGAGCCGGTACATTTGGCCCTGCATGAACTTCATGCTGCGGAACGAAGCCACCATTCGTATACAGGACATGAGAAACGGACGAGTGGCTTGAAGATCCGTGGATGTCACCCCCTTCGGGATAATGACGAAGGGATAGGCCTGCGTGAGCTCTTCCTGGTAGATGCCCAGCAGAGTTTCGTCCGAATCAATCGGGCTTGGAGCCTGCCCAGGTGTCGGTCGGCAGATGCAGTGGGGCGGCCCATGACAGTTGTATGTTTCTGGAATCCAGATTGGGCCGATGTCCAAAGCGCTTGTCTTGATGAATGGCGAAGATTCCTTCTGCGAGACGCAATCTTCGTGTGATGCTGGCGATGGTGTATGCGAATTAAAGAGCGTTTGGCTACGTGCCGCGGGATCATTCCCTGGATTAATTACCAAGTCGCCGGCAAGGGAAGGGATGCCGCCCGATGCTTGCAGCAACTTGACGAGGCCGTTCAGTCGTTCTTCAATCTGTGCTGTTTTCCTAGGGGCAGAGATGTTAACCCGGCCCGCCTGGAAACGACCGATGAGAGCCGGGGGAAGGGGGAAGGGGAAAGTACGGACACGCTCGCAGACATGGCATTGCGTCATACGAGATGGACCCAAAGACCAGTGATGCGACCCATTCTGTGCTTGACTTTCAGCGCAGCAGCAGCAAGTGGGCGGCGAAGAAAGGGGCCTCAGTTTGGATCTGTGAAGAGAGAACGAGGCCGGGATGAAGGAGAAACATGAAGTCATATTGGACTCACGTAGGCTTGCTTTGTCGCTTCTTTCGCATCTTGTGTATCTTTTCTGTGCAGTCCTTGGCCAACCGTTGGCACCTGTCACATTTTGAGCCCGTCGCTGTATTCGATCGGAGACACTTAGCCTTCGCCGTCGCACACTGCGCACATGCAGCACCCCATTTCACCATTTTGATATCGTCCGGCAGCAGCTGGTGCGAGAATCGAGATGTCGGCAACGGCATAGGATCCAGGGCTGTGAAAGATTGCCTGCTGTGTAACGCGGCTTGTCAGAGACCCACATCAAACGGAACGGAGTTTATCTCCATGCGCGATGTGATGTCTGGTTGGCTCCCGGCGGCCGCACGGATCCAAAAGTCGGAGACCAACGGACCACGACATCTAGCTCTGGGCCGGCCAGTTCCATTTGGGCCACGAACCGGAGTTTATCGAAAAACCCCGATCCGACGCGTTTGGCCTCGACTGGCCGATCGAACCCCACAACTACACGAAAGCTTCACGTTGACGGGGACGAAAACAGCAGCAGTAGCAAGCCGCAGGGCGTTCTTAGCTCGTTATTCCCTGGCACGCACTCGGCCTGAACGGTTCTCCATCACGGCCAGCCCCACCGCTTTCTCAAAACGGACGGCACGATGAGAGGAAAAGGGGCGCTCGTTTTTATGTCCGGAAGGCCCCTATTTTTGACCCCTCGTTTCCAGAAACATGAGCTACTTAGCTTTACGCGCCAGATCAGGGGTCAGTGACGACTGGTGATTTTCTAGGTGTTGTATATTCTCGCTCTGCTTCCTTTTGTGGTGTTTTGGACCTTTTGCTCCACCAGCACTCGGCCCCTCAGCCCCCTCCTAGACTTCGAAACTCAGCCACCTTAAAGAGCTTGGTAAGAGGGGCTGTCAAGGGAAGAGTACCTACACTTTCAGCCGACGATAGCGGTAACAAAACAACTCTCAGAGTGTTTTTGTCATATGGCTGTCTGCCGGTTCACCTATCATTGCCAAGGTCGGGAGCGGCCCGCACTTGGGTACCAACGTACCTGACAGGCTAAGGAGTTCAGGGCAGTTGAAAGCTTGCACATACCTATTATCTTGGACAAGAGCGAGCGATCCTACCTGGCATATGCGCTTCCACATGGCCGGCGTGCCTGCTGTGGAACAAGCTGGGACACCCATCGGAAATGATCGGTTATACCGCCGCCGCACAGGGCTGTGCTTGTGTGGCGCTGCAGCCTGGAGTGCCCGGAGCATAAATACCTGAGAGTCACAAGTCTCCCCATCCCTCTTGCTTCACGCCTTTCTCGCATACTCTCCACTAACTGCGCCAGTGAGTCAGTCCCACTTCTCGACTACCCATGGTTGGATTGCCAACCTGAATGCGCGTTTAGACATTCTCCTCCTAATCTCGTCACCCTCTGCCGACAACCTTCAGCCGCTCTTCTCCGAGAATGACACCTCAACTCGAAATCCACGTCGACGGCCAGGGGTCCAGCTTTCGGACCGCTGAGCGCGGTTACTTGCGCCTCAATATCTCATCTACGCGCACAGATCAGTCACAGGCTGTCCAGGAAGCGCAGAGCGCCGTAGCAAAGCTTACCAGCACCGTCCGGGCGCTCGCCACCAAGACCCTCGACGGACGCCCTCACCCCGACGCAGCCGTCACTGCTTTTACCGTGGCCCCGCTGAGCACCGTGTCCCAGTTCCAGCGGGACAAGCACTACCGGCAACTCCCCGAGCTGCCCAAGGAATACACGGTCAAGGCCTCGGCCGAGATCATCTTCCGCAACATGGCCCGGCTCGCCGAGGTGTCCGACGAGCTCGCACAGATGCCGTACGTGTCAATGTCCGAGACGGAGTGGCGGCTGACCGACGCCACGCGGGCCGAGCTCGAGCGCGAGGCCCGGCGCAAGGCCATCGCAGACGCGGTGCAGAAAGCTCAAGACTATGCCAGCGTGGTGGGGAGGCGGGTCGTCGCCGTCGAGATCAAGGACCAGCACCAGGCATCAGCGCCGGGCTTGTTTTTTAGGCAGCCCATGGGGCAGCAGATGGCGCAGGCCCAAGCCCAAGCTCAGGTTATGCAGCAGCAGCAGCAGCAGCAGCAGCAGCAAATGGCGCAACAACTGGGGCAAGCCCCTATTATGTCCACGGCCGCCTCGGAGGCTCTGATGCTGGAGCCGAAAACAATCACTGTTTCTGCGCGTGTTAGTGCGAAGTTTGTCTCGACGGATGGGGATGGGAATGGGGATAGCATGGAGGACTGATTGTACCGTGGTAACCTCCCAGCTGGCTTCATGTGAAGTCGGTTTGCTACACTAGCCCTATCGCCAACTTTCTAGAAATATTTTCTTAGCTCAAGACTCGGGGAAATCTGTGACCCTCATCTTCCCGCTGAGGACCTAGAGATTTTTCTCAACTCCTAGCCGTCAACGATCACATTGCGGTGGCCGCAGCGCAGCGCGGGTTTTATCTAGGCATTGAAACGTTTGTTATTCACTTGGACTGGAGCACCCGGGGGGAGACCAGTTGTGCACTTACCTTGCGTGACTGGTCCTGAAACGAACAAGGCCTCTCGTCGACCACGACGATAAACAAGGCGGCGGTTGGGCCTCCAGGATGCAATTGGGAATTGTGACGAGTGCTTTGAAGCCGCGCGAGATCGAAACGAGTCCCATTGTCGATACCTGCCAAGGTTGGCGGGAAGTGTCTCGGGATGGCGGAGTGCTCCAAGGTCTGACCCCCGAGGCTTGGAAACAGGAACTGTGCTGAGATGGGCCACCTGCCAATGCGTGCTTCTCGTTTCCGGACCTCCCCGGCGCTGCATTGTTGTTGTTGAGCCACTTCGGTGTAATTTGAGTCCCCTGGCGCCCGAGGGTGCAAACGTCCAGTCCGACCAACAAAGGAACAAGGAAAACGCACCCGACTCACGAGTGTCGCACAGCATTTCATGACAATCGCAACCAGGGATGCCCACGCCGGGCCGTCCCCCAGACGGCCGGTGATTTGCCCCAACATGGAGCCAACTGGCGAGAAACGAATGACAGCTGACTCGTTGTTTTGCAATTCTTCTTCTGGGTCCTGGCCTCTCGGCTTGTCGATTGCTGTTCGGGACCGTGGACCATCGCTCGCCGAACTGGACTCGAAAAAAGGAGAACTTCGCTGCCACGGGCACCGGAACCATTGCAGTGCCAACCCCTAAGCTCGAATGTTTGACCCTGGGTTGCTTCTTTGCATCCGATGTTAGATGGGTCCCCCGGAGCAGTCCTCTCGATCGACCAGCAATCTTGTTTTCGGCCAGGTATCTGCTGTCCCGGGCCTTGAGACACGGTTTGCTTCCGACTTCCGTGCGTGGCGCCCGCAGCCAACCGGCCGCTGCTCGCAAACAGGTCCCACACTCGCTGGAAGATCTCACAGATGCAGCTTGCTTCGGGCTGTCTGGATCGGGACCTGGCAGGATGGCAGCAGACCCGACCCTGCGATCAGCGGTGCACGGCAGCTTTATTGAGATGCTGCATCGGAAACAAGACACCGCCGTCAATCTCATGCCAGACTCCATGCGACCACCCGGAAGCCACCCTTGGGGAAGTCCCGGCCTTGGTCAGTTTTCAAGCCAGCGCCCGACAAGCGTCTTTTGGACTCTATGTTTGCGTGTGAAAAGTTGAGATATTAAAGAAGTTCTCTGGTCCTTGTGAACGGTCCCGCCCAAGTCCACCATCCATTCAACCCAATCCATTCCGCCCCAACCACCAGCAATATGCGCCTTGTCAGCTCTCTCTCCCTCCTTTCTCTGGCAGGCCTCGGACTTGCCACCCCCGTCAACGCGCGAGACGATGCCGCCGTCCCTAGGGCCGACGCCCTGAGCGCCCTGGCAGGCGCGGGCAACGTGGGCGGCGTCGGCCTTGGAAGTCTTGGCCTCCGTGAGGAGAAGCAGGGAGTTAGTCCCGCCACCCCCATTAACGCGCGAGACAATGCCGCCGTCCCCAGGGCCGACGCCCTGAGCGCCCTGGCGGGCGCGGGCAACGTTGGCGGCCTTGGCCTTGGAAGCCTTGGCCTGCGTGACGAGAAGAAGCAGGGCGTCCGTCGCAGAGAGGCCGACGACAATGACGGCAGTGGCAGCGGCAGTGGAGTGCTCCTCCGAGCCCCGGAGCCGGCCGCGCTTGACACCCGCGAGGAGTCGACCGAAGCCCAAGGCAAGAACAAACCCAAATCCAAGCCTGATGGCAAGGGCAAGGGCGAAGAACCGAAAGCCAAGGGCAAAGGAAAACCCAAAGGCAAGGGCAAGTCCGAGGGCAAGGGCAAAGCAAAATGTAACGACGCTCGGCACACCCCCTGCCTCCACTCTGACGACGTCGACGTGCTCGTTGACGCCTATGTGCGCATTCTCTCCAATTGGAACGATACCGATGCCAAGTACCTCGCCGACTCGTTCCGCGACACGTCTGACAGCATCAACATCCTGGCCGGTATCTCACTCGGCAGCGCAACCTTTCCCACCAAGCAGGCGTTCATCGACCACCAGCACACGCAGGTACGTCTCAACCTTCCAAACATACTGACTTCCCCCTCCATCTCTTCATCGAGCAATACTAACATAACATACACACCAGCCCGACAACCTCCCGCTGAAAGTCACGCACAAGTCACCCTACTCGTGCGATGAGATTGCGCTGATCTGGAAGGCCACCTTTGGCGCCGCCCAGAAGTCGGTGCGTGGCGTTACCATCCTCGGCGCCACCAAGGACAAAGGCTACTGGCAGATCAAGACCATTGACGTCGAGTTCAACAACATCGCGTATCTGCTAGACATTGGCGGGACGTACACCCTGCCGACCCAGTAGAGACTGGGGGTTTTGCTTTGCCAACCGCGTTCGGGGACAAGGGGTTGGCCGAGGTGAGGTGACAATGATGTGGAGTAGGATAAAAAGGGTGAGGTTGAAGGAAAGACGGCGGAGCAAAAAAAAATCATCAATGTAATTATTAATATTCGTTGTCAAGTAATCCGCTTGCTGTCTCGGGAAATTGTCCAGGCTGGTGAGCGGGGTGCAAATTAAACTATTTAACATCCTAATACACACCAGGTAGATGTAGTTTGGTAACTGTTCTTTTTTATTGCCTAGGTGCCCTCTTCTAGTTATTTTATTGCTTGCCTACTTCGATACGTTTTATTGCCCTACTCCTTTGTCTACTCGATGGTCCATAATGCCTATGTTTGACGACCAAACTCATGGCATTGAAACATTATAGATCCTAGCACTTGATCAGCCCAAAGGGCCAAACCCACTAAAGCCCTTCCCAGAAAGCCAAAAACCCCAACAACCCCATCCCGAGTGCAACAGACACCCCACCGACAGACACTCACTCCCTTCCCCGCAGCACCATTACCCTGAGGATCACCACCCACCTTACACACATCCGTAGCAGCAGCAGTCTTCTCCACCCCTCCAGTAATAGCGACCTGGTACCCGTGAAAATCCGTGCCCGTGAGCGTCGTCAACGTCGAGAGCGCTGTCGACGTGCCGTCCAAGGACACGGCATATGTCGCGACGCAGCTGGACACAGTGGTGCCCGAGACTTGCAGGATT
>FTIZ01023148.1_pt1 | contig 11396 bp, 6 predicted proteins | sample 1658381 | NCBI WGS metagenome assembly FTIZ01 (sample SAMEA3914822, study PRJEB12502) | metagenome | biome: forest; material: soil | place: USA | collected 2012-03-12 | depth 0.1 m
TGGGAGGTTGAGCTCCCCTAAATACAAGAGCTGACCTGCAGCCACAGAATGCAACGGAAAAACAAGAAAATCCGGCTCCACTATCTCTGCCCGGAGGGCCACGGTGCGAGGGCATCTCCCTGAACCACACCTCCCTTATGAACGGCCATCAGCCTCCTGGCGAGCCGTTCATCACCTTCGTGGTCCTCCACGTCCTTTTCGTTGCGCAGCTGCGGCGGCCCTGACCTCCCGGACGTGATCCCACCCGCGGAACCAGGGTGGGTGTTCCGGCACGTAGTTTGACTCCGCCGGCCCCAGCCTGTCGTACACGGGTGGTAGCCGAGTCGGTCCTGGTGGCGGCGCGGGCGGTTGATGAGGCTGCTGGGGAGCCGTAGCGACAGTCGGTCCGGCTCCGGGTTGCGGCGCGGGGACTCCTCCTACTTGTGTGCCGGGTGCAGGTATGGGGGGTCGACGTCGCCGAGGCGTCTCGGCGGTGACGACCGGCTTCGGCGGCGTCGGTGGCTTTCCCGGCGCTCTGGTCAGAGGGCCCTGCTGCATGGCCTGCAGCTTCTTCAGCGCTCCCGCTCCAGCGGGTGCTACCCAAGTCTTCCCGTTTCCCGTGAAGACAACCCCTCGTCCTTGTGCAAGCGTGGATCCAGTGGGAGCTGCAGCCGCCGGGATGTCGAAGGTGGTGGCTTGGTCCCAGGCTCTCATGATGACTGTAGGATCCCGGAGCGGTCGGTTCTCGGGGTGGCCGAGGGCCCTGCGGATCGCGGCCAACCACTTCCCAACGACTGCACGTTGACAGTCTGAGGTGCGCTCAGCCCCCCGGTAGCATCGTGTCTGCAGCCAGTGAGGTTCCTGTTGGACTCGCGCCGGCATGGCCATATCTTGGAGGAAAACGCGGACAAACTCTCCGACCCACAGACCGCATTCCCATCCGCCAGGTTGCCGTGGGCACTTGGCGTACCTGATGTCTAGGTCGGCCCTCTGGACAGACCAAAACGAGGTGCCTGCGATGGCTGCCGTCAGGTTGGCCTCAAGGCTTCGGCGAGAGGCGGCCCCCGTGCCGATGCCGGAAGAGTTGAAGATTGTGACTTGGTCGGTGGCCCGGTCGAGGGTTGCCACGGCCCAGTGACGAGCGTTGAAGTTGCAGGGAAAGATCCAGTACCGTTTGAGACTTGCCTCCCCTCGATGAGGGCCGTGAGCGCCCACGGGGACACGGGAGCTGTCGTTGAGAATCGCGTCCCGGTAGATCCATACCGCGCCACGGTCTCCCGCAATGGCCAAGCGGATGACAGCGAGGACGTGTTCCAGCGAGAACCACTCCTGCTGGAGAATGCATCCTTCGGTGTCGAAGAGGTCCAGCGCAGTGTCAGCCCACTGGTTTCCGGCGATGGTTTGGCCGGGAGGGAGCGGTCCTCCGTTGGTCGGGAACAGGAACGCGTGCCGTTGTTGGTTGCCGGAAAGATGGGATGCCATCGCATAGTCGGGTCGCCGTCTGACCACGGCAGGATCGTACGTCAGCTGCTCTAGGATAGGGAATTGGAAGAGCTCTTGTTGGAATCCTGGTGAGCCAGTCACCCTTTGCTGGAGGAGGTGAGGTAGGGTAGCGGCACGGTTGCTTCCCAGCCATTGGGTGACGGCTGTCGACGGCGCTGGTGCTGGCGGCGGCTGTGCTTGCGCTGGGCGGGCAGAGAGTGCTGGCAATGGTTCATTCTCCCGCCCTTCGCTGGAGTGTCTGAGGCGAGGGTCTGTGATGTGCGGGGGAAGCATGCCGAAGGATGACGAGCGTGGGAGGTTTTGCTGATCCAGCCGTAGCCTGGCGAGTTGTCCCACGAGAGGGACTGACTGCTCGCGCTCGAATGGCATCGTGACGGCTGCTTGTGGCTCTGCTCAGAGGGAGAGGTCGGTCGGTTGTTGTGTGTGCGAGGAGAGGAGAGAGGAGGGTTGCGAGGCCTGTGGCGAGCCTTTTTATGCCTTCCCGAGGAGGGTCATCGCCACAGGTGCGTGCCCCAGGAGATGGGATGAAGCCTTTGAAGTGCCCCAAATGGCAGCCGAGATTTGGAATAGGGCGGAGTCTTCTTTGTTCGCGGTGACAGCCGAAAGAGAGTCGTCTGGCCAGAGGGAGGGCATTGTTTGCAGGGCCTACGCCGTATAAAGAACGTGGCAGTGGCGGAGTTGCCTCGCCAGACAGCCTCCCTTATTTTCATCCCAAGAGCGGCCGTAGCTCGGGACCGAGCGATGCAGCCGTGCCTGCCAGCCTGGCAGCAGGGCGCGCGAGCTTAATTAGCCCTCCTCCCTTGGAGCGATGCCTCTCTCCTCTCGTTCCTCTTCCATATCACACATCCAGCCATACCGCACAGTCAACCATGGCGGCCTCGTTTGACTTCAGCCTCCGGCCTGACAACTGCGTCCTTGACCTCAGCGCGGCTCCAATCGTCCCTCGGATCACCAACCGGCCGCATGACCTCTCAATTGTCCCTCAGACGCGTTATGCGGCCCCTCGCAAGTACGTCTGGGTGCTCCGATTCACTCCCTCTGCTCCCGAGGGCATGCCCGAGGGCGCCGACGAGGTCGTCGAGATGACCAAGACTCATCGGGACATCCTCCCGCTCATCCGCTTCCGACCCATCCAACCTCCCGCTTCAAGCCCTGGTATGGGCCCAGCGCCATACATTCGGTGGGACCTGTCTGCCGAAGCCTCGATCCTGACCACCTTCTGGCGCTACCTGAGCTTGCCTCCAGAGCACTTTCGGCGCATCCACGCTTTGATGCCCCGTCAGCGGCCGGTATTCGTGGAGGCGCACAACGGACAGCCGCTCGGCCGGTTCATTCACGAGCTCACTATCCGTCGAAGTCGGCCGGTAGCCCTCTTCATTCAGGTCTTCGGGACTCGGTAAGTCTCCCTGCTCCCGGTTGTCCCTCTGTCCAGACATCCAGCTGACTGATTCTTACGCAGGAACGTTTTTCCGTGCGAACACTGCCATCTGTCTTATTGCCGGTCCTTCACACCTCTTGACGGGGACAAGGACAAGATGGTCCCTGCAATGTGGCCATTCTTCGGCTGCTTCTCGATGGACATTACGGGCGGGACTTACGCCAACTGCATGTAGACAGAGAGGGACACGCCTTGTTCGTGGAAGGGAATGTCAAGCTCGGATCCTGCATTCGTCGGACGGACCGAGTAGAAGCTGGACCAGCCTGCCGTTAGGGTTTTGTTTGATGCGTAGGGGAAGGGACCGGAGATCCAGGTGGACTTGGAACAAGAGATTCGTGACCAGGAGGCAGCTTATGCCGAGGTCAAAAGGAAGGATGAGGCCGCTGAGCGAGCAAAGGTCCGGAAAAAGGCTCTGCGGGATCTGAAGAAGGGAAGGGGGAAGGCGTGATCTGCTCAGAGGGAGACGAGTCTTGGTTTCGAGGGAGAGCGGAAGTAGGAAATCGGGAGGGGGTGTCTTGGTGTTAGTGGGGGGGGTGGTGTTAGTGTATGAGTTAAGGAAACAGAACACCCATCTTGCTACCATCCTGGTGGCTTTCCTCGCGGGATTTCAACCACCAGTTGCTGCTTCCTTTGATGTTTCCCCCTCTGTCCAGACATGTCTGCCCGCCCTGGTGCTTCCTGCGGCACTTCTTCCTCCTTTGGATGCTCAGCCGTCACCTCCTCGAGCACCTCCTCCTCCCCTGGCGGCTGAGTATCCTCCTCCTCCCGTATCGCAGAGGTCTCTCCCTCCAACCAAACACCATCAACCTCAAAGAACTTTTTCACACGGTTGGCCGTAAAGGGGGTTCGCATCGGTATCCCCTCCAGGCTTTCCAGCATGAACGTATCCCTCTCGCGAATCTCCCGCACTCTGAACGGGCCGTCCCATCGGTACTGCAGCTTGCGAAAGGAGCTCATGTCGATCCTCCTGACCACGTCGTAAGTCAGAACCAGGTCGCCCACCTCAATCTTTGTCTTGTCGGTCCTGAATCGAAACTCGTTGGCTTGGTTGCGCTTCGATGCCAATGCTTCTCGTGCTGCAGCCACCTTCTCGGCAGCTACCTCAAAACGATGGTCCGCCTCCCAGAGCACTCTCGCCCGGAGCACCACGAGCTTCTTATAGGCCTCCAGATCAACCAGTCCCTCTGTCCGGGTGGAGGGGGGGGCAATGTCCTGCCAACGTGCTGTCCTCCATGTCGGGATGTCTTGCTCGATGGGCGAGATGGGGTCGTAGCCGTGAACAAGAGCGAACGGCGAGAACCCGTGCGAGTTGCGGACCGTGGTTCTGTCGGCATAGAGCACGTAGGGGAGCAAGGCTTTCCAGTTCCGACCAGTCCCTCCCGTCATCTTTGCCAGGGACGCGGCAATAGGCAAGTGTCCGGCCTCGTTGATACCATTTGCCCTCGAGTTGTATGGCGAGATGGATATACGGTCGATGTTGAAGCGATGGAGGATTTCTTTCGCTTCTGCTTTGAACTCAGAGCCCCCATCAATCACAACAGCCAAGGGAAACCCCCACCGGAGCAGTATCTTGTCCTGGATGAAGCGTTTCACCCCCGCGGCGCCCTTGTTAGGGAGGATTTCGGCTTCCACATATCCCGTAAGATCGTCACGAGCTTCGAGGAGGAAAACCTTCTTCCCCCTCTGAGCAGACGGCATATATTGGATGTCGAGATGCCATTTTGCGAACGGAATTGGGGAAGGGATCGTCTTTCCTGCAGCATGCTCGAACCGGCGATGGTCGTATTTTTGGCATGGCTCGCAGACCTGGCACCAGCGTAGCACGTCCGCGTAAATGCCTTTCCAGAAGTAGTGTTGGGTGACTCTGGCGTAGGTAGCGTCTCGTCCTCTGTGCCCAACCTGGTCGTGACAGGATTCGAAGATCCGTCGTCTTTCCGATGGGGAGTCCACCACTCGCCTCGGGCTCTGGTGATCCTGAAGGGGTCGAAGAAACAGATGGTTGTTGTCAACGAAGTACCGGAGTGCCTCCTTTTTGAACTCGCGGCGCCTCCAGTAGGGCTTTACATCCCAAGGCTCTTTGAGGGTCGTGAGGTACCGGGCGATGCGGCGCGAGTGGTCGGAATACTCTCCTTGGAGCTCCACAGGAACAAGCTCGTCAGGCGATATGGAGGGTCGTGCTGTCCACTGCGTGAAGATTTGGGCATCTACCCATTCATCAATGTCCTCCTCTATGGCCTTCTCCCTCTGGTCAGAGGGCCCCGGTGGCTTGCGTGAGAGGGCGTCGGCCACCGGGTTCTTGGAACCAGGAATGTGTTTGATGGAGAAGTCGAAGAATTTGATCCAAGCGATCCACCGCATAATAAGTGCGCCAGGGATATCGCTTGCAGCCCCATTGAGCTGATGGACCAGGACCAAGGCGTCGGTCTCGAGGGTGAAATGCACGCCAAAGAGGTAACGTTTGAACCGCTTCAAGAGGTAGAGGACCCCCCTCAGCTCCCTCTTGGTGGCATCGTAGGCTCGCTCAGCGTGAGACCACGTCCCGCTCTCGAACCGGCAGGGGTGACGCTTTCCATCAGGGCCAACTTGTTCAATGACACCTCCCCAGCCGTCAAGGCTAGCGTCGGACATCAAGAACACCATGCCGTACCGCCCGTCGTCGAACACAAGGGTCGCAAGCACAGGGGCGGTAGTAACGAGGTCCCGGAGCTTGTGCATGGCTTCCTCTTGTGCCTTGCCCCAGACCCACTCAGCATCCTTCTTCGTCAGGCTGTTAAGGGGAATAGCGATGATGGCAAAGCCTCGGATCCAAATACGGTAGAACCCAGCGAGCCCCAGGAATGCCCTGACATCCTTGACATCACGGCAAGTCTCCCATTCGGCCAGCTTCCTGATTTTTGCTTCATCAGGGAGCCTCCCATCAGGCGTGCAGAGGTAGCCAAGCAGCACGGCCTGCGGCTGGCACCATTGGGATTTGACGGCTGCGATGGTGGCACCGGCCAGCTCAGCATTGAGGAGCACCGCATCGATGTTTTGCAGGTGGTCCGCGATGAATTGGCGTACTCCTGGTCTGGCCAGACGGCCGCCGTAATCGTGGCGCGGTCCTTTGATGCTGATGTCGTCCAAGTACACCCGGCAGGTATGGGGGATGAGGTTGTAGAAGATCCGCGTCATGGCTCTCTGGAACTGGGCCACCGAGTTCGTGCCGCCCATGGGCAAGGTCGTCATGCGGAACAGCCCGATAGGCGTGAGGAAGGTTGTCAAGTCTCTGCTCACAGGGTCCAATGCAATTTGGTCGTATCCTGAGAACAAATCCAAGAGGGAGAGAACCTTGCAACCGCCGAAGTCCTCGCTGAATTCCTCGGCTCCCGGTGGAACGAACGCGTCCCGGATCGTGATGGCGTTAGCTTTCTGTGCGTCGTTGATGAGCCGCAAACCACCGTCCTTCTTTTGCACCAGGAACCAGTTGTTGCGGTAGCTCCCGTGGGCATGCTCGATGATCCCTCGCTCCTGTCGTTGCCGAAGGAGGTCGATAACCTTGGAAAGGAGGGGCTTCGGAATTGGGATGCTCTTGGTCTGCCACGCCAAGTGGGGGATGGTTCGGATCACTTGAGGAGGCACCACCTCTGGTGAAATCCGACCGCATTCCGAAAAATCCCAAGCCAAGGCCGCCTCGCGGTTGAAGAGGATATGGACGAACATCGCCTTCTCCTGCTCAGAGAGAGAACCTTCCACCGTGGCCAGTAGCCCCTCGAGGCGTTCCGGTGTCAGTCTCGATCCTCTGATCAGCTCGGTAAACCGAGGCACCACTTCCTCATCCCATTCCGACCCAAAGGTCATCTTGGTCTGGGCGACGGCCAGGGCCTTCTCCCGCCACAGCGGATCCCCTTCAGGTACAGAACCGTCCGATAAGGCAGAGTCAACCGGCCGAACCTTGTTCGCCACCGTCTTCCGCATCGTGAGGGTTCTCAGCTCGCGCCACAAACGTCTGCGCGAGCCCCTGGACAACTTGAGGGGCGTCTCCCTCTGGTCAGAGGGAGAGCAAGAAGTCGCCATCGTTGAAATTGTCGAGAGGAGCGTGGAGGCCTCGGGTGGTAGAGCGCTCAGCGCGTCGATAGAATCGAAGAACGAAAGGCAAGATTTGCGTAAAACGAATTGAAAAAGGGACACCCCGGTCTCGTGGTCAAGGAAACCGAGGGGGGATTCACCCTCGTCGAGTGTCACCCAGTCAGGGGTTCTTTTGGAGGCTTGCACCAACCCCTGAAGATCGGGGAGGAGCGGTCGTTGTCAATGACCCCTCCTCCGCGACGTCAGGTTCGAGACCACGAAGGCTTTAACCGTGACATCGTCCATCATGACGTTTGCCGTGACCAGACGGGAGTCGGCAAAGTCGAACGTCAAGCTGGTGTCCCGGAAGAATGGCATTCCCAGAAGGATACCGTGGCTCCCCGCGGATTCCTTCATGATGAAGAAGTGACAGAGGACCTTCTGTCCACCCAAGTAAACGAGTGCCTGGGTCTCTCCCTCGAACGGCTGAGACTGGTAGAGCCCTGTGGAAATGACGTTTGTGCTCGTTATCGGCAGCCTGTGTCGCTGGACGACCTCCATGGAAATACAGTTGCACTCGGAGCCACAGTCGAGGAGAGCAAGCTCCTTTGCCGATGTCGGGGAATCCAGTTGACAGTATAACGTGGGCAACGCATGGAACCGTGTGACCGCACCAACAGCGGCTCGTTGGCTTCTGGTCAGCATGTTGATCGGTTTGCTGAGCAGGGCCGCTTCGTGCTCGGGGATCTCGTCGCGGCTCAGGCCGAAGGCCAAGCGTTCCCAGACAGACCCCTGGGCCACACCCCATTGTCCATCATCCGTAACGCCAAAGATCGCCGGCGCTGTCACTCGCTTGCCCTGGTCAGAGGGAGACCGTTGTCCCATACTGCCGAAGTTGGTTTGCAGTACCGTGGGCGCGGTCGGCAGGACCACGACCGTCTCAGGGACGTTGTCAGCCACGGCGGATCCACGGTATTCGATGATCCTGCGAGTCGAGTCAATGTTGCGGATGTAGTCGAGCAGGCGATCCTTGTATTCGGGGGAAACTCTGACGAGGTCCTCGATGGTAACTTGTGCTTTGACAGAGAGTGACCGAGCCACCAGGGAAAGAAGAGCCTCTTCGGGGTTGACCGGAAGCTCTCGGCTCTCCTCCTTCTCCTTCTGAACAGACCCAGCCCTTTCCTTGGGTGCAGTCGGCTTCGTGACAGGAGGTGAGGTCGCCGATACCTCTGGAGCTGGGGCGTCCGGCATCACGATGTCTGGTGTTGCCACCAATGGAATCTTCGGAGTGCTCCTCCGGCCTTCCTTGCTCGGAGAACGGGTCTTTGGCCCTGGATTCGTCTGCACAGAGGGAGGCGATACGTAGTCCGGCGACCTCTCGACGGCAAAGCGAGGGGATCGTCGTTCTGCAGGCGGGGTTTGTTCTCTGCGCAAGATCTCGGCTTTCGAAGTCGGCACCCACACTCGTTTTTCCGGCTGCGCCGACGCCACCCGAATGGTTTCCGGCTCATCCTCAACCTCGGCACGAGCTCGCTTTACAGCGTTCTCGAGCGTCAGGGCCGTCTCAGCGTCATCGTCCGGGGCCACGTTCTGAACCGTGACATGGGCTGCCTCCCTATCCGAGTCGGACTCTGTGACGTCCTCCACGAATCGGACTGTCGGGCTGGAACCAGCTGGCTTCTCCCTCTGTTCAGAGGGAGCAGCATCCTCAACCGGTGGCAGGATCTTCGGAAGGACACGTTGGAGCATCGTTTTCCCACCATCGCGTCGGTCCATGAAGAAGTTGAGCTCGTGGGCCGCAGTATACGCAAAGACGGATTCGCTGCTATCCTTGCCGCTGACCCCAATGCGGTGCACGTTGGTCCTGGCCGCATAAGTCCCGGGTGTCGGCATGAAGTTCGTGTGGTCGGGTTGCGGGAGTTGCAGGTAACGGTGGTCGCCGACCAAGGCCAGGTCGGGAACGAAGTCGTAGCCCTTTTCTTCCTTATAGGCCTTGCACCACAACTGGTACCCGGGGTAGCTATCGAGCTGGGGGAAGTGCGAGGCGTATGCACGGACGGTCAGGTACATCTTGCCCTCGTTCATCGCCTTCGAGGAGTCGTAGGATCGGATCTTGACGTAGTTTTCAGGGCCGCGAGAGATGCCGCTTTTCCCGAGAACCCATCCTTGTTGACCCTCCTGATGGCAAAGCCCGTGGTACTTGTCATGGTTCAGGATGTCGCAGTCGCGCATGACATGCCCCTCCCCACAGTAGTAGCACGACGTCTGGTACCGTTCGGCGCCTGAGCCGTACCGCGGCCCGCTGCGGCTCTGGAAACCTCCCCGTTGGTCCATGCCACTGCTGTTGCTCTGTCCAAAGGGACGGCCGGTCCGCTGCTGCACGAAGGTCCGGAATTCTTCTTCGTCGTCCAGGTTCTTGATCCTGCCCTGGGAAATCAAGGTCTCGACGGCCCTGTCGAGGTCGGAGCGCAGGCGTTGATGGTGGATTTTCATGTCGCTGAACATCTTGGTCAGATCCTCCACCTCGGGGACATCCGTGGCCGTGACACGGGGAGTAGTCGTAAAGGACGTCGTCGGCGCCAGGAGGGGTATCTTGTCCTTCTTCTCCTTCTGACCAGACCGAACCATCGCGGTCTTGACGGTCGGTTGGAGCTTGAGGTAGCCGGTTTTCCCCATGACACCTATCCGAAGGCAGTCCTGGACCCAGAGACGAAAAGCATCGAAGTCCTTGGTGTCAGGTTCATTGCCGCCAGGGTGGTATGACCTCAACCCTGCTTTGAGCTCGCCAGGAAAACGGTCCCAGATCTTCCGAACCGCATCCTTCTTTGCCGCTTCGTAGCGCTCATCCGGGAGACGGGCCAGCAACGCCTCGGCCTTCTCGATATGGTCAAAGATGCTCTCCGCGGTCTGCTCGGGTTCGCTGGCAAGGAGCCTGTCGAGGATACGGGTGTCCTCCTCGTGGTTGTGGTCCTTGTTGCGGTATCGTTCCTTGAGCTTGGCCTTGAACGCTTCCCAAGTGGCACGGCTCGCGGCATCGTAGCGCTCGAGCACTTTCTTGATGTCGGGGTCGCACCATCGGCCAAAACGATCCACCTTGTCTCGGTCCCCTGTGATGCTGTGGTCGCGGCAGGCTTCCTCGAACGCGGTGATGTACTCGGAGATGTTGTGGCCGGCGAAGAGGTCGATCAGGCCGTACTTCGAAGGTCCCGGAAAGATGGCCTTGTAGACCCGACTTTCGCTGGCGGCAGCCATAATAACGATGGGAGTAGTCACCGGTGATGCTTGAGGGGTACCGACATTAGTCCCCGTCTGGTCAGAGGAAGGGGTTGGCAGCTGTACCGAGAGGGAGTCCGAATCCTCAAAGGTCTCGATGTTGAGTCTGATGACGGGCCGTGTTGGCTGTGGGACTTCGAAATCGTCAGAGTAACCCGATGCCGAAGAGTTGGTCCTCGAGCGGAACACGAACCGACTGTTGGGCGGAGGGACTTGGATTCCCAAAAGCCGTGGTGGCTGCGGTTGTTGTTCGTCGGAGGCAGGCCGTGGAGGCTGACCTGCCATCGAATGTTGCGGTCGTTGTTGATGCTTGTGTGTCGACGCGCGAAGTGCCTTGCGGTTGGGCCGATCGAAACGCGATGTGTTTTGGGAAAACAGAAGTCCCTCCCTCTGAGCAGACGGCCGCCATCTGTTCCTCACAAGTCTTTTTCCCCTGGCGTGGCATATGACCACCAGTCGTGGGACCCCACGGATCCCCCACGACCATCCCCGAAGCCATTCCCCCAACCAATCTCCGAATCCCGCACAAACCAACCCAAAGGCCACCAAAACTTCCCAAGTCCTCCATCCGATCCGCTTCGACCATACCGATATCTCTGTCCAGAGGACCAAAGCCACATCAGCCTCCCCTGGACTACCCCAACAGCAACAGTCCGGATCCTCAGTCACCGGCTCATCGGCACTCGGCGTGGCGTCGTGATCTCTCTTACGCGACTCATTCGCGCGGCTCGGCATTTGGCGTTCTCCGGGGCTCTGCTCAACAGCAGGCCACCACTGTCCGTCTGGTCGGTCGGAGGGCTCAACAGTCCTGTCGTCACACGCTTGTCGTCTTCCGTAGCACTGCTCAACCGCAGGCCGTCGCTGTCCTTCTGGTCGGACGGGGGACTCAACAGTCCAGCCGTCATCGTCGTTGGTCTGTCGTCTGTCGTTTTTGTTCTTCGTCTTGGTGATGGGAAGGGCAGCCGTCAACACAGCATGCCTGAGAGTCCAGTTTGAACCCAGCGCTGAGCGCCTCCCCGATTGAGCCCCCATTTGAAGTGGAGACATCTCTCCTTAAAAACACATACCAAAACAAACACAAAAACACACCCCAACGGGTGGGCTGGCCGGTATTCGTCAACACGTGTGCCCCCAGGAAATGCAAATGCGGATTGCTCCG
>FTIZ01730429.1_pt1 | contig 11393 bp, 12 predicted proteins | sample 1658381 | NCBI WGS metagenome assembly FTIZ01 (sample SAMEA3914822, study PRJEB12502) | metagenome | biome: forest; material: soil | place: USA | collected 2012-03-12 | depth 0.1 m
ATCTCAATGCTCTTCTCCAAACCTAAAACAGCAAAACAGCAGCCGCTTAAGCCTTCCTGCCCGTCGGCGCCGCCAAAGGTGAAACCTTCCACTGCCTAGTAACCGGATCCAAGCACTCCTTCTCCGCCGTCCGCCACTCCTCCTCAACCATCCTCCTCCTCGCCTCGGACCGCGGCGTGATCGTCACGGGAAATTCCTCAGGTTGACAGACAAACCCCTGTGTCAGCTTCTCTTGGTCGGGGATAATCGGCTTGCCTTGCCCGTCTTTCGCCGCCGAAATGTCAAACGCCCACAGCAGGCGGGCAACACCCAGAAACAAACTCCGCTCGGCGACGTGGATGCCAGGGCAGATGCGCCGGCCGGCACCAAAAGTAAACTGGTCCCGCTTGGCCGCGTCCGGATTGGCGGCCGAGTCTGCCAAGCTCAGGAAATCGTCCTTGTAGCGATCCGGGTCGAAGCGACGCGGGTTCGAGTGGCGGGCCGGGTCCATGTTGATGGCCCACACGTTGTTGACGACGCCGGCGTTCTTGGGAATCAGGTAGCCCTCGTACCAGTCGTCCTGGGTGACGGCGTGCGGGACGGCGCCGAGGATGGTGGTGGGCATCCAGCGGAGGGACTCTTTGACGATGGCTCTGATGAACTGAAGGTCGCGCTCGTCGTCCATGGTAGGCATGCGGTTGGGGCCGACGACGCGATCGATCTCCTTTTGGGCCTTCTCTTGGACCTCGGGGTAAATAATCATAGCCTGAACAAAAGCGTACAGAGTGCTGGAGGTCGTGTCTGAGCCGGCCTCGAGTAGTGTGCCTGTGATGTAACACGCCTGGTCGTCTGAGAAGCCCTCGGCCTTCTGGGAGGCAACGAGATCCTCGCTGAAGCAGCGCATGATGGTGCCGGCCTTGGTCTCTTCCTTGGCCTTGAGCCAGTGTCCGAGATAAAGCGCTTTCTCCTTCTTGTGCAGCTTCTTTGCTGTTGCGCGCACCGGCAGCAGAGCGTCTGGCAAGAAACGGAGCCAGGGGAAGAAATCGACCAGAGCGGCCAAGCCAGTTTGGTTGAGCTCGGCGAACTTGGAGAAGCCCTCGAACAACTGCATCATCTTCTCGTCCTCGTACGTCGACGACCGCCACCCAAACACCATGGTGGTCGTCAGCGAGTTGGTGTACCGCCGGATGTTGTACATGCAGCGCTCCGGCTGCGTGATCATCTCGTACAGCATCTGCTTGTTCTCAAGCATCTGGTACGGGACGTAGGATTTAGCGGCCGAGATGTTCAGCAGAGAGTGCACCAGCTTGCGGCACATGCGCCACCTCGTGTCGTAGCCCATCATGAGGATACGGAGGTCACCGCTGCACAGCTTCTGGCCGATGTACATCTCCTGCCGGTGCGAGTACATGTTGCTCCTTTTGTCCAGCAGATCTTTGACAGCCTTGTCACTCGAGAGGACAACCATGGTTTTGGTTCCGAGGATCAAGCTGTAGACGGGACCGTACTCGCGCGCCCACTTCTCAAATTGGAGGTGAGCATCTCGCTTGGGCATCTAAAAAGCGTTAGAGAAGCCGGTCACTTAGTTCAAGGGGCATATGTACTCACCAAGTGGAGGTTCCCAATGATGGGGAGTGTAGGGGGGCCAGGAGGAAAGTTCTTGGGCCGCCTACCCGAAAGCAACAGTCTGATGACAATCGCCACCGCCACAGCGACAGGCAGCACGTGTAAGAGCAAGGCCATTGTGCTTGGTAACAACAAACACACAGCTTGGGCGAGCAATGGATGGTGTGATTCACAAAGTATGTGCCTGCTTTGTCGGCTGCCAAGTTTAGACGAGCAGAAATGCAGCTGGGAGCCCGGTCTTCAAGTACCCATGCCATCACCGACAACCATGCCTCAACGAACGGCGCTCGTCAGCCTGAACATTTCGTGTTGCTGTATCCGTACCAGGGCGTTGGACAGTGGCGGGCCCATGTGGGAGGCACGAAGATACCCGTGTCGGACGCCGAGTGCATTAGCGCGGACGCGGAGGTGGGATGGTTGGGTCTGGGGGCGCGGAGTTGCGGGTGGATGTGGGAGAGGGCATGTGGGAGAGGGCCCTCGACCCCAAACGCGCTGATCTGCCGCGCACCCGATGCCGTGGAGATCATTTCGAGTTTGCTTCACCCGACATCCCTAGATCTACGCTTCCAGTTAGGCGCACACGAATGTTCGCCCAGTGGGGTGGTTTGCATCTGGATTGTCCGGTCCTGTCCAATCGGCGGTTCTCCTGGCTGCGGTTACCCGATGTTGAACTTCTGGAAGTCACTGATCAGGTCATTGACCTGGCGCATGCTAGTCTGGTCGTACTTTTCGAGGATTGGCTCGGCGGACCGAGGTTTCCCGTGCGCGGTGGACGACGATGGAAGGAGACCCTGAGGGTTGTCATGGGCGCAGGCTTGATCTTGGGACGCAGCCGTCGTCGCCGACAGCCGGTCCGTGAGGAGACTTCCCAGGAGCCAATACTCGGATGAGAAGCGGACGAAACCGATGCGCTTCCACATCAGCTCGGGTGCTGGACACTCCTCTTGGAGCCCCCCGTGCGGCGAGAGCGAGGTCGGGAAGGCCGCGTATTTCTCCCAGATGCCGATCCAATTCCGCAGCCCGTTTCTAATGGGAACAAGCTGACCTTCGACTGCAAACAGGTTCTGGTGCTGGAAGATCATGTAATGAATTGCTGGGGCATCACTCTTGTCAGCAGACCTGCCAGACATGCTCTGGACCATGGGCAACTTACCGGACACCATCGCAAACAGGTTTACTGGGCCGAGGTCAGAGAATTGCTGCTGTGATTCGGACGTCAGGGTGTCGAGGCAGAGGTTTTCGATGGCTTCCCGGAGGAGCAGGTGGCAAAACGGGCTGGTCGGCGGCATCCAGCGGAGGATCTGGTCGATGCATTCCTCGGCCGTGGCTGCTTGGAAGCAGGCTTCGGGGCTTGCCATGTGCATCTTCATCTCCTTGATGACCATTCGATGGGGAAGGTTGTTGAAGATGACAAAGGCAGTGTCCAACAGAAAGATCCAGAGGTAAGTCCTGCGGATCAGTCAGCCGGCAACTTTGCGGTTGTGTGTCGAGGTTACTAACCGGATCAGTCCCTCCCTCGCCACGAATTCATACCAATCGAACTCGTGCTTGGGCTGCGTGCTGTACCTTAAGTGCCTTGCGGTATCGATACCAATGTCTCGTGCGGTCTAGACGCTGGTGAGTGGGGGCCCGCGGGCTTCAGTTGGACGAGGGCTGTGCGTACGGATACAACAGTGCTGAAGCGGTGGCGGCGGATACGCCGCTTGCTAGCATCGGTGCCCTCCCAGTTTTGATACAAGCAGACGAGGTAGGCCGCCTGAAGTGCCTGCAGTCTCCGCTGGTTGGCTGGCGTGTTGACGGGGATTGATATATCGGTCACAGCGGGTGGGTCAATGTCCTTGCAAAAGTCATCATCGGCAAACACCATCTCTTCGACACAGTTGAACCACATCCTCGCGTCTTCATTGTCGACGGGATCCGGAGATACGCAGGCCCCTGGCACCGTCAGAACGCCGCGTCACATCACGCGGTCGAGAGGAAGTCAGGGGGGCCTGACTTACCAATCAAAGCCATGCCAGCCAGCAGAATCGATTTGGCAGTGGTCGGATCAAAGGTAGGCCGATGGAGAATGTTGACATTGGGGTGCCAGACCGACCAGTACAGTTCGATGAACTTAGAAAACCTCGGGGGCGAGAAGAAGTGAAGACACCGTTGTTCGAGGGCGGATGACCAAGTCAGAGTTATGGTGCTATTATTCGGCCTGAACACGACGACGTCCTTGACCAGCAGTACTACTTGCTGCAGCTTGATGACGATAGGGTTCTGCAGCCACGACGACCACGACGAGAGGCCCGGGTCGGCCAAGCCAACACCGGGGAGAAGCCCAAGATCACGCGGCCGAGCGTCCTCGGGCAATGCGGCCAGCGGCGGGACGGCCCAGAGAAAGTCGGGTGGCTGCTGCTCGTGATACGACCGATGAAAGGCCGCAACAATTTGCTGGCGCTGAAGGAGAGTCGCACATTCGAACGACGAGACCAGGCCAGTCCGGCTCGTGAAGTCATACAGGAAGCGAAACGAGTAGCCGCGGTAGCGCGAAGCGGGGGACTTGCGCCCGAGCTCGTGGCGGAAGGAATCGATGCCAAGAGGGGGGGCCACGTTCGGATGTGGAAAGCCGGCATCAAACCATCCATCGTGGAGGGCCTGGCCTTCGAGAAGCGGGAACTGCGACACGGCCTCCTGAATCAGCGTGTCGAGATCCTCGAACGGGACGTGGTCGAAGCTGAGGTCGTTGGGATCCGGGCCCAGATGGCCCGGTGCTGGCTGAGGCTCGTCGAGGCTCGAGTTGCTCGAATCCACGCTTGGGGGGGCGCCTCGCTGCGGGTCTGCCGGCGACGCTGGCGGATTGGAATACTGGCACTCGACGGACCGCTTCTCGCAGTTCAGGCACGGCTGGGTCGCGTTGCAAGCCTTCTTCTGCCGGACACAGCGGTCGCAAGCGCGGCGGCGGCTCGACGACGAAGCCGAGGCGCCATCGCAGGTCTGAACATGGCGTTTCAACACGTCAGAGCGCTGGAAGGCGGCACCACACAGAGCGCAGCGGTGTGGTCGTTCCGCCGTGTGCGAGCTGCGGTGCCTCTGGAGGTGCTCGCGACGCTTGTACGTCTTGAAGCACACGGGACAGCGGTGGAGTCCCTGGGGGTCGGCCATGGCTGACCTCAGATTCAAGGGAGCATCCACCGTGGGATGGGCTGTTTTTGGTCCCTTTTCTTCGAGGACGTCAGATGGGACCCAGATCGGTGGGCCCGGGACAAATGCGGGGACGGCGATCGAAGGGTGGAGGATCTTGTGTCCGTCAATTGTCCGTCAGGGCGGGGTGCGCTTGGCTGGAAGAGGTTTAGAGGAGTGCATGACTCGAGCCACAGCAACCCTCGGAGACGCGATTTCACGCAATTCGCTTCCCAACCCTCCCTCAACCCCGGCCGAAAACCACCCCAACGAGCGGCCCAATCCTTCAACTGCCCGGGCCAAGGGTTCCCCGATACGTCTTGTAACGAACAGCTTCGTGGGGGATTGACAAGCAGTCCCTGATGACGGGCCAGGCGGCGCCACCACCAAACGCTCACCAGCGGCGGCTCGACTTCGGGGCAGACTCCATGCTCTTCTCTTCAGGAACATGGATGGCGAGACACCGCGTCCCCGAAGGACGGCATCTTTAGCAAGTTGCCAACGGCTCGGAGCCGAAGACCTGGCGCCTGCGAAAGTTGAAGTCGCAGTCTTTGTCTCCTCGAGCCGAAAGGAACAACCGAGTGCGTCTACGACAAGTGACAGCCTCCGTTTGATGGACGTCGCGGCACAACGAGAGCTCCAGGTTTCCAAGACTGATATGAGGCGCCGGATAAGCGGCCGTTTCTGCCATTGCGCGAGCAGTGCCACCGTGGACGGATCCGACCCCTTGAGCAGATCCGGCCTGGCTTAGGTTTCGGCGGCAATCCCAACAATCCTCATCCTCCGAGAGGCGGCCCCAAATACTGAGTGGGTTTGTAAATTTGGCCCGGAGGACTAGGTCATCTCGCGACGAATGACGAGGTACTTGGACGAGTACAGCACGGCGACGGCCTCGGCGCGGATACCCGGCAGGGAAGAAGAAGGCCGTGGAGTCCCTTTCTGTCACCGCACCCGCCGCAACTTTCCACAATGCGAACCCAGCACGGTTTTTTTGGTTTCCTAAATAAACCTGCCCCATATGGAAGCAAGGACACATCTTTACGTCAAACGCTATAGCACGATCACAACAGAAACACACGCGCTCTCCGAACCCAAACCGACTCGCACCCGACTCGCCCAATCAAACCAACACCGCCATGCCCATCGCCGTCCGGCCAGCCATGCCTGTCAAGCTGAAATGCTGCGCCAGGGCCCCCGAACCCGAGCCCCCTGAGACGTCAACCACAGTCACCGCCGCATCCGCGGTCCCATTTCCAGGCGCCAGCGCATAGATGAAATTCCCCGCCGCCCGCAGGTCGATCAGGCCCGGATCCCCCGTCGCCGACAGGTCCACCACTGACACGACGCTGGCGTCGCTCAAGCTCATCTCCACGAGTCGGTTCATGGCGACGTCCGTCACGAAGGCCGTGCCGGTCTTGGGCGAGATGGTCGCCCAGCACGTGGCCTTCTGACCGTCAATCGTGCCCCTGGCCAGGGTGGTCGCCGCGCCCGTGGCCGGATCCACGGCCAGAATGGCTGCCCCAAATGACGCGTCCGTCGCAAAAACATTTGACGTGCCCGGGATGGCCTGCGACCCAAACAGCACGGCCGTCCCCTCCGGCGTGGACCGCTCCTCCATGCTGGAGACGGACATCCCCCTCGTCCGGTGTCTCCTCCGCACGCCGCAGGGCCGCTCGACCGGGAGCGCAACGAAGAAGCCCGTCTTGTTGGTCGGCGGGTCGCCCTTGACCGTGGCGAAAAGCATGGACTGGTCTGCTGAGAAAAACACCTGGGACACCGTGTTGGTCGGCCCGACGGGCGGCGTCGTCTGGCCGAGGTCAAACGGCCGCAGGCCGTCCATGGGACCCAAGCCCTCGGCGGAGAAGCTGCTGCATGCGATGCCGGCGACCGCGCCCGACGTCCCGACGCACACGATTTTGTTCCTGGGCGAGGCGGCGACGGTGTTGACAAACTCGCCTGGGATGGCGACCGGCTCGCCCACGACGCTGAGCTGGGTTGGGTCGGACGGAGAGATGGACAACATGGTAAGGGTATTAGAGCCGGCGTTGACGGCGAAAATGCACTAAATAGGCCATAATGTGAGCAACACAGTTGGGAGAACGGGCGGGATAAGACAGCGTCGGGGTTGGCACACACATTTCCGGCAACAGTCAAAGCCGACTGGCTCACCAACGCGTCGGTACTGGCGGGCTCGCCTTGGCTGTTCAGTGCCACAGACCCGGCCCCGCCCGTCGGAGTCACTGTGCCGGGAGAGAGCTTGCCGTCGGGGCCAACCCGCAGCGCAACGACTGCGTTGGTCTGTTCGTTGTTGATGAGGTAGACGGCTTTTCCCACGGTCGCCGTCTGGTTCATCTGTCGCTGGGCAAGTTTGGATGAGGCATCGCAAATCACCCCTGGTGCCAACGACAGCAATGCGACCAGGATGCGATGGGGACGCCAAAGGCAAGACATGTCGAGGAAGGGGTAGCAGGAAAGCTTGCGAAGTTGAGTGTAGAGATGTACAGTTTGAGCAGACCAGCTGCTAGTGTCGGTGAAGCCGACGTCGAGGGTGATGGTTGAGGTCTCGTCTGGCTTGGTAAGTCTCGGTAGATTTTGCTTTCGGGAACGAGGACTCCCCATGGTATTTTATACTCGTTGTGAAGGCACGCTTTCTTGGTTGCCAAACCCCATCTCGCGAGTCCCAGAACGGGACTGGGCCAGCCAAACCTCGGACGTTGCAAGATACGTTTCGCAATTCGCCGAGTTACTTCGAAATTGAAAATAATGAAGTGATGTTGGGGGGGTCCGAGGTATGATGCGGAATCACTCTCAGACTTGGCCTGCTGCACGGCCATTGCTCTGACCGTCATGGCCCATCGAAATACGCTCAGCAGCTGGTGGTGATGACTCTATCAGGATTTCCTATTCCGGGTTGGTTTCAGGGGTTGCGTTCGTCTCAAGACTGACCCTGTCCCCAGGCCTGCGGGGCCGAGGATCGTCCAAACGGGTAAGTCAGATTACAATGAATACGACTGACTTCCTATTAGAGGGCCATCGCCGTTCGGTCCCTAAAACCGCGCCGCAAGCTTGGTCACTTACTTTGCCGCACAGTTGAGCCGAGCCCCGATCGCTCGAACCCACGACAACTATTGGCCTGCGTCCAGACACAAATTCACATTTTGGCTTGATCCTTTCAGGGCTCCGGCTCAACAATCAACTCGCAATCCCGCGCAATGTCACTACAAGATTTTCCACTTGACGCTCGTCCATGTGGACGTTTTGAATGTTTTATCCAAAAATCAAATGCGGTTGTCATATCCTACATTACTTCCACGCCCTCAGCTCGTCGTCCTTTGTGCCTAATCCCAGTGTCTCGCCCTTCTATTTGCCCAGTCTGGCTCTGACTATGGCTCTGGCAACAGCTTGTGGTGCGCGAAGGCCGGAACCACAAGTGTGAGGGCCTCCTCGAGATTAGGCGCCAGGTTCGCTAACACAGCTTCGTCGGCCAGATCGGTAAGAAGTGTATTATCCCAGAACCTGCGTCCCCCATTCGATGAGGAGGGCGACGCTGTTTCGCCGCCGACATGGGAGATCTCGGCAGTGATGGCGAAGATGAAAAGAGAGAAGAGCTCCTGAGCGCATTGGTTTACGATGGTGCTCTTGGACGTTGCTGTGACATAGAGCTTCTCGTTTTGCTCATTGCCCAGAGACGAAGGTTCGATCCCGTCGGGGCCGAGAGAAGTTGTATCACTTGCGGCTCGCTGTCAGTTTGGCGGACAAATTTGGGGGCAGGGGGGTGAAGCAATGGGTACACTCACCCTAATGGGTAGGCTAAATGCATTCCAAAAAAAATTGTCCTGCCGAGTCGTGTATCTCTCCGTTGCGCTGGACTCATCTCCGGCCTGGGCTCTTCGGAAGGATCCGAGAGATCCCTCTCGTACATCCTCCTTCCCGTCCAGTCTTGCAGCATCTGCCCACATCGGCCGTCAGGTCGTCTCGTGCCGATGATGCGACAGAATTCTTGCTCGCCATAGAAACCCTCCTGGTTGAACCGTGTGCCTATCGAGCCGTAGCGGGCGGCCAGGGTTATGCAGCCAGAAACACAGAGTGGCGTTCAGAGACGAGGAGTCGACACTCCTAAGGGGGAACTCAACGAGTGGCGGCTCCTGCGAGTCGGAGATGTTGCCCGACCGACCACCACAACGGATCAGTGTGACCTCCCATGTCACGCGCGCCGCCTCGGGAGGATCCAGTGGGTCGAAGATCGGTCTGTCCTTCCACCCGATATCATCGCCTGTTGGGGATCTCAACACGTCGATAACGCCCTTGACGGCATTTGCCAGTCGGCACCCCATTGCTGTCACCTCGGGAGGGATCAAATTCGGGTGCCGGCGCGCAACTTGTATCAAAAGTTTGACTTCCGGCAGGTCGCAAACAAGATTACGAGTTTCCTGCCCAGGCTGCGCATCCCCAAGCCTCCTCTTGATCGAACTTTGGGTTCTTTTGCTTTTCAGCGGCAACACCCCGGTGCTGGGAATGGATTCGATGACTCTGCGTTCCCAATGAGGCGTTGGCTCCTCCGCCGGCAACTCGCCAGTGACAAGTTCCCACTGACTGTCCAATTTCGGGGACCACGTCCGTAAAAACCCGATGCGTTGGGCGAAAGGAACGATGCGGCTGCCAACATCTGATGCCGTTTGTGTGATGGCGAGGCAGAAGGAGGCCAATTCCTGCGTGTCCTGGAGTCTGACGGTTGGAGGGTCCGGCGCGAGGCCCCTCCGAGCTATCGCCCGAAGTACAACCTGGAACAAGACCAAGCCGAGATGACTGACAACGGCGGGCCATGCCAGCGCGCGTATCCCCACAAACTGGAGGATGTATCCGATGACTGCCAAAAGAGCGAATGCACACACCAAGTTTCTATAACCACCTAATGTCAGCACCGGTGGCTTGATACGATTTGGGATGGCGATGGAAAATTAGGAAAAGAGAGTGGATGGGCAAGTAGTCATGTTTCAGCACTTACTCGTGATTCTTGCCGTCCGGCTTCCATTCTGAGAAACGGATTTGCTGGTTTCCTGGGGGGTTGAAGATGGCAAAGGGTCGGAAATGTTGGTCTCCGACCGTGCAGGCCAGCTGCAGTCGAACTGGGACAATCTCCAGGCTGGAGCCAGCAAACGTACGTCGCAGCGTTTGTTCTGCCGTGGCTGCGTCGATGGAGTAGCCGCATCCCAGAACGGCGATAAACAACGTTATTGTGCCCACAAAGTAGCATATGAAACCATACACTACAGCTTGTTGCCCCTTTTCACCATCAGGGCTCCACAAATAGGCGACGGCGCCGGTCACCGCAAGGACGGCGACCTGACATGCGAGTCCCAACAGGGCGAGGAGCCAAGCTTCAAGCCTTGGGGCCCTGGCGCTCCGAAGGTTGAGAGTCAGGCTCGGCGTTGCGTCGAGCATGTGACGGATGGTTGGCTGTGTTTGGTCGACTATCCCGTCGACGCGATAATGTTCGTCGGGATCTAGAATGCCCTCGTTCGTCGTCCAGAACAGCGTTGCCATGTGGTGCCCTAGGAGCCGTCCTTTGGTGCGCACAATGCTTTTCCCGTTCCACAGCTCGCAGACTTCATCCGACGTCGACGACAGGAGTTCCTTCTCCACCGAGGCGCGGTTCTCTCGAGCCCTACATCACCAATGCCACAGAGAAGCTGTCAGTTGCTGGGGCGTGCATGAGCGGGCATAAATGCGATGGCACGTACCTCCCGATCACCGCCTTGAGCCATCCTGGCCCACTGATCCGAATTACACTGACGACGATGGTGATGATGCCGAGCGGACTCGTAGCGAGCAAAATATGATCAGCCCAGCCGAGACTCGAGCTTAGAAACTGTCTCGTCACCTGTTCGCCAAACAGGGTGAGCAGCGGTGCCAGATCGCTGAGCAGGTTGTTGAGGAATGCGTCTCGGTCAAAGAGTCCAGCGGCGGATGCCATGATCTGAGTAAACCTGCCCAGCAGGTAATAAACAGATATACAGAACGAACAATCGAATGCCAGAATGTCCCGGCAACGCGTAAGAGAGACTGTCAAGGCCAATGAACAAGACGAGGTTTTGGAACCGAAATACCATCTCGATGCATCAAACTCCATGTTGAACAGGTACCTACCTGAGGAATATGTACTCTTCACCTGGATCACTCCATTCCTTAGACCCACCTTATCCTCATCTAACACGCCTGCGCAAAAGTTGAAATAAGCTATCATTTCTCTATTCCTTCTTCTCTGGCTTTGCTGGCTTTGATTGCTCGCACACCTGTGAGCACGCCCCTGCTTTTGGGGAGGATGAAACGCGATATCCTCCGACGTCACGAGTGTGGTGGCGTCTCTGTCCTGCCTTTGCGCTTACCTGAATCTCATGGTTCAGATGTCAAACTGAAGCCCACATGCGCAGCCCAACGTTCTTTGTTGATGTGGTCGCCGTGCCATATGTTATTTCCACGCAGGGGGAAAGGGGGGGTGTGGGGGGCTGGGCTGCTTCTTGTGCCGGCACTTCAGCCACTGTGCGTCGTGTGTTGCTGCCGTTGAGGTGGTCTTCAGGGCTGGCGGCTGGACAAAGGGCGCGGCTATGGCTTGGGGGGTGGGG
>FTIZ01061664.1_pt1 | contig 11391 bp, 8 predicted proteins | sample 1658381 | NCBI WGS metagenome assembly FTIZ01 (sample SAMEA3914822, study PRJEB12502) | metagenome | biome: forest; material: soil | place: USA | collected 2012-03-12 | depth 0.1 m
GCCGACAGGACCGATGTCGAGGACCTCTTTGCGAGTGGGCATATCCAGGTTCTTGTATGCACGGCCACCCTGGCATGGGGTGTCAACCTACCCGCCCATACCGTGATCATCAAAGGGACACAGGTCTACTCCCCCGAAAAGGGTAGCTGGGTCGAGTTGAGTCCTCAAGACGTCTTGCAAATGCTCGGTCGCGCTGGTCGCCCGCAGTTCGACACATATGGTGAGGGCATCATCATTACAAACCAAAACGAGATCCCGTACTATCTGTCGTTGCTCAACCAGCAACTGCCGATCGAAAGTCAGCTTGCGAGCAAACTCGTCGACAACCTCAATGCCGAGATCGTCCTCGGCAACGTCCGAAGCCGCGACGAAGGCGTCGAGTGGCTCGGGTACACCTATCTCTTCGTCCGAATGCTCCGTTCTCCCGGCCTCTACAGCGTCGGCGCCGAATATGAAGATGATGAAGCCCTGGAGCAAAAGCGGGTGGATTTGGTCCATTCAGCTGCCACCGTCTTGAAGAAGTCCAACTTGATCAAGTACGACGAGAAGACGGGCAAGATGCAGTCCACGGAGCTTGGACGCATTGCTTCCCATTACTACATCACGCACGCGTCGATGGACACATACAACAAGCTGATCCAGCCATCAATGAACGACGTGGAACTCTTCCGCGTCTTCGCCCAGAGCGGCGAGTTCAAGTACATCCCCGTCCGTCAAGAGGAGAAGCTTGAGCTGGCCAAGATCCTCGCTCGCGTCCCGATCCCTGTCAAGGAGAGCATTGAAGAGCCGACGGCCAAAATCAACGTTCTTCTCCAGGCCTACATCTCTCGTCTCAAGCTCGATGGGCTGGCCCTCATGGCCGATATGGTCTACGTCACCCAGTCTGCGGGTCGTATTCTCCGAGCCATCTTCGAGATTTCCATGAAGAAAGGCTGGGCGTCTGTCGCCAAGCTAGCTCTGAACCTATGCAAGATGGCTGAGAAGCGGATGTGGCCAACCATGTCGCCGCTCAGGCAGTTTCCCAGCTGCCCTGCGGAGATCGTCCGGAAAGCCGAGAGGATCGAGGTGCCCTTCAGCAGCTACTTCGACTTGGATCCTCCTCGCATGGGCGAGCTGCTTGGCTTGCCAAAGGCTGGCAAGACCGTCTGCTCTCTAGTTTCCAAATTTCCTCGGGTGGAGATCCAGGCCAACGTGCAGCCCATGACAAGGTCGATGCTGCGTGTCGAGCTTGCCATCACCCCCAACTTCGAGTGGGACGTGGATGTCCACGGCCAGTCCGAAAGCTTTTGGATCGTCGTCGAAGACTGTGATGGAGAGGATATTCTCTTCCACGACCAGTTCATTCTCCGCAAGGACTATGCCGAGTCAGACACGAACGAGCACGTTGTGGAGTTCACAGTGCCCATTTCCGAGCCCATGCCGCCCAACTACTTCATCTCAGTCATCTCAGATCGGTGGATGCACTCCGAGACCCGCATGGCCGTGTCCTTCCAGAAGCTTATCCTGCCAGAGCGTTTCCCTCCCCACACCGAGCTGCTCGACTTGCAGCCCCTTCCGGTGTCAGCTCTGAAGGCGAAGGATTATGCTGCTCTCTATCCTGATTGGCAGCAGTTCAATAAGGTGCAGACGCAGACATTCAATTCCCTCTACAATACCGACAACAACGTGCTCGTGTCCTCCCCAACTGGCAGCGGGAAGACGGTTTGTGCCGAGTTCGCCCTGCTTCGTCACTGGGCCAACCAAGACTCTGGACGCGCAGTCTACATCGCACCCTTCCAAGAGCTAGTGGATTTGCGGTTCCAGGACTGGCAAAAGCGCTTTTCAAACCTCCGCGGGGGCAAAGATATCGTGAAGCTGACGGGCGAGACGACCAGCGATCTCAAGTTGCTCGAGCAGGGAGACCTCATCCTAGCCACCCCCCTTCAATGGGATGTGCTGTCACGGCAGTGGAAGCGGAGGAAGAACGTCCAGACCGTGGAACTGTTCATCGCTGATGAGCTCCACATTCTGGGCGGTCAAATGGGCTACATCTACGAGATCGTCGTGTCCCGGATGCACTACATTCGCACTCAAACGGAGCTGCAGATGAGAATCGTCGGCCTCAGCGTCTCCCTCGCCAACGCCCGCGACATCGGCGAGTGGATTGACGCCAAGAAGCATGACATCTACAACTTCAGCCCCCATGTGCGTCCGGTGCCGCTGGAGCTTCATATCCAGTCTTACACTATCCCCCACTTCCCGTCCCTAATGCTCGCAATGGCGAAGCCGACATATCTCGCCGTTACCCAAATGTCGGCCAACCAGCCCGCGCTTATCTTCGTGCCGAGCCGGAAGCAAACCAGGGCGACGGCTCGTGATCTTCTCACGGCATGTCTCGCTGACGACGACGAGGATCGATTCTTGCACGTCGAGGTCGCTCAAATCCAGAAGCTCCTCGAGCGGGTCCAGGAAGAAGCTCTTGCCGAGGCCCTCTCCCATGGCGTGGGTTATTATCACGAGGCGTTAAGCCAGAGCGACAAGCGTATCGTCAAGCATCTCTACAACAACGGCGCCATCCAGGTGTTGATTGCTTCCCGAGACGTGTGCTGGGAGCTTGATTGCACGGCCCACATGGTCATCGTCATGGGCACGCAGTACTTCGAGGGCAGGGAGCACCGCTACGTGGACTATCCTCTCAGCGAGGTTCTCCAGATGTTTGGCAAGGCTGCACAGCCATCCAAGGATGGGCGCAGCCGCGGTGTGCTCATGGTCCCGGCAGTGAAGCGGGAGTACTACAAGAAATTCCTGAATGAAGCTCTGCCCGTCGAATCTCATCTTCAGAACTTCCTCCAGGACGCGTTCGTGACGGAGATCAGCACCAAGATGATCGAGTCTGGCGAGGACGCAATCAACTGGGCCACATTCACGTATTTCTACCGGCGTCTGCTAGCCAACCCGAGCTACTACAGCCTGACGGATCCGACGCATGAGGGGCTCAGCCAATATCTCTCCGACATTGTCGAGGCGACACTGCAGGAACTGGCCGACTCGAAGATAGTGGAGCTGGACGAGGACGACGGGACAGTGGCGCCGCAGAACGCCGCGATGATTGCCGCCTACTACAACATCTCCTACAACACGATGCACACGTTCCTCCTGTCCCTTAAGCAGACGACCAAGCTGAAGGGCATCCTCGAGATTGTGACGGCAGCAGCCGAGTTCGAGTCCATTCAGATCAGGCGGCACGAGGAGGCCATCCTCCGACGCATCTACGACAACGTGCCAGTCAAGATGGGAACGACGACATACGACTCGCCTCACTTCAAGGCGTTCGTCCTGGTCCAGGCGCACTTCTCGAGGATGAACCTGCCCATCGATCTCGCCAAGGACCAGGAGATCATCCTGACGAAGCTCCTCAGCCTCCTGAGCGCGGTCGTCGATATCCTCTCGTCCGAGGGCCACCTGAACGCGATGAACGCGATGGAGATGTCGCAGATGGTGGTGCAGGCCATGTGGGACCGGGACAGCCCGCTCAAGCAGATCCCCAACTTCACGCCCGAGGTGGTCAAGGTGGCTAACAAGTACGACATTCGGGACATCTTTGATTTTATGGAGAAGATGAACCCAGACGAGAACGACGACTACGGTGCCCTGGTCAAGGACCTCGGCCTCACACAGGCGCAGCTGGCGCAGGCGGCCAACTTCACCAACACCAAGTACCCCGACATCTCGCTCGAGTTCGAGGTCGAGGACAAGGACAGCATTCAGGCGGGCGAGCCGGCGTATCTCAAGATCCGTATCGAGCGCGAGGTGGAGGAGGACGAGGAGTTCGACCCGACGGTGCACGCGCCGTTCTATCCGGGCAAGAAGTCGGAGAACTGGTGGCTCGTGGTCGGCGAGGAGAGCTCCAAGATGCTCCTCGCCATCAAGCGGGTGACGGTGGGCCGCGAGCTCAATGTCAAGCTGGAGTTCACCGTCCCCACCCCTGGCAAGCACAACCTGAAGCTGTTCCTCATGAGCGACAGCTACGTTGGAGTCGATCAGGAGCCTACTTTCTCGGTCATGGTTGAGGAGGGGATGGATGTTGACGAGTCCGAGGAGGAGGAGGATGATGATGAGTGAAGAGAAGAGTGAGGGGTGGATGTGGGGAGGATCGATGATTGGACTTACTCGGCCGAGGTTGCCAAGAGAGGCTTTGGACATCTGTATGGTATGTAGGGGAGTTGGACGGGGCAATACAAAATGCTGTGTTTTTTTTGTTCTTTTTGTTCTTTCTCGCGCTCGGCAGTTGGTGGTTCTTGGAAGATGAAAGCAGAGGCACCATCAGGCTGAACTCGGACGTGGTGTGGGGACCCGGCTTGTTGTGATCGGCCCTTGGGGGACAGGCACTAGCTGTGCCGGCCGGGTCTTGTCGGGTGTTGCCAGCCCGGCTCTCGGGCGACGGCGATGATGGAAGGGACACTACTGTGGGAGGAGTTACTCTGTTGTGCCAACGAGCTTGACTGAGTAGATGAAGTGAGGACCGGGTGGTCTTGGTCTGGGAGCGGTCGAGGGGTGTTGGTCTTGGTCCTGGTGTTGGGTTGGGGGAGACCTTTGGGGGGCGGGCAACGGGGCCGTGTGGGCGGTGCTGTTCCATGTTGTTGGCGTCGTGGATCTCTGCTGACGCACACCCGCAGCACAGCTCCCTTCCCTTCCTCCACCCTCCATCCGCCGCCGCAGACCAAGCAGATCTGCGCACGGGCCACCACACGAGTGGCCTTGAAATAAGGTACCTACAGTAATTTCTTGCGCGACTGCTCTGAACCTCACCTTCATTGTCTTCGCGGAAGCGCATTGTGACCTCGTCGCCGCATCGCGCATCCCCATCATCCCATCAACCCCATCAACATCCATCACGACCAAGCTGTGGCCCGCTTGCACGTGAAGAACGCGTCGCCCTCTTTTGCAAACAGCGTCAGTCGCGTGCCTGACATCACACCCGTCAATCACATCACTCGCATCGCCACCTCGCGACACCTCGCGACACCATGTCTGGCGAGAACGGTCGTGCCACGCCCCCGGCCGAGGGCGCGCCGCCTGCTGTTGGCACCGCCGTCGACGCGACAGCAAAGAACGCGACCGTCGACGCCCAGAAGGACGAAGCTCCTGCCGCCGAGACAAAGGCTGAGCCCGCGCCTGCGCCTGCGCCTGCAGAGTCTGACAAGCCTGCCGAAGGTAGCTCCCCTGCCGCCCACTGCATTCAAAACACAACCTGCCCGCCTGGCTCATCCCAATTTCTTTGTGCTGACATTGCTTCCTCTCCCCTTCTAGCACCTGCCGACAAGCCCGCCGAGCAAGCCGAGGAGAAGCCCGACGTCGAGATGACAGACATCGCCGCCGCCCCGGCTGCCGAAGCTTCCGAAGCTGAGCAGGCTGGCCAGATCGACCAGGCCGCCGTCGATGGCGACAAGTCCAAGGCAAGGCGCAAGTCAATTGGCGGTGGTGGCGCAAAGGCCAAGAAGCTCAACAAGAAGGCGTCGAAGCCGCGCTTGCTGCACACCGACGCGCAGCCTGGCGACCACTACTTTGTCAAGCTGAAGGGCTTCCCGCAGTGGCCCATCATCATCTGCGACGAGGACATGCTCCCTGCATCTCTCCTCAAGACTCGGCCGGTCACGGCCAAGCGCGCCGATGGCACCTACCGCGAGGACTACGCCGACGGCGGCAAGAATGTTGCCGACCGGACATTCCCAGTCATGTATCTGCACACCAACGAATTGTGAGTTTCCTCGCATCCTCCTGCCTCATACCAACCTTTGGAAGCTAATACGTGTCTCCCTCCCAGCGGTTGGGTGCCAAACACCGAGCTCATCGAGCTTGATCCCGAGACAGTTCTGGACGTGAAGATGGACAAGATGAGGAAGACACTGCAGGCTGCGCACCATCTCGCGGCAGAGAGCCACCCGCTGTCGTTCTACAAGGAGGTGCTCCAGAACTATCAGGAGGAGCTCATCGAGCAAGAGAAGGCCAAGGCGGCCAAGGCGGCCACGCCGAAGGGCAAGAAGTCCAAGGCCATCAGCGAGGACGACGAGGATATCGATATGGAGGATGCCCCCGCCGTCGAGGAGACACCGGCCAAGGACAAGAAGGCGAAGAAGAGGAAGGCCGAGGAGAGCGCCGAGGTAAGCCGGGCTGCCAGAGCTTCCTTCATACACCACCGTGCTAACCAGTTCCTGCAGACGCCGCAGCGTTCTGACTCGGTTAAGAAGCCCAAGATCAAGCTGACGACGAGCGCCACCCCGAAGGTGGCGAACGGGGCCACATCCACCCCGAAGTCCACCAAGGCGGCCGACTCGAAGAGCGCAAAGGCCAAGAACAAGAAGAAGGATGCGGACGAGGCCAAGGCCGAGAAGGAGGCTTCTGCGCCCAAGGAGCCTGAGCTCTCGCCCGAGGACCGGCGCATCAGGAAACAGGTACGTCGGCCGGCACACGCCGCTCGCATCACCACGTCGAAGCGCCGCTAACACATGCGGCACAGAAAGAGGTTTTGTTCCTCCGGCACAAACTTCAAAAGGGCCTCCTGACGAAGGACCAAGAGCCCAAGGAGGAAGAGATGAAGCTGATGTCGGACTACGTGACCAAGCTCGAGGGGTTCCCCGACCTCGAAGTCAGCATCATCCGGGCGACCAAGATCAACAAGGTGCTGAAGGAGATCCTGAAGCTCACCAGCATTCCCAAGGAGGATGAGTACAAGTTCAAGCCGCGCTCGCAAGTGCTGCTGGACGGGTGGAACAAGCTGCTCTCTGCTGACGGGACCCCGGCGGCGCCTGCCGAGGTGAACGGCACGGCCAAGCCCGCTGCGAAGGCCAATGGTGTGAAGGAGAAGAACGCGACGGCAGAGCCCGCTAAAGAAGAGGCTAAGGAGGTCTCTAAGGAAGACCTTACGGAACCTCCCAAGTCGGAGGAGCCGTCCGAGCCTGCTGAGGAGGTGAGGCCCCGACCGCGACCCATTTCATTCTCCTGAGCGCTCTGTCTAACTGCGTCCCAGATCAAGGCTCCTGAAGCAGTGGAGGCATCCGCATAGACGGCTGCGTCTCGCTTTTGGGCCAGGAACCCAAGCATGGAGCGGGGGCTGCGTACCAGCAGTCGTGTCGATTATGAACTTCCCTCCCGTGGCAAATGAGCCAGGGCCCTTCTGTGCCGACCAGCAACGACTGGTTGCATGGAAGCCCAGGGTGCGATCAGATTTTGTAAAACTAGGAGGGATACGTCCACTTTCATTTTTCATTTTGTTTTGCACATGGGCAGTGGCAGTTCTTGCGTCGGAATGGGGGCGGGTGTTCTGGTTTCAATACAGGCGTGCTTTCTTTTGGCTTTCTTTCGACTTTGTCCTTTCCCCCTCTTGTTTTCTTTCTTCTTCTTCTCCCATTTCCAGCACTCCTTGGACCAGCGGATATTTACTTCTGCTCTGGTTTTACACCAATTGGTGGTCAGGAGGACAGGAAGGAAGGTGGTGCCCTAAAACAGGAGCTGAGCGGAGAGGAGTAGATTGCTCACTTACGAATGTCTTGGACCTCTCTGGTCTGCCTGTGCCCAGAAGGGGGTGCGAAACGGCAGTGACAGAAGAGCACAAGGGAGAGGACGGACAGGCAGAGAAAGGGATGGAGGACGAATGAGTGGACGGTGAAAGACAGGGCCGGGTTCTTGATTTTTGGCCTCAACGGACTACTAGCAGTCATACATTAGCATACACAGTAACAGACAGCATTTCTTTGATCTAGCTTTGTGCTGCGAGTTGTCAATGCTCGTTCTGGTCGTGTCCTCGACATACTGTTGCACAGCCACATTTAGGGACCGTCATGTGGCGCAGCAGGGTCCGGGAGTGAGAGCAGGTGGCTTTCGACTGGGCCCCTGTCAAGCATGGCGTGAACCTTCATGAACAACTCAACGCGTCGCCGCGTCGACACCAGCTCAGCACACCACCATGGCCGAACGCGAAGATATTGGCGTGTTATTTGAGGAGGACGATCGCAGGGTATGTGTTGCAGCGTGAATGCAGTCTTGAAACGAATAATAACCAAGACAAATAGGCGGCATTCGTCTTCAACGCGGCACCCGGAGACATCCCCAGTCAGAATGCCGCTTCTTCCCGCCCCGCAAAGAGACGCAGAATAGGCAAGCCAGATGTGTCTACGCTGCAGCAGAGCTCTGCTGTTGGGTCTGCATTTCCGCCGCTCTTCAACGGCGCCGAGAGCCCGGATGCTGTGAAGCTGCGGAAGGCCGTCTTCGACACGGCGTGGCCTGTCCTAGAGGGTCGCATCCAGGTTGGTTGGCTGGCCTACTCACCCTCTCGCTTTTTATGCTCATATTTACTGAACATTCTTGCTCTGCCATGCCCTGTAGCGTGTCTTGAGAGACGCGAACCAAACCACCCTCGACGAGGTCAGCGCCTTCTTGCAGCAAGCTGCCGAGGAAGACACGTAGGCTCTGCTTGCCCCCTTCCCCTCGGGCTGAGCTCGGGAAGCACTCCGGTTGACACTTGATGTTTAGTGGTAAAATCACGGCAGGCTTCATCATCACTGGCCCCAACATTGCCTCCCAGGACCTCTTGTTTGAGCAGCTCGGCGAGCGGCTCTGCACGGCTACCCAAGCGAGGTTTGTCCGCCTGCGCGCGTCTGAGGCGCCGAACCTGAAGGCTGCCTTGAAGAAGATCATCCGAGATGCTACAGCGAGGGGGGTAGGCGAGGAGGAGGACGAAGATGCCGAGGTCACCCAGGGCGTACGTCTTTTTGCTTCAACGAAGAGCCCTTGGAAAATATGCCGAGCTGACTGATGATGTGTGCAGGGGAGAAAATACCTCGACTACGACCTCGAATCGCTGCACGTATTTCTTTCGCAAGAGAAGCAGCAGGCTCGCCGGGTGGTTGTCGCGTTCCAGGACAGCGAAGCCTTCGAGAGCGGCTTGCTGACTGATTTGATTACACTTTTCCAGTATGCTATGCTGGCCCCCCTCGGCCGGCCCGAGCAACGGTAGCTGACTGTTGGTAGTTCCTGGCGTGGCCGCATTCATGTCGACGTGCTGTTTGGCGTCGCGACGTCCGTCGAGCTGTTCCAAGCGCGACTGCTCAAGTCAACCGCCCGCCAGCTCTACGGCGCCCAGTTCGACGTCGTTCAGGCCAACTCGGTGCTCGAGAGCGTTGTCAAGAGTGCTGTCGCTGGGAGTCAGGCTACCCTCAGGATTGGTCCCTCGCTGCTCCGCAGTCTGGTCGAGCGCCAGCGGGACGAGGTGGCAGGAATCCAAGTATTTGTCAGCTCGCTCAAGTACACTTACATGTGTCACTTTTATGCGAACCCGCTGAGTGTGCTTCTAGCAGCTGGCGACGGCCGGCTGGACCGCAAACTTCTACAACCAGAGCATATTGAGGCCGTCCGGACCCTCGACTCGTTCAAAGCCCATGCCGAGGCCGCCGTCGAGGCGAGGCAGCTGACCCACGCGCAGTCTCTGATCGAAGACGACGAGTACCTGGTCACGCAGATCTTGGATCAGGGACAAAAGCGTCAGGAGTACCTGGCGCAGCTCCTCCGCTCCCTGCACCTGATCACCTCTTCGGGCCTGACGTCGACTTCCTTCACCGAGCTCTACATGTTAGCTCTGAGCAGCGGCATTGATATCGACCAAGCATCAGGCATCGTTCCTTTGGAGGATGCCGTGAGACGGTTGAACCCTGAAGAGTTTCCGTCCTTGATCGGCCGCGTCTTGAGTGCCGTACAAGGCGGTAGCCCCGAGCTAGGCCTCGAAGGGTGGGAGTCTGAGGCCGAGGAATTCGTTCGCTCTCTCTCTGACCTCCGAGACGAAGTCGAGGGCCTCGTAGCGCGCTCCAAGAACAACGGCACGGCCCTCAAGAGCAAGTACAGCGCTCAGAGCAGGGTCATGCGCACCACGGTAGTCGCGCAAAAGGTGCAGCTCAGCCGGGACACAGCAACACTGACCGAAGAGGACAAAGCCTTTTCCGAGGCCATCGACTCTTTGTTGGGCCTCTTGTCGCAGAACTTGCACTGCGTCCCAGTTGACAATCTCTTTCTCCACGAGGCCTGGGTCTTGGACGCGAAATCGCCCTATCGCGATGTCTTTGTCCCCCGCCCGGGAGCGACATTCGGCCGCGCCCTCTCCCGGCCACACGACTACCTCGCCTGCGCGTGCTGTGCCAAGGCAAACGGGGGGAGCGCATCCACGCTGCCCACGACAGCCATCCTTTACCACCTGTACCTCGAGGCCGGCGCCCTCATCAACGTGGCTGATTTGTGGGCAGCCTACTATGCGCTCGTGGGTGACGAGTCTGACGTCGGGTTAGACGAGCGTTCAGCGCTTGTCTGCTTCTACCGCGGCCTAGCGGAGTTGAGGCTGATGGGCTTTGTGAAGCAGAGCAAAAAGAAGGCGGACCACATTGCCAAACTGAAGTGGCTCTAGGACCACCGGATTCGGGAACAGACGGGCTCCCACCAATCCGTTGTCGCTGGGAGAATTGCATTGTTGGTTTCCAAAAGCGGGAAGGTTCTCTTTGGAATTTCCCCGTGTGACACAGACCAAGACAATGTCTTGGTTGTTCCCAGAGCAGTCAAAGGGGGTGTGTGGAGGATGTCTCGCCCCCGGCCCAAGATAGGAGCAATTGAACAAAGATATCGGGACCACATGTTTCCGATTTTGGACGAAAGGGCCACTCTCGAAAGAACTGGCTTTCCTCGTGGGCATCTACAAGAGGACGGGTTTCCCCCGAGAGTTGGCACTGCTTTCCCTTGCACAGAGGTATTCAACATTGCAACCAACACAAGGTGCACGCGCGCGGTTCCAGACACACAACGGCCCAACACCAGAACGGCCTGCTACATTTTGCTGCTGGCAGCATCCTTGCGAGAGGATCATAAGTACGGCTGTCATTCCTGCTCTGCTCTGCTCTACTCTGCTCTGCTCTTTCAGCATCTTCAGCTCTTCCAGACACTCAATCAATCCCGTGCTCGTCTCTCTCGAGACGCACATATCACGCCCACTCTCCGACACGGGGTCCAATAATCACACCACCACCACCACCACCAAATTCCCAAAACATGGAGTCCCCCCACCAACCACCAACTCCTTCGACACCCAACCCCTTCACCTCTCAAACCCCCTCCCCCTTCTCCACACCGTCCCTCGCAAGCCGCCTCGAGCGGCGCAACCCGGCCCTCCACGCCAAAATCACCCAAATGGCCCTGCCCCTGGCGCCCCTCGTGCAGCTGACGACAGGCGACATCCACCCGGTCTTCCCCAAGACGCTCCTCGCCTTCTGGCTGCTGACGGACGCCGAGCTCGACGCGCTGGCGCACTTCTACCACCAGCGCACGCCCTGCCCGTGGACGGCGCACTACCCGTGCCCCGTGGCGTGGCCGGCCGGGCTG
>FTIZ01003135.1_pt2 | contig 11376 bp, 13 predicted proteins | sample 1658381 | NCBI WGS metagenome assembly FTIZ01 (sample SAMEA3914822, study PRJEB12502) | metagenome | biome: forest; material: soil | place: USA | collected 2012-03-12 | depth 0.1 m
CACTGTGCTCCATCGCTCGCACAACGCCTGAGAAAACGGGAGACGGGTTGCGTTGCCCCGCCCAATCACGGGAATGAGGCCCCCCAAAACGGCGTGAAGGGAAACAAAGAACGGCCGGAGTAGGGCCGCCGCAACAGCCACTATGTACTATGTATGTGATCCCCCGTTGGCCGCAGAACCAGAGGGGAAGCGGCTAAATTGCAGAGAGGATTACATCCTCCAACGCAACGGAAGGATGAAACGGAGGCCGTCGTGAAAGCCTCGCTCGGCGCATCTTTGCGCAAGCGGCCCGATGGATGACAGAAGCATCACCTTCTGAAGGAGCCGTCCACGGCCGTGGCCTGAGGACGAGGTTGTTTTGATGCCCTAGTTTTTCGACCGGGGACAGAAACTCGGATGCAGGGCCGCATGAAGCATGAGCTGAAGCTCCCGACCATCGGGTTCTGTCCAACGGCTTTGTTTGGGCCCTAGAGCGGGCGGGATTTCTGGCTTCATATCGCCAACTGCCGAGGAACGGTCCCCATGAAACAGCCCAGCATGGGCCGTATTCCGTTACCCAACCATTTCCCACCAACTTCAGCTCCGGGAAGAGTCGAAGACTCGTCGTGAACGAGAGGTGCTTCCAAGGAAAGGACATCAGCAGGCTAGGGTTTGTGGGGGTACGGATATCTCAAGATACGACCGGTACACAGTGTGCGGAGGACGCAGTCGGTCTTTGGGTTGTCGTCCAAAGTGCCATGAAACAGAGCGGCAAAGTGATCGGCAACGGCGAGTGCCAGACCGAGCAGCCTGCCTGGAATGCTGGGGGCCGACCGGAGAAGACTCGATCCATTCGCCGTGGGCGAGCGCAGATCTGGAGGGAGTCGAATGTGTTCCTGGTGCTCCGGGGCCGTCACCGGCGGTATCGACAAGAAACACAGCCGGCGGAAACACGGCGGGACACATTGACGGCGGCGCGCGCGGTGATACCATCGCCAGGGTGCTACGTAGTAGGGGTGCTCGGGCGGGTCTCCTTGTCCTCTGTGCTGTGTCCTGTGCAACGCCGTCGACGTTCCCCTACACCCATAATACACCTCGTTTCCTCATGACGGAATACCTGGCACTCGACTGTGTCCGCTGCACCATGCCGAACGGCAACGTTGACGCGAGATGCCAGCGGAGAGCAAGCACTGCCAAGCAGAGAGCATCACCCCCCTAACACCGAGCCCCAGACCGCGGCCCGCTTGGGATGGTGTCACTTTTCCTCCGAGGAAGGGACGTCGCCAACGAGGTGACGAGCTGGGGAAAACGGATCTTGCTCCTCTTGGATCGAGGTTGGACGGAATGGTGGAAATGCACACCCCATGCTCGGTGATTTTGGCGGTGCCTCGATTGGCTACGGCTAAATTGCGACGTGCCCGCGAGCCTGCAGCCAAGACAGGTCGCAACCGTGGTGTGCTACTGCGGGGCGGCTGGAGATTGTTAAGAGCGGGTGGCTCGCCGACGCGGGTCGCCCGGCGGCGGCGGCAAAGACTGTGAAGGACCATCAGCCCGAAGAGATGCCGGCCTATCTCGCCCCAGCGGGCCCCAAGTACCCGCCCTGGGCTTGGCACCGCGCGCCCTTCCCGGCCGGGAAACAAGCACTGAACAGGCCCGAATTGGGACACATCCTCAATGAAACGCGAGCAATCGGCCAGGGGTCCTTGGGCCGCATCCCCTGCCTGGCCGGGCGCGGGAGCGATAGCAGGGTACATGGCGCCCTCCGCAATTTCCCCGCACATGCCGCGCATCCCTCATGTACCCGGCTCGCAGCCTGTGGGCCGCCTGCCCTTCCTCGCTCCTTGGTGCCTCGCATTTCGCTACGGCCACTGGCCCGACTCCAGCGTCTCTCCACTATTACGCCGGCCAAACCGCCGTGGCCCATCGCACCCATCGCACACCCATCGCATCCATGCGCCGCCGCCGTCTGAGAAGTTCCCCAGAGAGCCCAGCCAAACCTTCACCACCCACGTTTTCCGTCCCGGCCCCCCATTCCCCATCCTCTCACGGACCAGCACGACTGGATTTCTGACGCCGCGCAATTCTCCTCGATTGGCTTGCGGGCTCTTTTCGCAACGGGACTGTCGAATTCGGCCCTTGCCGGCGGGGCGTGTCGCTTTCTCCATCCGAAAGCCTGTCTGTCTTGCCCTTCTCCCAGGCTCGCCAGCTTGTCGCCTCAGTTTTCCCTACCCTACCCTACCCCCACCGTCCCAAAACAGGCCGAGCCCCAGCAGATCCTCGTTCTCCTCCGTGCCGACCCGTCTCGTCCTCCTGTCGCTGCCGACTCCCTCCTCGACGTCTTTTCTTCCGACATCGTGCATCACACAACTTCGATCGATCCCAGGCGCCGCCGACGCCGCCGCCGCTTCCGTGGGCCCTTTGACTTTCGCCTCGCATCGTCGCGCGACCGCACCGTTGCGCGATTGACTCGACCTCGCCGACCGCCTCATTTCGTTCTTTCAACCACCCCGATCCCGTACTCCGAGTCGCGGACGACCCCCGTGCTGCCGTCGCTCTCCGCCGTTGCTCGTCGCCTTCGCCGCGCCCTGGTCGACGACTAGCCCAGCCTTTTGTGCACTGCTCCTCGCTTGGTTCGTCGTCGGAGCCGGCCAAGCCTCCCGAGTCCTATCCTCGGCCGGCGTCACTTGAAGCAGATGCTCCCACCATGATCGAGCCGCGACCGTCGTCAACTGCGAATAGTTCGACCGCGCCCCTCTTCGCGACGCTCTTTCGGTAGAGCAGGGCGGGAACCCTTTGCGGGCTTCCGCGTGTCTCTTTTGCCCCGTCGGGCCATCCTTCCTGTCCCAGGCTCCACGGCTGCGTTGCCGGCTCGCGGCCAGCGACCATGGAGCCGCTCCACATGACCGAATTCGGGTCCGACCGGTACCTGGAGAAGTTCAACCAGTCGCAGGCGAATTCCACCTCGCCAGCTGCTCCCACAGCCGGGCTCTCACAATCCCAGTTCATATTACCGCTCCGCGGGTCAAGTCTGTCCGAGGCAGAGGCGCCACCAGTCAAACCCAGCGACCAGAACCGATCCGAGAAGAGGAGCTTTGGTTTTTTCAGGAACAAGTTTCATGCGAAGAGCTCCACGCCCGCGACTCCCAGTAGTCAGGCGTATTCCGAACCGCGGCCCTCGTCGACGTACTCGACGAGCACTCGGAAAAGGTGAGCCCCCAAAGTCGTCGGCCCATGCGCGCGCTCCCCCCCTCCCGGCGCGCCAGCCAGCTAACCGTGCCCTTTAAGCCTCCCGTTCGACCAGCTCTTTGCAGCCCTGCCAAATGAATTACAGGTCGAGATTATCGCGTCGCTCCCCCTTTCGGACGTGTTGAATCTGCGGCTGGCATCCAAATCCCTCCACGCCCTCGTCTCATTGAACGAGACGCCTATCACCCGCTACCACCTCGACCATCATGTGCCCGCATATGCCAAGCGCCTCTATCCGGCCCCCGAGGGCGTTCCGCTCAACTTCCACTACCTGTGTGGTATTTGGCATCGACTGCACGTTGCCGCGAAATTGTCTTACTTGATATGCGAATGGGTTTCCAAAGAAATGTTCTTCAAGAATACCGAGGAGAAGAAGAAGGAGTTCGCGCCACAGAGCGAACGGATGCGGCGGCGCCTCATACCCATCGTTTTCACTGTCTTCCACTTCTTCGAAACATACCGAAAACTCCATCTCAAGTACGTCGCCGAGCACGGATACGGGCTGAACAAAACCCCTTACACGGTCAACCCCATCGAGACGGAAATCCTCCGCATGTACGATGATCGAACCCTTTTCCAAGTCCACGAAATCTTCCCCCTGGTCATGGCCTCCTTCGACAGACGCCTTCGGCCGCCATCGTATGTCGGCCGCGTGGAGCGATCTCTGAGGGGTTACCTCAGGGAGAAACCCCCCGAGGAAGTACACGTCGCCATCCTCTGTCTTGGCGGTTTGCGGGAGGTGGAGAAGATATGGGAAGTGAAGGGCTACAACGCCCGACGGGCCGCTGTCGATACCTGGTATGCATCCGTCGCCCGGGAAGCACCCGAGCCGGAGGCAAAGAAGCGGCGGGGAATGCTGGGCCTGAAACGCAAAAAGTCGTCGCTGGCCGTCGGGAAGATGAGTCCAAACGACACCAGTTCCGCATCTCGGGGCTCTGGCAGTACGGTTGCCCAAGGAAAGCAGCCCGAGAGCTTGGTCTTCTGCACCAGCCTCGCCGCCGGCATGCCGATGCCCTCGTTGGCCAAGGAAGACTCCAAGTTGCTCGTGCCCGACTTACCCAGACTCCGAAAGATTTGGTCCGAAACGGCCGAGGCAATGATCCTTCAGCGCAAGATCGTTGAGCGGTCAACCGACATTCGACGCAATGCTCAAATATTCATGTACCTAATCAGCGAAAACATCGCTGAGGATGAGGACCAGTGGCTTTACGGCACCGTCGCACCTGAGTCGGTACGGCCCAACCTGGACGCAATCGAGGAGGACCCGATGGAATAACTTGCCGTCCCTTTCTCGGCACCTTACTCCTCGACACCTTCCTTCCTCGCCACCTTCTATCGTCCCTCGGCCAAGACGGCATGGGACGACGGCATTTTGCCCCCTTCTATCGACAACTCATCCCATTGATCATCATTTCCGCTCAAGAAGAGCGTGTCACATCTACGGCAGCTGACCGTCCACCGAATTACCATTTTTTATGTCGAGCTTGGACTCTTCCAAAACAAAAGGCATTTACAGGCGTTACGGATTTTTTCTCGTTCTGACATCTGCGGGTGTCTCGGGCCAGAGACCAGCATGGCGATCCAGGTGTATGGGTATTTACTTCCTTCCTGTTGTCTTTCTGTATTTCTGGGCCCATGCGGCGACGGGGTTCTCCCCTTGTTCTCGTTGCGTTTCATAGCCCATGTATTCATTAGGTCTGAGAACCTATTCTTTTCCTTTGTGCACTAGGCAGCCTGCGGCATGACATGACAGGAAGTCATCAAGCCGCGAATGGAGGAAACGGTTGCCGATGGCGCCCCCTGCGGGAGGCGGGGGGCTGGGCGGCCATGATAGATTGGCGTCTAATCATCTTGACTCTGGGCACTCGCCGCATTCTTGGAGCGAATTCCTTGTTACAAATCAAAGCAATGCTTCTAAACCTGCCCGAGTGCGCCTTCTATTCACACAACAGTGACCTCGCTTTACCTTCAGCCTCCCCTCCATCTCTTAGCTTAGTGCTTCTCGTTCAAGACCGGAGGTCGCCGACTCTACGAACAGGGAGGGGGGCAACCGTTGACAGGATCCTCCGCTACCGTAGCGCTGCTCGAGGATGGCCACTCTCCCTATCCATCGAGCGGTTGGAGTCATGATCACGAAGGGCAAGAGAAGAAGGCAGGAGAAGAAGGCAAGAGAAGAAGGCAGTAGAAGTCAAACGAGACAAGCGGTGGAAGTGTCCAATAAATGTCCAAAACAAACCCTGATACAGGATGCCGAGTGCGTACAGCCCCGTGGACCTCTAACCCAAGCCCCCAAGACCCCGAAGACCCCCAAGACCAGCCCCGTCCGCCGTTTTCATGCCGCCGACCCTCCCAAGAGATCTTTTGGCGAACTCGACATTACAACAAAAAGAGAATCCAACCCCTCCCACAGCCTGGCACGACCTTTGGTACATTCACCTCCGTCCAACTCCGTAATATCGTTCGCCAGGTCCTAAACTAGAGGTATCAAAAGCCGTCAGACTGGTGGCGGCGAACGCCGAGCCAGCGTTGGCTGGCGCTCGCACACCGGCTGTGCCGATGCCGTAGCCCGTGTTGCCCAGCCCCATCGTGCCCTGCTGCCCCGACGTGTCCAAGTGGCTGGTGTCAAACAAGCCCCAGTCGGTGGCAGCATTCCCCGTGAATGCCTGCACATTTGTCAACCCTTGCATACTCTGTGATGTCGGTTGGCTTGTGCTGGCAGAACGCTGTTGCAGGCCAGTGGTGCCTGTTCCAAATGGTGGAGAATGCTGTGGCACTCCGTGGCTGCTGGTGGACCTGAATGAGGTGGCACTCGACTGGTTTCGCTGACCATATGACTGGTTGCTGATACCGGTAGCAGAGCCGCGATAGCTTCCATCTGTCGCATTGAAACCGCTGCTCGGCGATGCGCTAAACTGTGGCGACTGGTTCGTAGTGTACGAGGCGGTGCCTCCTGAAGAACTCGTCGCTAGCGGGTGTTGATAGCGCTGCTGCGAAGCGAGATGCTGCTGTCCGCCCGAATACTGCTGCTGGCCAGGCGAATAGGACTGCTGGCTGGAAGTATACTGCTGTTGCTGGGACGTGTTTGTTGAATACTGCTGGGCCGAGGGGACTTGTGGGCTTTGATGTTGCTGTTCCCCTGAAAACTGATGCTGCTGCTGTTGCTGCGCGTGCTCTGCTTGTGACGAGACATAACTCTGCTGTGGCTGGTGATGCCGTTGTTGTTGTTGCTGCTGCTGCTGCTGTTGCTGCTGGAATTGGGGATTGGGTGCTCGGTACTGATTATAATGGCCTTGAGAAGCCCTCGCCTGCTGTGGTGTGGCTGACGGGCCGTTGACCGTTTGGGACTTGGCTGACTGCGGCTGCGGGTGAGGCAACCTCTCATGGCCAACAGAATCATTCTGCTGATGTTGCGAATGCAGGTGTTGCTGTGGGTATTTCCGTTGGTGGTGTTGCGGCAACCGGCCCGCCATGAGTTGTGTCGAGTCTGAGCCACTTTGTGCAGCCAGGGTATGCGGCTCAGCCTGAGCCTGTTGGTCAAGCTGGGCTTGAAGCTGTGCCTCCAGGTTCTCCATTGTAGGGGGTTGTGCTTCAAAATGACCTTGGTGAGGCGAGTGCATTGGCGGTATGGGAGGATCTACGGCAGAAGGTACAGCAGAAGCAGAAACCAGCTTTGCTTCTGGCTTGTGAGGTGGCGCCGCTGCATGAGCTGGGCCTGGCCTGGGGCTCAAACTCGGCACCGCGTCAGAGGGAAAAGGTCCCGTTTGAGAAACAGGAGGGGGCCTGCTGGAGGCTTGTGTGGGAGCTTCGTTCCCATTCCTGGCTTTGGGCTTCGGTTCTTTGCCCTTCCGTTGGCGCTTAAGCAAAGGCTCGGGCGCGGCTGCTGGTACAGCTGCTGGAGCTGGAGGTCTCGTGTTAGCTGGTGTGACAGCTTCCGCGCGGTTGTTGGCGTCCGGAAAACGAGTCAAGGCATTGCCACCGTCATTCGAGCGGGACTGGGAGACATCGGCATCGCCGTCCCCTTTCCGCTTCCTCTTCTGTCCGGCGCTTTTGGATGGCTTTGCCGGCGCTGGAATCGCCGTCGACGGGGTTGGAAGCGTCAAAGGCTGGGCCTGATGAGTGAGTGCTTGAGCCTGCACGGTGTATGTCGAGTTGGTCATCGCCAGGGCACTAGTCGCTTCTCGCTGCTGTGGTGCCGGCGAAGCTTGGCTGTTTTGCCCTTGCCCTTGCTTCTTTGGCCCAGTGCCTTTTGCTCTCCCAGCCTTTCTCTTGGAAGACGCCGGAGATATTGAGTTCACCGCTGTGAACGATTGAGGGCCGCTGGCGGGGCCTAGGGTGGGTTGGGGTGCTTGGTTCTCCTGGGTTGCCTGGGAAACTGGAGGGGAAAACTGAGGTCCCTGGAAAAGCTGGGCCGCTGGCTGTGATGACATCGTCGGGGTTTCCACGGGGTTCGATGCCACGCCTTTAGGGCGGTTCCTTGAGCCCTTGGGGCGGCCCCTCTTCCTCGTGCTTGAGCTTCCGTCGGGTGCCGTGCCGCTGACTATGGGCGCTCCCGGAAGTGCTGTCCTGGCTGTCGCATTAGATGCCTGGTTGGGAGTCCCAGGTCCCACAACTGGATGGGCGGTTCGGGTCTGCGGTTGCGGAGTTGAGAACCGTGGAGGGGGCATCGCATCCGTGTCTGCATCGTCGGCGGCGTCCACACCGCTGTTGTCATCCACATCTATCCAGCTCTCGTCCAAAACGGCAGATGGTCGGCGTTGATTCGCGTTTGCCAAGGTGGCACTCGAGCCCTTCTTGACCCCCTTGTCTTTCCGGGCCTTGGTTGCTTTGCTCCCTTTCGGTCGGCCTCTTTTGCGCTTCACTGGCTGGGGGTGGTCCAGTTGGCGGGTGGGGTCCAAGCTCTGCTGCCCCGAGTTCCCTCCCAACCTGGGGAATATCTCTGCGATCCAGCCCACAAAGAGGCTGCCCGGCCCGTTTGCCTCTGCGCTCTCGGGGAAGCCGTCGTTTGCCGGTGGCAGCGCCCCAGGAATGCCGCCGAAAAAAGCAAGCGCCTTGCATATTTGATCTACGACAAGCACGGGATGTAAACTCCGCAACAGAGTCAATAGACGCGCCTGCTCAGACTTGGTCTCTTCGGCGCCCAGGGGTGCGCGCCGTTGGTGCTGGGTGGGTGCCGGCGCCGGCGCCGGCGCCGGGACGAAGGGCTTCGCCACGGGCTCGTCTGGTAGATGGACAAAACGGCTTCTCCGAAGAGCGACATAGCCATTCTCAAAGGCACGCTTGGCGGCCAGCTCTGTGCTCTCGCTGGTTCGCTTCGCCTCGGCATCGCGATCTGTAGCCTCACTCCTGCCAGCGACCTCGATTTGCATGACCCCAAAGTTGCCCTTTGAACCGTCAGTTTTACCCTTGAGTTTGCTGGGAACCGGGTTGCGGATTCGGCCATCTCGAGGGGCCCCGCTCGCGGCCTCGTGGGGAATCGGTTCGGAGGATGGAAGGATGGGAGCAGCGTGGCCGAGGGCGGCCGCTGGTGCCGAACTGCTGCTCGACCCATGGGTAGGCGGCGCTACTCGCTCGGATGACGAAGGCAGGGACGGCATTGATGCTGCCTTGGAAGCGGCCGTAGTGCGTGCTGCTGGGGGAGGGACTGCGCGACGGTGCGATTAGCAGCAGACTCCGGAAGACGCAGAACCGAGCATCGCATCACGCATCACGCCTCACCTGAGGGTGTAGCCATTGGGCCTTCAGGCCGCTCGAGCGGCTCCGGACTCGGTGTGTCGGCCTTGGAGCTCGGCGGTCGAGTATGAGGCGGTTCGAACGAGGCCCGCTGGTGGGCTGGTGCTGCGGCGCGGCAGGCTTACGACCAGGGTCCAAGTCCCATGTTCGACAGGCGTCGAGGGCAGCGCGCTCAGCGGTGCAACAAGCTGTCGATCGACAGCGAAGGACTCGAGTAACGCGAAAACGGGGAAACGGGCGTCGCCCTCGACTCCACCCGCCGGGGGTGCCGGCGCGACGCGGACGAGACGGGCGAGTCCTCAACCGAATGGATTGCTGTGCGAGAATGGGCAGCCCCAATTCACGTCGATGGATCTAGGACGATAGTTAGAATCCAATGTGGCCGGCGGTGCTGGAGCGATGGAGCGGCCAAGGGATCCAGCATCTCGGGTCGACACTCGGCCGGCGATGGTGATCGTTAGGTTCAGATGTCATGGGTTAAGCCAACCCGGCAGACCAGAGACAGCTGGCGAACCGGCGGCCAAAATTGTTAGTTGGACAAGGACTGCGCTGACAGGTGACTTGCCGCTCCGTATCGTGTGGGGGGGTAGCTCCCATGGCCCCACTCGCGTACTCGTCGCCAACAGCGGCGCATTCTCACATCCATCGTCTTCAGTGCCGCCCATCGATCCCGCCGCCATCTCGCATTCCTCGGTGTCTTGTGCGTCTTACCCAGCAGCACTAAGGCCGCGTTTTACTCACGTTGCGATTCTGGCCAACACCTCGCAACTCCGGGACAGCCCACCAACGACCCCTCCTCTTGTACTCACGAGCGGCTGCACCTGGGACAGCTTCCTACTTCGCCCAACACTTCCTTACTTCCAAACCGCTGCTCTTCGAGAGAGACCAAGTCGTATCCACATCTCCAGACGTCGAGCAGAGCAAGTCCCCCCCCCGAGGCATGCTGCGATAACCGACGATGCCGCCGACCCAATACATCCTCGTTTCGCTGCCTCTTAGAATCTTCGACGATGACCCCTTGACAGCGCTCGCCGCTACGGTTGGACGAGATAATGGCGAGACGCTGCCGTTCCCGATACCCTCGTTCAAAATCGGCACCCTCGATGCCCTGGTGCAACATGCAGATGATCTCGCAAAGCTCAATGCCGCTTGCGAAGCCGCTGGTTCCAAGGTTGCCGACTCCCTAAAGAGCATTCTAGACGGCGACGAAGACAAGGCCGCCGAGCAAAAGATGGTCAACGATAGTACGCCTTGTGTTACCAACCTCCCCTCACCCAGACACCTCTCCAGGTGTATCTAACAACTGTCGGCAGAGCCCACGGATCACTACCTCCGCACTTTCCAGTGGAACAAAGGCCGGTACCGAGCTGACCGACCGCTGGGAGAGCTGATTGACAACCTGCAAAAAGAACTGCAGAACATCGACAACGACGTCAAGGCCAAGTTCAACCAGTACAACGGGGTGAAAACCACGCTGGCGACGTTGCAGAGGAAACAGACGTAGGCCTGCCAGAGACCCCTGTCCTCGTGGCGCGATGCCTGAGAAGCTAATGTGTAACAGCGGAAACTTGTCAACTAAATCACTGACGCCCATCGTCGACCCGAGTTTGCTGGTTCAAGACTCTGAATACCTGGAAACCCATCTCATTGTGGTGCCGATGAACGCGCGCAAAGACTTTCTCCGCAGCTACGAGACTATCGCCCCCATGGTGGTGCCTCGGTCGTCAATTCAGGTGGCCCAGGACGACGAGTTCACCCTGTTTGCGGTAACGACCTTCAAGAAGACGAGTGCCGAGTTCTTGCAGAAGTGTAGGGAGCAGAAATGGACGCCCCGGCAATACAAGTACGTGGAGGGCGGCAAGGAGGAAGAGAAGCGTGAGCTCGAGCGCGTCGCCAGGGAGGAGAAGAAGGTCTGGGGTGAGGCTCTGAGGCTCGGGCGGACTGGCTGGAGCGAGATTGTCATGATCTGGGCCCACGTCATGACACTGCGAGTGTTTGTTGAGACGGTCCTGAGATACGGCCTGCCACTGGAGTTTGTTTCGGCGCTTGTCAAGGTAGGACTGGAGCCACATGCGTTTCGCTCGATTGTGTCGGCTGACATGGCGGCAGACAACCCCCAAACAGGCAAAGAAGATCAAGACAGCGTTGGACTCGGCATACTCGTACCTCGGTGGAAATGCTTTCGGGAGGGATAAACGAGGGCGGGTGACCAAGGACGACGCGTCACTGACGTCCGAGATGGCCGCCGCGGGTTTAGGCGCCGCCGAGGGTAGCGAGTACACGGCATACGTGTACTACGAAATCAACCTCCCATAAGGAGCTCAGCACGGAGGGCAGCCGGGAAGTGCGGGATGGCACGAGGGAATGGGTGGGGCGGGAGGGGTCGTGGCTCGAGTTGACGACTGGGGCTGTGTTCAATAT
>FTIZ01746515.1_pt1 | contig 11368 bp, 11 predicted proteins | sample 1658381 | NCBI WGS metagenome assembly FTIZ01 (sample SAMEA3914822, study PRJEB12502) | metagenome | biome: forest; material: soil | place: USA | collected 2012-03-12 | depth 0.1 m
CAAGGCGCGCGGTGAGGCCGAGCAAAAGATCCGCGGCGCGGAAGGTTACGCCCTCGGCCGGGTGAACCAGGCCCAGGGCGATGCCGACCGCAAAGGTGGCCGACACGCGGGCGTTGGACCAGGGATACGGGTTCTGCGAGTAGGAGAGCGCGACAGAGAAGAGCACGACGCTGCTCGCGTAGAGGACGTAGCCGACCCAGTCGAGCTTGGCGAGCTTCTGGTAGAGGGTGAGGCTGGTCTGGGCAGATCGGGGAGGCGGGTTGTAGAGTGCGAGGCAGACGACTGAGACGAACAGGTAGCAGGCCATGGTCATGTAAAAATACTTGCGGAAACCGCTGGACGTGGGACTGGAGGTGCGGTTCAGGGCGGCGCCCACGACGTAGCCCAGGATGCAGCCGATGTTGATGACGACTTGGGGCATGGCTCCGGCAATAGGCCGCCATCGGCGAGGCAGAATCTCGCCCAGGACGGCGTGCAAAAGGGGTTGCATGCCGTACGACGCCCCGATCAGGCAGAACCCCGCAATGGCCATCCCGAAGGATGAAGCTCGGGACACGATGAGCGAGCCAACACCCCCTGCGAGGCTGAGCGAGACGAGAAACCACTTTCGACCCCAGTAGTCGGCGGCCTGGGCCACGATGGGGCTGAGCACAACGGCAAAGATGTTGATGGACTGGAGGAACCAAACCGACATGGAGGGCGTGTGGAAATGTGCCGCGATGGTTTGCGCTTGCTGACGCGCCCGCGTGTGAGCGTCCCAGGACTGATCAATCAGTGAAACGGGTTTGAAGAGAGACCACTTACCACGCCGGCACCGATGAGACTGACGAGCGTGGCAAAGTAGGCTATGTTCATGGCCAACACGGCTAAAAACGTCTTTGCGTGGAGGCGAGGGACGGGCTCGTCTGCCCCGTCTGGCGACCGCGAGACTGTGGCCTCCTCCTTCGAGGTTGTCGACGTCGGTGGTGAGGGGGCCTGAATGGCCATATTTAGCATCGTGTGTGACGGTTTTGGCTCTTCCATTATGCGTCCGGCAGAAAAACATGTGGTGCGAGTGGAGAGTGACGGAAAATGGGCGAAGCGAGGAGGGAATCAAGAAATAGCGTTCGCTAGGCTGGGTGTCTCGGGGTTCCATGTGTGGGTGTGTTTTGTTACTTGGAGGCAAAGGTGGGCCGGTCGTATAGATTGATGGAGACATCGGAGACCGAGCTGGTTGGCATGAAATTGGCGTCGACGTGGGCGGAGAGAGCCGGCTACTCTCGAAGGGTTGTCTGGCAACTGAGACACCTCTACTTGCACTACTGCTTCCTCCTCCAAGCTGCCCCCGTACAATATACACCATTTCCCACAGACCCTCCCCACTCACCCTGCTCCCCTCCCCAGCCTGCACGGTAGTACCCCACCACTCCCACCCGCCCTGCTCATTCCTCACTTTGACACTCCCAGTCCCTATCAAACTCCTCAACATTTATATGCCACCGATATGTGCCACCTGTGTATGTGGGAGGACGGATGTGCCAATCCACGCAAACAAGAAGTGCATTCAGCTCCTCATTGTCGTTGGTAAGCCACAGGACTCCACCTTGAAGTTTTTTGTAGGGCTCATCCTGGTTCCTGTGCTATGAACGACGAATATCGGCTCTGGCTCATATTGGTACGGTTGCTCAGCTTACATGTGCAGGTCGGCAGCGACCTGGGCCGTGAGATGCTGCGCCCTCATCCCATCTCTCGTCCGATAATATCACCTTGTAAGTCCCTATGCTCCTGCATCCGCATCAGAACTTTAATCAGACCTCCCAATGCTGTACTAGTTACACCACTGCCGTTGCCTATGGTCCCATGCCATGATCACGTACGCCCCTTTATCTCCGACTCGACCCGCCGGCCCGTCCGCCGATATGGCTTCGCAGGATTTGGGTGTAAGAGCGTACAGAGGGCAAGATCCACATGTCCGGGCCTTCTCCTGCCCCTAGTAAGGCATTGCCAACGATGCACGGCGTTCCTCATAATTCGAGGGGTATACGCCGAGCCGCTATCGTGTATTGAGCACCCTGAACAGAAGGGAGTCACAAACGATGGGAGAGCAAAGTTCATGAATGGGATTCACTCGTGGTAATTGAATGCAAAAGACTAGCGTGAATTATGTGCCCTATACTCTGAGACCACGCAAGAAGGAGGGCGGAAAGCGGAAATACCCAACTGCCTGTTGTTTTGCGGCTAGTGCTGTACCGAGGCGGGTGTCATGAAGGGGGAGCTGGTAGAGAATGGGTAACTACCTAATAATTGGATACCTGATACAAGACGCATGATCGATTTCCAGTGGGGTCTGATCCGGCGTCGAGCTACAGTTGTACAAATCGAACTCCAAGTTTAGAGGTTGCTCGGCAGATCGGTTGGCGATTCCTTGGACCCATGAACCTCCCTCCGGTGATTCACTTTCTCGACCCAAGTGTCAAAAGTCCCACCGCAGTCGTCGCAACGCACATCAGACTACATGCAACAATGGTTTGCCGAAATTAGTATGGATGTGGGCAGAAATGCCCTCGGGCCGGACCGATGACGACTTGCCTTGCGAACATATGGCTCTTGAAACCAGTACGACTGGTCTTCGGTGTTGATGACGTACATGGCGGTCAAGTCTTCAGATTGGAATCTGAGCTGCTCTCGCTCCTGCTCACTGGCGCCCCGTATAATCTCGTTGCACAACTCGGCGAAGCCTGGCGGGGGGGTCGGGGCAAGCTCTTCGGGGAGGATCTTCCGTTGCGCAAAGACAAAGATCCAGTCGTATGCAACGTATGCGAAGGCGGACAGTTGGTGTCCCAGCCGGTGCGGTATGAACAGGCGCGTCTTGGTGCCGCCGAGCTGAGTTCGAAGCAGCTTGGACGGCTCATCGAGCGTGTCGTAACGGGGTGGCCAGCCGTATGTTTCGTCGATGCCGTTTGCCTCGAGGAAGCGGTCGATGACGGCGACGGGCACTTTGAAGCCGCGCAGGATGGTGGTTACGGGTCCTTCCGGCATCGTCCTTTTTGTTTGGGTTTCACGTGTTGGAGGGGTGTTTGACGTCGAGATGCGTTGCAATCGTAGAAGCGGGGAGAACAAATATGCCGATAACGATCAAGCGATGCCCGAGGTTGAAGGGTGGAAATGAAGCTCGGGTGCAGGTGCTGACAGCTGATCACGGACAGCACGCAGCACGCCTCTATTAATAGGCGCCTCCTGCCGTTCTCATTTGTGGATTTATGGAGTGGTGCAGCAAAGACAGCAGCAAATTATGGAAGCCAACAAACGATGACCTGCGCCTTGTTTCAGAGTCGTCTCATGGTCTGTTTGACGGGCCCACTAAACGTTATCGCTGCAAAGACATGGCAAAGCAGGCACCTAATTAAAGAAGACAAATCTTTATTGATATTTCCGCGACGCCTGCGCCGCATGCGGGGCAATGATTGAACGAAGTACCTGACTCCCTCTTACTGATACTAGTAGACTAGTACCCGCCTGCAAGACTTCCCCGCGGACGTTCAACCTCAGCTCCGTCGAGCACCGAGGAAGGACGCTGGCTGACGGCCCTCATTTGAGGCGGACTTCTCTGTGTCTTCGGTGCCTGTCCAGATGGTCGTCGATATCCCCGCCATGATTGAAGCCGCTGCCACAATCACACATGTACTTGTACTTTCTGGGCGGCGGCGGCGGCGGCTGTTGGCGGCGGCGACCGCCGGTTGGTCGGGGCATCTGCATCCATGCGGACGGCGGGTGCGTTAGGTAATGAGTGGCGATGACACGGCTTTTTACCAAACTGTTGAGGACCTGACGAGCCCTCCAAAGTTCCTCGCTGGTGGGCCCGTATCTTCTCCGAGATGGTCCGCCAATGTTCAAGCCGGACATCCGGCTTGTGACATCTTGGGCAAACCGAGACGAGTATCCCGAGTCATAACGAGGCTCACGCCTGCTCGGATCATCGCCTCCGCTAGGCTCTTTAGGTTTTGAAACATCATGATTAGCCTTGGGTTTGCTCGGCACACATGAAGTGGAAGAAGAGTGTGAGAGACCAACTGATTCTGAGCGACATTGCCTCGGATACAGGCACGGCTTGATCGAACGCAAGGTTGAGTGACCGCAATGATAGAGTTGAGTAGAACTTGTGGCTGCGGCCCGCGCAGTTGAACTCAGGCGACTACGATACATAGAACCCACTAAGCAACGCACAGCATTTGTCCCTCTCCTTTACTTATACCAGCGGTATCACCGGGAAGATTCCCATCTGGCAGCCGGAACGTCAAGGAGGCCTTGATATGGGTTGAAATCACTGGCCATGGAACTATTATCAAACAGCACTGTTTGACCATCCCTCAGGGTGGAATGGCCGCGAGCCGGGCAGCCAGGTTCAGTTGGCGTAAGGTTCATACGCTCGGCTCGGATGGGGTGTACGTGACAAGGACAACCAAGGTAAGGTGAAGTACATACCTAGCGAGATCGATTTTGCCCTGTCCTTACAGTTGGTGGTCGGCGACCACTCAGCCTGGTCGGGTCCGCGACAAGCCAGCGGCAACCGTGAGGCACAGAGGTTTTGAATTTCTACACAGAAGCGAGAAAGAGACCCAACCTGTGATGCTATATTAAGTTCAAGTACTTGTCATCGAGTTCATGACGAGGCATCGGCCACATGTGAAACATGTGTCGTTTGACACTGCGCATTCGGCCAAAGACGCGTCCAGGTAGCGATCCCGAGCTCAGTCCCTGGAGAAGGATATTACCTAGTAAAATTAACACCGATATGTCCTGTTAACCGTACGAGAAATCGTTAAGCGAGTCCTACGCTATGGTTCCTCTGAACCTTTCGTTATATTCTATATGGTTGTGCGTTTTCCTTACTCCGGCGTCCCCGACAGAATGCCCAGTACCACAGCCTACCCCGAGGCCAGAGTCACTATGAGGGACGTGCCCAATGGATTTGCCATCCCAGGGGCCGTCCAGCCTTGCAAAATTTATTAGCCTTGGAGCGAGGGACAGGCCCGCTAGGGCCTTCTTCAACACCGCCGCCCGGCCTTCCTCAACACCGCCTCCAGCCTGCCTCAACATTGGCCTTGGCCTTCCAAGCCACGGCGAGGATGCGGACATGCTGTTCCATCTTGTTTTAGAGTTGGCGTTGATACTGTTGCTGTGCCGCTGAATAGGTTCAGGGAAGTGAGACCACTGATAGCACCTCATCCCACGATATAGTTACCTTATAAGCGATGTATTCATGCTCGAACCTGTCGGTCAATATTGCGAGTCGCAGCACTACAATTGTTCGTTTGCATGTCGTCGCCTTGAAGTTCCCGCTATTTGCTCATTATCTACACCCTCTCCGCTGGCCCTCTGTTCCTCGCCACCCACAATCTCCCACGCCGACGCTTAATCGCGAAGTCTCACCAGCCTTGAAGCCAACCCTCGGTCTCCAATGGCCGGGGTCCCACAGATTCCGCAAGTCTTACCCGTCCCCATTCTCTTTGTCCATCCTGCTTTGTCGAACAAGGAAGGCTGAGACGTTATTCTTTGTCTTAATAGCCACTTTTGGGACGCAGATGAGGCCTCCTCTGACGCGATCCAATCCGTTGCGCAAGTAGGGCCCAACTACACGTACGAGGACATTGTCTGGAGCGCTTGGGAGTCTATTCTCCATGTATACTTCCCGAGCAGAGCTTCGGTACCGGGAGGCGTGAAATACCTCGTCCGGAGAGAAGCCTACCGCGGTCCGGCCGGCCAACTATCGAACCAGAGGCCGGATGTTATTGTGGTGCAGATCACCAGCCCAGGCGGACAGCCGCAGCCGGGAGCAAACATCCGGCGCGACATTCTCTGGATCGAGTGCAAAGCGCCGTGTCATTACCAGCCCAATGGATGGAACTCGGTTATGTCCGAGGCTGTCGGAAGGTTGCGGAGTGCGCACCCTACTCGCGACCTCTTCGTCATCCTGGCGGTCGGCCTCGAGTGGATGCCCTTCTACTGGAATCCTTTCAACCAGCAGGCACCGCTGCAAATCCTCAAAGACAACGAAAGGGATCACTGGCCAGTGGATCAAGGCATCTGTGTTGCCAACGTGCCCAACCACAACAACCTGCAGCGACACATTGTCAACGACCCAAGGGTGGCTGGTGGGCCCCGCAACACCATCGACACCACAAGAGCATTTTCCCTGGACTACTGGACTATGGACGGACGGCAACCTCCGCAGCCAATCAATCTGACCTCGTTGCAACTTCTCGAGGCCTTTTTCGCTGTTGTTAGAGCCCATGCATACCTGGGGGGGCCCAACCCGGCGCATTTCCCCTAAATTCATGCAGGATATAGGTGACGGGTGACGCTTGAGTAGGATAGGCGAACGGTCGGTCCCTTCTCCCGGAGAGAAGGCAGGCGCACGGGACTGGCGCGGGTTCAACGATAGAGATGTAGAGAACTAAGTGTTAAAATAGCTGGGCGTGTATACGCGCTATGTTGTGATTGTTTCGGCGCCAATACTGGCGTATTAATGAGTAACTACCCTCCCCCTAATTCTAAAGAAAAACAAAAAAAAAAAAAAAGAAGAAGAAGAAGAAGGAAAGCGATAGAAAGAATAGGAAATGAAGATAACGCACTTGAATAACGGTGATTGGGGAGCCTGCAAGGAGTTTCACATACTCGAGGGCGATTCCCTGGCGATGTCCCACCATCTCCCCGTTTCTGTTCTCATTTATCGCAGTTTGTTGTTTTTGTCGACTGAGTAGTTCACATCCATCCACGTCACGGTCAAGTTTAGAGACTATGTTCCGTTCGGTGCATGTCTTGTTGAGCGGCTATGAAACATGGTTGCGCCTTGATCGAAGCAAGGATGGATCTAATTAACATCTCCCTCAGCCGAATCCCACTCACTACTCGTAAATTAGCTCCGTTATCACACCGAGCATGGCAAGACAGAACCCCCACCCCACGACGCTAAGCACCACTGATGTCAGCCTAACGGAAGAAGCAGGGCAGGCGAAGGGCACCGAAATACCTGAAGGCCGTAAATTCTGGTGATTATAAGTGTCCGGAGCAACTGAGAACTCCTTTTCTTCAACGGGCGCTTCGTCGGGCGTAGGCTTGAAGCCGGCTTCACACGTCTACCTAGCTACAGTTTATATGTATCTATTTATACGTTCATGAGTACAAAGTAGTTACCGAAATGTTAAAATAGATACCTAATTAATTACCTTGAATTATATTAAAAGCCCTTACCGTCTTAGCCACCTTGGGACCATCTGTAGAGAAGAGCTCATAATAAACTTTGACTTTATCAATAATTTTACTATTAGACTTATCGATTAGCAACTCAACGGCGTTAGCCTCTTTGTCATAGTCGACGTATTTGGCGATACGTCTAAAGCTCTAGCTTTCGTTTAGTACCTCTAAAGTTACAAAGAAGAAGTGAATAACTATATACGCTGGCTCTCTATTGTACATGGCTCCGGAGATCCACTGTGGCCAGAAGCAAACATCCAAGGTGGATGTCTGGTCGCTCTTTGTCACCATATTGTGGACTCTAAATCGCGAAGGCTTCCGTCAACCCCAGCACTTCAGATTCTACCACGACATCAGGAGGACGGTGGCGTCACTCGCCAACACTCCACATCTCTCAAAAATCCGAGGGACGGCAAGGGTAGACCCCAGCGCCCGCGTTTCCGCGGCGCAGATGCTCGTCCACTGCTTTGATGGGACCGGGCTCACGACTCCGAGCAGCCGAGTCTCGCCGCTGGTTGATTCTCTCGGGCACGATGCAGCGTCCCCTCTAGACACTGGGAGAAAAGCACCCGCCGCACCGGTACTACGCAGCGGCGCCACCGGCCGCAGCCCGATGGTGACCGGGAACACCAAAAGCAATTTCGCAGCCATGGTCAGGGGTGCAAAGAAACGCCAGATCCCTTGACGAAACCTCTCAAGCCCAAGCCACTGGGAATCCTAAAAGACCAGCCTCGGGCGCCGCAGAGGGGACTTTTGAGCCAGCCCGATGCCTGCTTTGAGGCCCTGCTCAAGCAGCCAGCTCCGCCTGCTGCGAAACCAGGCCCGCCTGCTGCAAAACGGACTTCTGCGGAGACACTCGCGGCTCAGCAAGTTGAACTGCCCGATTTGCCATTTGCGAGTTATTACCGAATACCCGGAGCATTCCCGAGGGGCTAGCTTCTCCTTAGGCATCCGGGGGTTTTGTCCTGCATTGCGAGAATTATGCAGCGTCAGGGGTTTTGGCGTTTAGATTCTGTGACGAGCTTAGGTCAAAGAGATTCCATACTCAAATCAGCGCCGGTTCATAGTAAAGACCAATTGTCAAGGCGCAGCTGTCAGCCGAGTCTCAAGCAGGAACAACTTGTTCCTCCCCAGCAACCAGGGCACACTCAATGACAGCGCTGCCGCCCGGATTCCGCGCCACGTTCGTCACCCGGAGCCCCGCCCGCCCGGCGATGGCCCCAAAGTCCTCCAGCGTCCTCTCCTTGCCCGAGATGGTCATCATCATAAAGTCCATGGCCACGTGCAGCGGCGACGGCGCGTCGCCCAGCAGCGTCTCGACAATCAGCAGCCGGCTGTCGGCCGCCATGGCTCCCGCGATGTGCCGCAGGATTGTCACGCACTCGGCGTCCGAGTAGTCATGCAGGCAGCGGCGGATGTAGTACACCAGGGCCCCTGGAATGTCAATCAAGTGCGCTGACGGTAAGTTATTTGACGGGGGGGCGAGCAGGCTTACCCTTGACAGGCTGCTCCCTGAAAAAGTCCACGACGACCATCTGCACCTCGGCGAGCTCGGCATCCTCCCGCCTCGCCGCCTCCACCACCTCGGGCAAATCCTCCAGCACGCACCGGCTCCGGGGCAGCCCGGGCGTGACCGCGAGAATACCCTTGAGCGCCTGGCCCCGGCCGCCGCCGACGTCGACCACCAGCACCCGGTCCTGCGACCGGGCGGCCTCTGCCACGGCCCATCCGAGGTCGTACGCGCCCAGCGCGGGCATCAGGTGCTCGACGCCGGCCATGGCGAGCATGAAAACCTCGAGGCGCTCGGGGGAGCTGTGGCTGATGTCCCAGACGGTGGAGCCGAGCCGGTCCTCGGCAAAGGCCAGGACCGTCTGCAGGCGGTCGGTGGGCTCGGCCGCGAGGCCGAAGTGGTCAAAGTATTTGGGCATGGCGGCGAAGGATGGCAGTTGGTTGTCGAAGCTTGTGGCGGGTCAGCGTTGCGGGTTATGTCCGATGCGTGGGGTTTCCTACACCAGCTGCACCATGGCCCAGATGGGGTTGGGCGTGGTGAGCATCGTGGAGAAGTCGGTGTGCGCCACGCGGTCGGCGCCGGCCTGCGCGAGGGTGCCGTTTGCCACGAGGGCCCGCGCGATCCGTGCTGGTCACCCGGTGAGCTGCGTCCCGGACGAGAGAAGGAGTGGTAACATTAAGGAGGGCGTTTTACTGATCAGCGACACATCGGCTCCCAACTTGGCAGCTAAGTCGGCATACGAAATGCTGTTGCCGCTGGGAATGTGGGCAAACGCCTTCCACTTGATGAAGAGGCGGATCGCGGTGATGTGGGTGAAATGCGGCAGCCAGAGCAGGAGCTTGTCCGCGGGCCTGCTGACGGTGTTGGCCACGTCGACGCAGGCGCTCATCAGGCCCATCCGCTGGGGCGCGTCAGTCTCGAGAGAGAGGTTGCCCGATCGGAGGCCCGCGGCAACCTCGGTCAGTCTCTTGGCGAGTGCCTCGAGCGAGTCAGCGAGAGGGTGCGCCATGGTGCCGGTGGAGTAGGGAAGTTGAACTTGACAGGATGTATCGTGGCGAAATGTGTGCGGCTGGCGGTAGAAGAGAGAAGGAAAGGAAAGAGGGGCGATTTCTCGAAGCGAATTTACCTATACCAAAATACTCTTATGTAGAGTCCTTTTGTTCCCGCATTGACAGAGGAGGTCTGAAAATCCCGAGTCCGAGACTCTCAAATCCCGAGTTTGAGCCCCCCAAAATGCCGAGCCCGAACCCCACCTCCCAAGACGCAGAGATCCTAGAGTCACACAAGAGAAACGGGAACAGCATCAGGGAAAAAAAAAGGGGGGGGAGGTGAGAAAAGCATACCTGCCTTAACTTGGAGCATTAACAAAAGCTGTGTGAGGCAGTACCTAGGCAATCCCGTCTCCACCAAAACGCCAACAAAAGTTCATGAAACCTCCAATCTCAAGGCATCATACTGGAGATACACACTCTCCGGCAGCACGGCGCTCTCTGGCGCAGTAGCACGCGCAGGAAGAGCGAGTGTGAAGGTGTTTAGACCCTGTTGTAGATAACCGGCGTCGAAGTTCCACTTGTGGCTTGTGTTGTAGCAGCTGGCGGCGGATCTCGCGCCGCAGGAACTGCTCTGGTTGGCACTATCGAGGAAGAACTGTTAGCGAGAAGGAATGTTCCACCTTGTAGAGTGGTCCAAGAGGAATCGTGTGTGGATGACCTACGGGATGATCCAATCTGGAAGAGCTCGGCCGTTGACAGTGACGATGTATGGCAAGTTGGCAAAGGCCTTGCTCGTGTCATCCGTGTTGCCGGCGGAAGTTTTGACACCTGCAAGCTGGACAGTAAAAGTAGCCCGGGTCGTTCCTTGTAGCTGAGCCGCAGTGGCATCAAACGTTACCGTCCAAGTGTTGACATTTGTGTAGTATGGCTCCGGACGTATGCTGTTGCCCTTGCCGCCGTAGACGCTCCAGTGGATGTAGTTGAAGTCTGTCGTGATATTGCTCCTGCCGACATGGAAGGTTACACCATTGGGGAAGTCCTTGGGGAAATCGTGGACCGCCCAATATAGACGGTGCTGCTTCGGCATGTTGGTTCGAGTGCCATCGCGCTCGTTGCCGTGACGGAACTCGCCGCAACTCCGATCCGGGATTCCGATACGCCAAAGTTCAGTGCCGGCAGATTCAGGGGCCCATGTGGCGGTCGTTGTGGTCGTGGCTTTTGCCTGAATGATGATGTTGTCCTGAGTGTACTGGCCGAAGATTCCAGTCCCGTACACCGTTAGACGGTAAGTACCGGCCGCAACGCGAGGGATGGTGATCTCGCCGCTGCTGCTGATCTCGCTCCAGTATTGCCGGGCCTTGGTGTCCAAGTTGTTATCCTGGAAGTCCATTCCGTTGCTCGCCAGTACAGCAATTGGTTTGGTGACGCCTGCTGGGAGGGCGATGCGGCCCGACCAAGTGCCGCGGCCAGAACTTGGAAGATACCCGGGGACATGCCGCGCAATGGAGTCGTAGAACTCAGCATTCCAGCCTGGATCGGCGAATCGGCCGGCATCTCGACGAAGGTCGTTGACTGACGCGCCTTTTGCCCCCTTGTTGAAGTAATAATATTGCTAAGATTGTCAGTGCTTGTT
>FTIZ01002871.1_pt1 | contig 11351 bp, 2 predicted proteins | sample 1658381 | NCBI WGS metagenome assembly FTIZ01 (sample SAMEA3914822, study PRJEB12502) | metagenome | biome: forest; material: soil | place: USA | collected 2012-03-12 | depth 0.1 m
TTGGTGCCGCCGCGCAGCGTCAGACTCAACCCCGTGCGCTCCTTGGCGATCGTCTGGACGTCCTTGAGCGGCACGTCCCACTCGGTCTGCAGCCTCCTGCTGCGGATGAGCAGGATGCGCGCGTACGTGACCATGACGACCATGTCCTCGGTGGGCAGCTCGAGGTGCGCAATGTAGGCCTCGTCAAAGTACTTGCCGTTGTCGACCTGCTTGAGCCAGCTCTGGCCGAGGGCCTCGCGCTGCGAGTAGGGGCGCACGACACCGTCGGCGGGGATGTGGCGGGGCAGGCGGACGCGGTCGAGCTCGGAGCCATCGAAGACGGTCGTCGTGTTGCGCACGCCCTCGGATACGTTGGACGCGAAGTCGAGCACGCCGATGGCTGGCTTGGTCGCGAGCCCGACCACGCCCTTGCCGATGCCCTTGAAGAAGCCCAGGGCGCCTTCCTGCTCGGCGCCCTCGAGCGGTTTCAGGGCGAGGCCACCCACACCCGACGCAACCGACGTGAAGAGGCTGTTGGCGCCGGCCGTGACGCCGAAGAAGGCGTGCTTGGGCCGGTTGCGCGCCCGCGTGATGCGCCGCCGGTCTTGGAATTGCTTGTCCATGGTGGCCGCCGCGAGGCCCTTGGCGAAGCTGCCCGTGACTTTGGAGAAGGAGTCGGAAAAGCCAAAGACGGACTTCTTGAAGAAGGATCCGGCCCCGCGCGCGAGGCCTAGGCCAAAGTCCTCGGGCCTGTCTGACATGATGAGTCCCTGGTACGGCTCGTAGAAGATGTCGGCAAAGCCCGAGCTGATGTTGTTGAATAGGCCGACCGGGTTGCCGAGGAAGTCCGCGCTGCCGAGAATCTTGTGGATCTGGTAGAGTGCCTCCTGGCTGTAATGGTTCGAGATGTTCTGGACGAGGACTGGTATCGAGACACGGACGTTCTCGAGCATCAGGGCGTTGAAGCGGACGGGGGCGTCGTTGATGTTGCCCAGAGCCATGGTCATGACGTTGAAGAAGAACATGACGGGGTTCTTGGACGACGTCTTGTCTTCCACGTTGACTCTCTCGGTGCGGACGAACGAGAGGTCCAGCTGCATAGGCTGGATATTGAGGACCTCAAAGTAGATGTCTCTGCCGGCCTGCTGCTGCGTGGGCTGGGGCACGTCGATGTTGTCATCGCACAACTTGTCCTGTTCGTCGGTCGACGACCAGGAAGCACCGGGGATCTTGGAGAATTCCAGCACCGCGTAGATGAAGTCCTCATCAAGCTCCACCGTCATCTCCTGGAGGAGAACGGTGGCGTACTTGATGTACTCGACACCGTACGATTCGTCCTTGACCCGCGTGACCATGGCGTGCAGCGAGGGGTGTGCCTCGATCTCTTGCGCCCTCTTCGGAACCACGCTAGGGTAGAGAATCATGGGGAAGATACCGCCGTAGAGCTGGTTATCGATCTGGATCCATTTCACAGCCAGGCTCACCGTCTGGTACATTAGCGAGTCGCTGTACCGCAGTTGGACATCTCTGAACGTGAGGTACGCCAGCTCCTTGAGCTGGGAGTTGATGAGCGAGATGCCAATGCCTGACAACCGCAGCTGCGCCGTGAATGTGGTGTTGCTCTCCAGTTGCTTCGCTTCAAACCCCTCTCGGCTGTTGGCCGAACCGGCATTGGACCGCTGCCGGTACAAGCTCTTGGACTGCTTGAAGTTGGACAAGATCAGCGTTTGGGTCGGCCCATCCGCCGTGACATTGATGTCGATGATCTTGGCCTGGCCGTTTGTGCCAATGAACTTCATGGGCATCAAGTTGCCAATCTCGGCGAGCTTCACATGCCGATCCCGTTTGTACGCGGTAATGCAGACCTCCTTGTGTTTGGCGGCGGGGAAGTCCCAGGCATATGGCATGATGCTCCGCGGCGGGAGGCGGTACCGAACAAGCCGCCATCCAGACCGGTCCTCGGTGCCGTCTTCATCGATGTTGGGATTGACCTGGTAGAAGGTGAACTCAACGTCGCTTTCGTTACGCATCGAGAACGGCCAGTTCCTCTGCTCCATGCTAAGGTTGAGGAAAATGGTTGCATCCTCCATGAGAATCTCGACCCGAATGAGCCGCTGTCGTTGGCCGGCCTTTGCAATCTTGATATGCGTGACGCCAAGATCCGAGATGTTAAAGGGCGCTGTCCACTGGTTGTCGACACCGGGGTAGCAGACACAGAGTTGCTTGGTGTCTCCCCTCTGGAGGTAATGCAATGGCCGATGCGTGCCGCTCTTGAGCGAGGTCAAACTGGAAGAGCTGGGCTCGCGGATATTGATGTCCTCCCCGAGCTTGTTCTGGATGACGTATCTTGGGGCCAAGGTCACCGTGTTGACCATCTTGTACTTGCCCAGGCCAGAATCGACAGTGACGCCGAGGTGAATTTCTGTGTTTTTGCCAGAAGACTGAAGCACGACCTCCGAGGTGCTCCCGATGGCGTCGAAACTTTGCGGTTTGCTCCATTCCGACTCTCCAGCCTTGAGGATGGCTCGGTTCCTGTGGTCGTCGCTGTTGAACGAAAACATGAGCGGTTTTGCCTTCTGCTCACTTTCCTCAGACACGTCAATGAGAGCTTGGCCCGCCGCTGCCTTGGCTTGCTGCATGAAGCTCTTGGATCGTACGCTGACGTCCAGCCCAGTTTTGTTGAGAATCACGTAGGGGCTGTAGACGGTGACCTTGAACGCGCCGCCGCTGTCAGGAATGCGGAAATAGTGCAGCCTGAGGTTCAGCGCCATGCCGGCGTCGTCACGGCAGACGAGATGGCCTTCCTTCTTGAAATCGTCTGTGGTGCCAGCGTTGATGATGGCGAACTCGCTCGGCTTGAACAACGTGTCTTGCATGTCGACGCTGAGCAGCAGAAGATGCGACAGTTCGACAACATGGACAGGGCTGACGCCCCCCTTGCGCAGGAAGTTTGACCAGTCCTTCTTAGTGTTCTTATCGTAGATCCGGTACTTGAAGTCGTAGGGGAGCAGGTTCTCCAGCGTGACAGGTGCAGAGAGCTTGATGTGCATGTAGGGATAGTTTCTGTTGATGTCAGTTTTGCTTGGCCGGGCCTCAAGGGATATGAAAAAGACTCACCTTGTCATCGGGTTGGATTTATCCCAGCGAGTTGACATCTGGAAATAAAACGGCTCGCCGTGCTCTCCTTTGCACACCAGGGTCTTGGTGGGACGTCGGAGCAAATCCCTCCACCAGAGCGTGTCAGAGCTCCAGCCGTACCCAAAGCCCGGATCAGGGCGCACGAGCAAGCTCTTCAGATACACCGCGCCAACTGGGGCCGGCCTGCTCTCGCCGGGCGCAATCTTTTCGATCTTGAGCAGATGGCCCTCGTGCGCATCATACACCCCGAGTTCCACGGGGAGGTCGGTCTCGTTCTCCACGAGGAGCGGGCTGCGCAGTGTGACGTATTTGACGCGGTCGGTACCCAACTTGATGTCGACCATGAGCTTGTGTAACACGTCGTCCGCCTTTGGCTTTAGGGCGTACAGAAACTCGCCCTCGCGCGTGAGGCGGATGTTCTTAACCACGTCGAACCCGCTGCCTTCGAGCTGGACTGACACGTTGTGCGCGCCGACGTTCTCCGTAAGGAGGGTCTCTCGCATCTTCGCCCAGTCTTCGAAGCTCCATGGCACTTCCTGCCCATCCGCAAGACGCAAAGGCGTAGCCTCGTCAACGCTCTGCCGCTTTGCGTGAACCACGATGTCGAACCCAGTGTAATTGCGGATGCGATATGGTGCCTCGACACCGCGGGGCTTGCTGAGGACATCCTGGTCCTGGGCGAAGAAGGCAAACGAGTTGGAGACGAGGGCGATGCTCGCCGTTGTGATGGTCACGTCGAAGGTTCGCTTGGATGAGACATCAAAGGACATGAGTCCAGTCTTCTGGTCACGCGCCACGCCGAAGCCAACCTGCCAGGGCTCGATCACGGGCTCCCATGCGGACTTGGCAAAGTTGTAGATGTTTGTATACATCTCAATGCCGGCTTCCGCCTTGAGATTTGAGGACCAATTTTCTGCGCTGGCGGTGAAGTTCTTGACGCTCATATCGAGGATAGGAAGTTCGTGGACGTCACCAAGCAGCACAACCCGAACCCCGTCCACCGCGATAGTGAGTTCCTCGTATCGAGGAGGTGGCGAGACGATGTCATGAGGGGGTGGGATTCCACCCTTCTGCGTGAGGCTGCCGGCGCTCTTGCTTGTGCGCCTCGTCCTCGCGGCCAGTGTTGACGGAACCTTTCCGCTCGGTGTTCCCCGATTGGCACCGGGTGCTTTCAGCTGCTTTGCCTTCTGGTCTGACGCGTTGGCCTCGGTATCAGCGGAAGCGCCTCCCGACAACTCGGACGCCTTGGCCACAATCTGCATGACAAGGAGAATATCTCGCAACGATAAGCGGAGGATCAACGGCTCAATGTCAGCGTGGATCTTGGTAGTTGAGGGCTGCGAACTATCCATAGACAGTTGGATGGAGAAATCATCAATGATCCTCAAGCGGGAGTCATCAAACCGATCCATGCGGCACAAGAACATGCCACATTGTGAGACCTGGAATGTGAGTGCGTGTTGCTGTGCCAGGACAACCTGTTTGGTCCCCAAGACGATCGCTTCCGAGCTTGCGGTTAAGGGGTTGGCAATCAGAATAACTTGGGCGTCAACGACGTTGACCCGGTAGGCAACGGTCGTCTTTGGCCCGGCTGTTTCCAACTCCTGCTGCTGGATAGGTGGCTCAGCCGGGCGGTTGCTGCTGCTCTCCGAGCGTCTTCCTGCGAAGCTAGCCTGCACGGAATCCGCATCGCTCATCTCTTCTGGGCTTTCCAATGGACTCTTCTCGGGCAGACTCGGCTCGTCGATCCGAGTTCCAATCGTGATAAACTTTTGGATAGCAAAGAGATAGTCGAGCGCAAAGATGATGCGGGGACTATCGATGGCAACCATGGCGATGATGTTCCGTTCGTTGCCGTCAGTCATGGAAATGCTGGCCATGAGTTGATCGACACCCGAGTTGCCGCTTGTCATGATGCGTCGGAACTTGTTGGTCTCACGATGGCGCGTATCGTAGATGGTGAAGGCTTGTATGACAAACTCGGCCTCGAGGCTGTTGTTGGAGTCCATGCGCGTCTTCAGGCGGCTGGCGTTGAGACTGAACTTTGATAAGCTGGCGGCATCAAGATCGCCAACTGGGGAATCCTCCATAGCGTTGATCAGCTCTAAGCCAATCTCATTAACCGTAAAGATGAGGTCCAACTTCGTCCAGGCCTCCCCGTGGGTCCCGAGCTCGGGGTTCATGTCAATCAAGGGCTCGTTCGTGTTCCCGCCATAACCCGGCATGGTTTTGGCGCGTTGGAGAGTGGCGTGGTCAACATCGCGCTCGGCATCTGCGGTGTGCTGTTCCTGGTCGCCGGCAAAAGCGGCAGGCACCGATCTAGAAATCTCCAGAAGGGTGTTGAGTTGGTACGGGGTGATTCGGAGGTTGAAGTCTGTCATGGAACCCTCGACCTCCAGGTCTGGCCGCGTCACGCCTTCGTTGTGCTCGGCATATGTGATCTTGAACCCGAGGTCCACATGGTCAATGAGTTCGAGCTCCTCCTCACGTTCACCGCTGTATTGGAAGTTGGAGGTAAGCCTAATGTTTCGAATGCCGGCCGAGAGCTTCATCGCAACTTCTGAGCCGTCCGAGCCGTCAAGCGGCGCAAAGTGATTTTGTGCGTAGATCTCTCCAAGATAGGCTGTGATGACATCACGGTTCGGCCTTTCCAGAACCACGGCACGGGGGAACACGACGATGGGGGTTTTGACCACGACATCGAACTTGATGCGGCTCCGGCTTTGTTGCAACTGGTTGGCTTGATTGGCGGCAGCCTGGCGTGCCGCGTTGTAGATGGCCTGCATCTTGCCAAACTTGACGAGGAAGTCGACGATCTTGCGAAACGGCTCCTCGACGAAGTTCACCTTGACAGACCCGGCCCGCAGATGGATGGACGAGTCATAGCCAGGATACCGGTCGAGCTTCGAGGGATCGAAGGTCTCGTAACGGAAGTCGGCCAGCTCGTCGCCTTGGATCGTGACAAGCCGACGAAGACTCGAGTCCTCAGAGACTCCGAGGTTGACGTCGTCTACCAGACTCAGGTCCCCAAGCTTTGTCGAAACGCGCATACATTGGCCGAGCAGGAAAACGCCCACGTCGGCATGGTTGAAGGATAAAGTGGCCAGCCGAATGCCGTCGTTATTAAGGATCATTCGGATACTCTTGAGGTCAACCTTGACCCTAATAGCACCGCCCTCCGGCTGCTCAGCTGGTGAGGGGGGTTCCACCGCGATGTCCGTTTCCGAGTCCTCGTCCGTAATCGCATTGTTGGGGCCGGTATTGGCCGATTGGTTATTGGTGAAAGTGATGAGGATGAAGTCTAGGAGCGTGAGCAGGGTCTTGCGTGTGACCACCAAGTTGATGGTGGAGATGGCGACGTCGACGTTAGTTTCAACCCCTTCGTAAACGGTCATGAACTCGGGCGACTCCTTTTTGACCCTGACAAACTTGACATGCACAAGGTCTCTCGCCTCTCTGCGATCCTCGACATCACCCGAAGATACGATCGACTTGAACTCGGCCGGCGGGTTCTCAACAAAGTCGTCCACCGTGACGGAGCCGAGCGAGACCTCGGCCCCCATATCGAAAGGCCGGAGGTGGAACTCGACTCCAAAGTCTTCGGCGACGAGCTCGACCAGCAGCTGGTCCGGCTTCTTCCTCTCGGGGTCGCTGCGATATAGGGAGCCCTTGAGCTTGTCCACCGTGAACTTGAACTCGAAGACGCGCTGCTGTATCCGCAGATGGTCGTCGGAAGAGCCGTCCTTGGCGTCTTCGAAGTCGTCATCGTCATCATCCAGCTCATCGTCGTGAGTGATGATGGCTTGCTGCGGTACTGCTGTGAAGGGGAGCAACGGCGTTGAAATCCTTCTCTCGCTCCGCCTCCGCGACTGAGTGGATGCGGTGCTCTCCAGACGAGGCCTGTTCCGCGGTGTGTTGTCTTGTGAGCGCTGCGCCTGGAGGTCACCGAGCTTGGGTATTGCGACATCGATGATTCGCATCAGGGTTTTGTATTTGGAGTCCGACGCGCTGATTTGGAGGACGGGCATGTGGCCAGAGATCTTGAACTTGGTGAGGTTCGGGGCCTTGGGGAGGATGGACAGTTCGACGACAAAGTCAACGTTGATCTTGTCGACGACGTGGAGCAGGCGCTGATCGTCTTTCTCAACCAACTGCAGCTTGGTTTCGTCCACCGACGGACCAATTAGGACCTGAGTGGAGGTTAACTTGACAAGAAAGCGGTCGTACATGAGGGATTCGAGCCGGCTAAGATCCTCAGCCGTGTATGATTGGGTCTCCTTGGACTGGACTTCCTTGGTTGTCTCCCGATCGACGAGCTCACTGGTGACGCTGATGTGGCCAGCATCGATGATAACACAGGTTGACCTTTTGCTGGTGACGGTTTCCGGGACGATGATGAGAGGAGCTTGCAGGTCCAACTTTGCATTGACCGTCTTGTGCTCCTCCAGCGCGAACTGGAGGCCGGCCCTTGTCTGCTCCCGGAGGCCTTCCACCGTCGCGCCCGCCGTCTCCATGAGCGCGTTGATGGACTCCATGTGGCGCTCAGGGGGCCTAAAGAAATCCACGACACCGACGACGACGTTTGGGTTCCAGACGATCTCGAGGGGCTTCAGTTTGGCGGTCAGGGCAATGTCACCCTGTTCGTCCAGGGGGTTTTGCTCCAGTTGGAATTGGAAAAAGGCCTCGTCGCTGGTCGTCTCGAGTTCGGCGATGGAGAGACGCTTGCTCGAGGTCCTTGTGGGGGCATCTTTGACTCGAACAATCTCCTTGTACAAGCTCTTTGGCGTGGTGCCATCATTGACGCGGAGACCACCCAGGCTGAGGTCGACCAGGAAGGAGTCGGGACGCTTGAGGCCCTTGGCTTTGAAGACGTCAAAATGGAGGCTGATGAGATCTCTGGTGTTGCCGTGAGGGCTTTGTTTGAGGGTGAAGCTGCCAGTGCTCAGGGAGGTCTCGAGCTGCATCCGCACAGTGTCTCTTGGCTCGTCAACGTCTGCGGCGAGAGCTGTCTTCTCGTCCCAGTCGATAACCTCATAGAGCTCTTTCCGTTGTTCTTCTGTGATGCGGGTGTTCTCCGTCTCGTCCTGCACCTCGTGGGGCTGCTGGGGTTTGGCGCCCCAAACCCAAGACAACCAGCCCTGTTGGTGCTCTGGTTGGGCAGGTGGTGGGCGGTTCTTGAGGGCTTCGGCATTCTCCTTTTTGAGTTGGTTGCGGGCCAATGACCGCCAGAAGCGGAGATCCTCGTACCCAAGCTTCCATTCCAGCTTGTTCAAGGCGTCGCTTTCTTCGGGCGTCAACTGCTGGCTCTGTTTCCGCTTCTTGAAAAGCTCGATGTAGCGCCGCCTGTCATCCCTGCGCTCTCGGAAATAGTCCCACGACCAACGGCGATTCCGCTCGTGTATCTTGCTGATCACAGCGTCACCGGCAAACTTGAGCCAGGCTCGCGGGTCCTCCTTGGGCGTCACGCCCTTGGGCTGGTACTTTTTGTATTCCTGGTGGCGGATAAAGTAGTGGAAGAGGTCCACCATCATCAGGGCGTCCCGGTATTGCTGGTCGTCCAGCACCAGACCAATCTCGTCAAAGAGCAGGCTGGCTTTGAGTTTGGGCACCTGGGGGCTTCCCGTCTTGTCCATTTCGAGCTTTGCCTGGCCCGAGACTGGTTTCAAGATGAACTGGTGGTTGGTGGAGAGGTCGTTGTCGGTCCTCACAATCATGGACTTGAAATTCTCCAGGACCTCGCCATGCGGCATCACGTCAGCATCCGACGCAGGCGCCTCGCGGCCCGGCCCCATGAGCTTTGTATCGGTGTTCCAGTACACCGCTAGGGACTCCAACTTGGCAAGCTTGTGTGTCGTCTTTGTGGAGTCCTGGATGAAGGTGGGTGTCCATTCGCCGTCGGTGCTGACGGCGCTAAACTCTTCCAGGGTGATGCCCAGCGCGAACGGGTGCCCCGGGGCGGAGATGGCGTCTTCGTAGCGGACATGGATGTTCTTGACTGTGACCTGCAGGTTGTCGACGATCTTGGTGACGAGGCTCTCAGTGAAGCTCTGGGTGCGCTTCTGTTCCTCCTGGCTGAGACCCTCCAGCGACCGTTCCTTCAGCAGCTCGGCCGAGTCGAGCTTCTCCATTTTGATCCTCTGCTCCCGACGGGATTCCTCCTCCTCGTCGTATTGGGCCTCTTCCTTGGGCGACGCGAGCAAAAAGACATCCTCGATGAAAACCTTGACCGGGGCGCCGCGCAGGTTGGACCATGGGATGACCAGTGTGAGCTCACCGAGGTGGCCTTCGACGACATTGATGGGAAGCTTCAGCTGGTCGAGAGCCTCGCGGCGGAGCTCGAGATTGCGGAGCTTGACATCGCCAGACCAGATGCCGACTTTGAGCTGTGTGGGGTCGAAGTTCTTGACGTACATGCCCAGGAAGCGGTTCAAGAGCCCCGCGACGAGGCCTTCCAGCATCTTGAGGGCGGGGCGCCGTAACCCGGGCGGGGGGTAGGCGAATGGATGTCTATCGGGCGGGTGCCAGGGGCATGGCTCGGAGGGACCGGGGGACCGGAGACGGGAGACGTATCGTTGGGGGTGCGGATGGTCGAAGCTCGCGGTGGGGAACGGGGATGAGGATCAAGAGTCGTGGCTCGTCTTTGCCATTCCGGAGCGGCCGGAGCGGGTAGTCGGGGAAGATATGAGGCAGCTGAATCGTGTTGTCAAACGGTGGTGTCCTCACTGCAGTGTCCAGTGCCTGTCAGCAAGCGCAATGTATCCCCGCCGTGGTCGAAACGCGGCAGAGAGAGCGGGCAGACCTGGGGCAGGGCGACAAACCAGAACGGACAAGAGAGAAGCAGCACGCTGGACGCGAGAAGGGAAACCTGGCTGCAAACTGCCACTGACAGGTCGATGTTCTGTTCTGTATTCAGTAGACAGGAATCCCTCGGCGGCGGGAGTGGTGGCGGCGTTGGGCTGGTTTTCCAAGCCTCGTGGTGCAGTGGTGCCGATGACGACGGATCGTCCCCTTGCCCATTCGCTGCTGGGCCCATTTGCTCGAGCTGTTCGTGCTGTGTTGGGTTGGCGCCCCACCCACAGCGCCCGCCGAAAAACCGAAGCTCGGGCCGCCGTCCAATGTTGCCCCCAGGCGGAGGGGTCTCGTTCGACGCCCGGAGGGTCGATGCAAAGCCATAGACAGCAGTGCATCCCTGAGCCCTTGCACCAGCGCTGCGCCAGTTCATCTTGAGTGCAAAGCTCAACGAGCAACTCGGAGACTTTCGTTTGGAATAATCCATGAGCCACAGCCGAGGCAATACCAGTTTGGTTCTACAACAGCAATTGATCGAGGGTTTAAACTGTTTTGTCCCTCGCTCCCTCATCAACAAAATTGCAATTCGAGAGTTGGGTTTTAGTTGCACTCCGGGAGTTCGCTGAGGGTGCCCCGCCTCCATGAGCTGGCCCACTTTGTGTGCCATCATGTCATTACGTCATGGTCATCGCCGAGTTCTTGTGCCGTTCACAGCCATGGAAGCAATCAAGTTGCCCGTCGCACAGCCAAGTTATGGATTTCTGTGGTGTTTCCTCGAATACGATAATAATGCTCCTTAAATCCTATCTTGCTCGGGAACACGACCCACCTCCACGCAACCACACTCCTCGACGGCCTCCAGAGAGTCCCAATCCCAACACCTAAGCTCGACACGGCCTCCTTTTCTTCTGTCCGGGACCTCGCAGACGTTCCAATTATTTTGTTTTTTCATAATCATGCTCCCAGTCACGCTCCGGGCGGCACGGCCGCTGAGAATCCGCGCCCAGATCCCGACCCTCCGTCGTCAAGCACATCCCTCTGCTCCGTTTACGACGCGAATCCCGTCCACGACTAGGCCCAGCGTCGCGGCAAGTGCGCCATTTGGGCACTTCCAGACCGTCTTCCATGCTCGAATGTCCACACGACCTTCACTACAATCAAACAAGGTCGACAGGACAGCCGAGGGGGAAGCAGAACCTGGCAAGCTTGACCCGCGTCCGGACGAGGCCACGAGCTCTTCGAGCGTTCGCCAGGCCTCAGACTCGAACCAAGCAGCTGTAGAGCCGCCGGGCGAGATGCTGACCGACTTGAAGAACGATCTGGTACATCCATAATCCTCCCCATTCCCCTCGTTGTACACCTCTCACCCTGTATCAGAACACGGTCAAGGAAACATTTGCCTTGGGCAGCGTACCACGACAAGCCTACACCCTCGGCCTTGCCGG
>FTIZ01751642.1_pt1 | contig 11347 bp, 6 predicted proteins | sample 1658381 | NCBI WGS metagenome assembly FTIZ01 (sample SAMEA3914822, study PRJEB12502) | metagenome | biome: forest; material: soil | place: USA | collected 2012-03-12 | depth 0.1 m
TGTGTGTTGTGTGTTTTGTGTTCGGTATCGGTACTTGATGGGGTGATCCAGGTGATTGTTTGAAAGGAAACTGCTTGCGAACGACCAGCTTCGAGGGATTCGGAGGAAGGCGACTCGACAAGGTAAGGCGAGGGTCGCGGGGGGGATATGTAGGTAGGTAGTCGGGGTGTTGCGGGGGACGGGGAGTCGAAGCGGCGTCCGCCAATTTTCCGAACGAGGGTATCTTTTGACCTTTGGTGGGGTCAAAATTTGGAAACTGTGATCCAACCGTGAGTGGTGGGTGCTTGCTTGTGCGCGCAGCCAAACTGCCAAAGCGTGCTGTGGTGCGCTGCGCTGCAAGGCCCGCCCGCCCATCCGGATTGGGAAGCAGAGCGGCACAGAGTGGGACCGGCCAATCATTCTGCCGCACCCCGACATTTTCTGAGCTGCAGCGCCGGATCAGGAAAGCGGTGCAATTGACTTCGATCGCGAGAAAGTCGACTCGAGACAGTCGAGACAGTCGAGACGAGTCCGCGACGACACCTTGAACTCCAACTCCTAACCCATAAGCCAGCCACACCATCACCACCACAACCACTGCCACACAAACAGCAACAATGCTACGCCCAACAACAGCCCTCCTGCGAACCCTCGCAGCACCCTCCCGCCAGCTCCTGGCACCCTCCACCCTCCTCATCCGCCGCACCCTCACAACCACAACCACAACCACAACACCAACAACACCACCACCAACAACCAGCGAAGCAACCCCACCGACGACAGCACGCCCCCCCTACAACGTAACCCGCACCCCCTCGTCCCAGCTCCGCGTCTACCACCTCGCCAAGCGCGGCGGCAACAAGAAGCTCACGACGGTCAAGGGCATCGAGGGCAACCGCCAGGCGCTTGCCGCCGACCTGGCCGGGGCACTGAGGCTTGGGGCGAAGGAGGTGGCGACGAATAATCTGACGGGGCATATTATTGTTTCGGTGGGTGCTCTCTTTCTCTCTTCCCTACGTTTCTTTTCCTTTCTTTCTGCGTACCGTGCATTCTTGGCTTGCACATCGGCTAGGGAGATGGGATGGATATGTAAAGGATGGGGATTCGTTTGAGTTGCGCTCAGTGGGACAGGTTACTGACTGACTGATTATAGGGGCATCGCAAGGGTGAAGTGGTTCAGTGGCTGGAGAAGAGCGGGTTTTAAGAGGCAGTCGGGGCCTGGACATTGAAAGGGTTGGCTGTCGGTCGGTCGGTGACGACGCTGTGACATTTGTGGATGGATATATGGGCTGCTTCCTGGCAGGAGAACGGCAAGACAAGACCATACGGCCGACATGTGTACGATGGGATGGGCTGGCACTGTGGCTCGGGCGGCGTGACGGGACAAGAACGGCCTGAGAAAAAAGACGGGAACCCTAGACCGAGGTGATAAATTTCTACTCACCTGACCAACGTGAGGTCAGGTCTCGAGTGTGTACAAATACAAGCTGTATCAACCGCCTTTGCTCGCACAACACTGAGTTGACTAAACAAGGTATCGAAACACTCGAGTCAACTAGCACAGAGCACATCAGGCAAGGAACTGAAACACACCAAGTAAAAATAAACAGACAACACCAACCAATGAACCAAAATACCACACCGAATATACAGACCAACACCAACCCATCGATATATCACATGCTATGAAACTATCCGAGTTAATAAACACCAGCCCCAAATGCGCGTCCACGCTGGTCTAGTCGCAACTGCCATGGCACCGCGCTCCCATTCTATGATCATCCCGCTCGTCATTTTCCAACAACAGCAGCAACTACACCAACAACTCGTACACCCAGCGAGCGAGCGGCCATCCAAAAACTTGTCTGCTCCACCACCACCACCACCACCACCACCATCTCAAGCACCGCCAGGCCGCCGCAAGCCGACAACAGCACTGCCCACGCGGGTCTATCACCATCACCTCCCCAATCACCACCCAACCAAAAAAAACACCCTCAATCCCTGGATACGTAGCTCCCGTCACCCCCTCAAGCGCCTCAAACTCCGGTCCGCCACCCCCGCATACTCAACCAAATCAGCAAGTATCCCCTCCTTCGCCCACTCCTGCGCCTGCATCTGCAGCGCAGCCAGCACGCTCTCCCGGCCAGGCAGCACCTCAGGCGGCACGCTAGCCGCGCCGTCCGGGTCCGCCGGGTCGAGCGCCTTCTCGGTGAGCCGGCGCAGGATGCCCGTCGCCAGGCCGATCATGTACAGCAGGTCGTGGTCGCGCTTCGGCGGTCCCCGCGGTTGCGCGCCGCCTGGTCGGGGCGGGGGGCCCTCGTATTGGCTAGAGAGTTGGCGCGTGAGGAGGTAGAGGTTTTGCGCGAAGCCCGTGCCGGACGCGAGCCAGGCGCGCGTGACGCCGCTTTCGTATCCGGGTGCCAGGCCGGCGACGATGTCGGCTGAGAGGAGGCCTTGCATCAAGAGTGGTTTGCGGGCCTCGACGAGGGATGGGAGGTTCACGGCGCGAGGCTCGCGGATGTGGTCGGGGATCGGGGAGATGGCGAGCCCGAAGGTGCGCGTGAGCAATTCGCACGACGGCGAGGTGGTGAGGGCGGCCTCGGCGGCGAAGATGGTCTTGTAGTGCGTCCTGTTGGGCTCGTCGCGCGCGAGGAGCTTGGCGAGGGAGTCGACCGCGTGCGGGAGGTACGGGTGCAACGCGGGTTCGTAAGGTGAGAAGAAGAGCCTGTCGCCGCACATGGTCGGGCCCGGCGTCGGCGCGAAGGCGAGCAGGAAATGCAGCAGACAGAACGCCTGCTCTCGCCCGGGCAGCTCGACCGCGCTCGAGATGTTGGACAGCAGCGTCACGAGGTCCTTCATGAGGTCCAGCGTGTTGGCGTGGGTGCGGAGGAGCATCTCGCGCGTGCCCAGATACCTAATCAGGACACAGATGAACTTGATGACCGTGTCATCCGCCAGGACGGCGTGGTTCTCCTCGCGCCAGGAAAGGTTCCGCAGGATGGTCGTGATGCAGACAAGCCGGTCCACCGCGCGGTCGAGCGAGTACGCATCTGTCCCAAACGCCGTGAGCTTGCGCAGGGCGAGCCGCTCGGCCCGACACGCGCGCACGACCTCCTCGTAGGCGGTGATGATGATCTCATCCGACGCTTCTTCCGAGTGCTCCACCAAGAGGTCGACCTGGTCCTCGGCGCATTCGACGAGAGCGTCGACCAGATCGTCGCAGTGCCTAAGGTCGATCTGGGGGATCGGGATGGGGTGCGTGGGGCTGACGAAGTGATAATCGTTCGACGTCAACGAGGCCAAGGTATCGAGGGCCAGCCGGACCTCTCCATGTATGCCGCTCTGGATGCCCTTGCTGAGCGCGTGGATGTCGACGTTCCCAAAATCGATTGGCAGCGGCACATCGATCTTGGCTCGTTGCATCTCGTCGCCGAGTTTCCACAGCGCAACCACGTCGACGCCGCCAAACGTCGAGATCTCGCGCGAGCAAGGCATGTACTCGTCCGGGTTGGTGGCGAACGGGGCGGGGAACTTCATTGTCATGGCCGCATCGTCGGCCGGCACGCCGTGGTTCTCGGGGTGGGCGGAACCGGGCAGTGATACGGTCCCTGCCTTGCTCTGCGCCGGGGAAGGAATGGGGAATTCGTCGACGGTGGGCGTGGCCTGCACGCTCCTCGACAGGCTATTTCGAGCGTGCCCCTGGCTAGAGAGCATCGGCTGTTGGCCGTGGGGAGGAGGTTGCGTGCCGGGGAAACCGTTGACGCCCGTCTGCTGCGGCCCGGGTGGCTTGACGGGGGACTGCATCGGGCCTTGGAGTTGCGGCTGCTGGCCGGGCTGCATCATCTGAGGCGGCATCTGACCCTGCGGCATCGTCTTGGTCGGCGTGCCCTGCTGCATGACCTGAGCGTTCGCGGCGTTCCCTTGCTGTTGCATTCGCATCTTCTGTTGCGCGGCCCATAGCTCCTCGTACTTCAGTAAATTCCGCTCGTAGATGCCCCGGAGCTGGGCGGCCGCGGAAGGGATCTGGTGAGGCGAGAAGCCCATGAACTGGGCAACCTGCACCCAGCCATTCGACTGCGTGGTGTTGCGATATCCACCAATCTTGTTGTACACAATCTGGAAGATGTTGTACAGAGGAGTCGGCCGGCCATCGATCACAGGTTGCGGCTCCAGAGGCAGGCCTTTTGAGTTCATAAAGGCCACGAGGTGCTTCATGAACTGCTCCGGAGGAGGCATCCGCATCATGGGCTGCTGAGGAGGCCCTCCCTGCTGCGGTCGCATGCCACCCGGCGGCATCTGGCCGTTGGGGACGCCCTGCCTGGCCATCAAGTTGCGAGCCTGAGCTTGCGCCTGGGCTGCTTGTGCCTGAGCCGCTTGCGCCTGAGCATGAGCTTGCGCTTGCGCTTGAGCCTGGGCATGAGCGTGGGCCTGGGCCTGGGCCTGAGCCTGGGCTTGAGCCTGAGCCTGATGCTGAGCCTGGGCTTGAGCCTGGGCTTGCGCCTGGGCTTGCGCCTGAGCCTGAGCTTGCGCTTGAGCCTGGGCCGGGTTGGGGCTTTGTTGCGCCTGCATCATATTCTGGGCGCCCATCTGCTGCATCTGCATACTCGTGCGCTGGGCCTGTTGCTGAGCTTGCTGCTGGGCCTGCTGTTGTAGTTGCATCTGATAGAGGAGCTTTTGCTGTTCGAGCGCGTTTCGGGGCTGTCCCATTTGCTGCTGGAACATCATGTTCTGCATCTGGCCGGCCATGTGTGCGGGCATCTGGCCGTGCATTTGTCCCGCCATCTGCCCTTGTAGTTGTCCTGCCATCTGCCCTGTCATCTGGCCCGGCATCATCTGCCCGGGCACCTGGCCCTGCATCTGGCCGGCGAGCTGGCCCATCTGCTGCTGCATGTGCTGGGGTAATTGGCCCATCGGCATCTGCCCCATTTGCTGCGGCATCATCTGGCCTCCCATGGGATTCGGCGAGGGAGTCGGTCGCGCCGGTGATTGTGCCGCGGCGGCGGCGGCAAACTGGGCGTTAAAGTTTGGCGGGAAGGCATTCGGCTGCATAAACTGCTGGGGCGCGCCGCCGTGTTCGGATGGTATGGGGGACGCCTGCGGAAATTGCTGCGCGGCGGGCGAGAAGGGATGTGGCGAGGTCGAGGCGACCCTCTGCGGGACGCTCCCCGGTCGCATCTGGTTGGCCATGATGGGCGACGGCGTCGCGTTCGCGGAACCGTTCGGTTGGAGGTGCGGATACGGCGAGGGTTGGCCGGGCGGTTGTTGCGGCATGCCGGGTTGCTGGAAGCCCGGGAAGGCGGCCTGCTGCTGCGGTGTTTCGGCGCGCGATGTCGGGATCATGCCGGGCGCCGGGCGCGGCGACTGGCCGATGGCGTCCTCCCTCGGGCGGGGACGTTTCGAAGGCACGACCGAGTTTGTTTGATACATGGGGTTTGGGAACGAGGGCGAGGCATTGCGCATGGGGCCGTTGGGCATGCCCATGGCCTGGGGGTTCGCGAACTGCGCGTTGAATTGGGCGGGATTGCCCATGAAGGCGGACGGGTCCATCATGGATCCGGGGACGGCAGACGGGTCGGTGAGGTGCGAGAAGCCGTTGCCATTGTGGTTCGGGACGGCGGCCTCGTTGATCCAGGAGCTCATGTCGATCGGAGGGCGAGGGTGGCAGCGGCAACGGTCGCGCCCATCAGATGCGGGTGAAATTCCTTGCGCGCTGTTAGCAACCACGAGATTCGTGCACGGCAAGCCGCATCAAATTAGAAAAAGATAAAATGAAGATGGGCAGTGGCGCGGCGGCGGCTTGTCGCGATGGAGCAGTCGCGTCGCGGTTGTGTGTGTCGGGGGAGGGCAGTGTGCGTGCAGTGGTTTAACGGGGCAAAAAAGGCGAGTTTCTGGTTTGGGGGCGTCGGCCTTGCGCTGCCCTGCTGCGGTCTGCTGCTGTGTGGTGTGTGCACTCACTCAGCGCTGGGTCGGACGCCGGGGGGTGGGGATCCACTCGCAGCCAGGCCTGAGTGAGTGCCTGCAGTGCCTGGGGCGAGAGGCGACCGCAGTGCAGAATAGGTGCCCAGCACAGCAGCCAGCAGCCAGTGGCCAGAAACAGCCAGGCCAGGGCGCGCAAGCAACGCCCAAAAGAGGGAAGGAAAATGGGGAATGGTGCGGGAACCCGGGTGGGATGCGCACAAGCGCGACGGCCGGCACCAACACCGTCACCGGTCCGGAGACAACACACCGGGAACGGAGGGGTGTGGAGGCGATCAGGCTCGGGGGGTATGGTATGTGTGTGTTGGGGATCAGACACATACAAAAATCAAAAGGGGCGACGGGGATGCGATGCCGCGTGGAGCGCGCCGGCGAGGAAACTTCGCAGGCAGGTTCCCGGCGTTGGTCGCGCCAATCTCTTTCTTCGCTGGCTCGATCATCAACGAACGGAACCATCAACCATCAGAGCTCGCGCAGTTCCGAGGGCATCGAAAATCACGAGACCGACTATGTAGGGGCACCCAACCGGCAGGCCGGGGTGGATAATGGGTGGGAAACTGAGGAACGAAGGCCAGGTCTTACCTCTGCGCCGATTGCGTCGGGGTCGGGTCGGTCGGGGCGTGCGCGCGCGGGTTGCTTTGCTGGTCAGATTTCCACTGGGCGGGCGGTTTGTGCTGCGACGGCCGTCGTCTGCCTTTGGCTCTGGCGCTCTCTGCTCCTTTCAGGCGCCGGGCCAGATCACGCGCCCAGGAAAGGGCTAGCGCAGCGGGGCTGTAAACACCAACCTGGCGAATGGGAGGCGGGGAGGGCAACGGCTCTCTCGTCTCTCCCTGTCTCCCTGTCTTCCTGTCTCATCTCATGCCTTTGGTCAATGCACGCAGCATGGAGATGTGCTGCTGATCTCGTGTCGGCCCCGTTCCTGGGTTCGACATCGAACACCGCCCGCCCCTCCGATCCTCAGGGTTCCGAGTTCGAATTCGGCAGCGTCCTGCTCCAACGAGAAACGACACCAGCGCCATCAGCAACGGCGGCTCGAGGCTACTGCGCATGCCGGGTGAAATGCTGCGGTGGTGTCCTGTGCAATTCCAAGGGTCCAGTCGAGCATCCAGTCGAGTGTCCAAATCCGGCCCATCGCTTCCATGTTGACCGCTGGACGTGCAGATGGCTGCCCCGCCATTCTCAAAGCCGTGGTGACCCCCGTCATTGTGCGACAGGACAGGCAGGGCGAGGCCTCAAAGACTGCGCTTCGAGGGTCCCGTTTTCCCCCAAAGCCTCCCCTTTAGCATTTGGCCTCCCAGTGCCATGCCATTGACAAGACTAGGAAACATCCATCCGGATTGACTTCAAAGTCTGGCTTGGTGACGCTGTCGATTCCGGGGGGTGGGGGTGTGAGAGGGGGACCAGACGCGTCCCACATGGTTGGCCAGTGGAGCATGAGCCCAGCGGGCCGGGCGCCGCCAATAACCCCCAAGTGCCGTCGCCGGGTGCTGCTGGCTGCTGCTGGCGAGGAAGGCAGCCCAAGATTTGTCGCAGAGGGAGAGGACCTCATTTTCGGTTCGATTTGCTTCGTCTCATCCGGGAGATAGGCCAACTTTCCTTTGCTGTGGAATGGGTTCTGCTGCCATTGTCGGTCCCAGGTCCAGGTCCAGGTTCCAGTGGTCGTGGGGATTGACGGCGCTGTGCCGATCTGGGGAGGGCCGCGAGTGACTTGGAGAGTGGTAGCAGCAGCGATCGCAATGGTCCCGACAGGAACCACAACAGCAAAATGCCGTGAAAATGAAGGGCCAAATGGGAAGCAAAACGACGCAAACGAAGGCTGCGAGGTGGAAATGGAAGGGAAACGAGCGGGGAGGTGGGCAGTTGGGCCCTTTAAATCTCGACTGGGCTCAGGAGCAAAGTCACTTTGACACCAGGCACTAAAAATTCTCCGACCGGCGCTGCGGGCAAGGCAGGGCAGCATGGCTCATGCCTCATGGCCACTGATCGTTTTTTGCCAGCATCTTCCGTCCAGGCACCACCTTCACAGGCTCACCTGCCCGGCAAGCTCAAACACAGGGCGTGCTGCGAATCGACCCTTTTTTCTGTGCGCCCCGACAGCGAAACACGATGGACGGCGCAGCGGGAAATGATTTTGTTTGGAGGCGGGCGGATTTGACGTTTGGTCGTGGGCAGATTGCCTGCCCCCTCTCCGCTCTCTTTCTCTGCCTCATCCAGACGCGGCGACGCCTTCAACGGCTGATTCGACCCTGTCCCATCCCCTCCCTCAATCCATCGCATTACGTGCCGGTACGAATGGAAACGGCTAGGCTTCCGTGTGTCACAAAGACGCCTCAAGATTCGAGTCGCTGGCTCGCATCCTTCTCCACTGCTGTGCGGTTACACATGGGCATTCGTCTCTTCCCTCCTCAACAGACCAGACCAGTGCACCCACCGCTCCCCTCTCCCCCATGCACGCTCGGCTCGGCGGGGACGCACATTTACCCTTCCTGGCGTATCTGCTGTGCGCCGCGGGCATGTCCACAGCATACGGCCTTTTCTGCGTCCTTTTCTGGCCAGACGCGGCCCTCCGGTAATTTTGGGATCTGCTCTGTCATCGAGATGGAGCCCGCTTGTGTTTGCTCACGCTCTGCCGACGGTTGGCGTCGCCACTTGGAGGCTTGTGGAGCGAACCAGAGTGTCGGCACAGCATCGGTTGCAAATGGCGGGAGTGGCCTCCACTCGTTTTCTGGTCTTCTGATCGCTCACCCTGCAATCAATCAGGAATGGAAAGAATGGAAGCCACATCTTCGAGGACTGACCCCCTGTAGGTACCAGGTATCCTGTAATCCTTGTGGCCACCGCTGGGCTGGCAATGGCTCCATTCAATTCCTCAACCATGCTCTGTCCGGGGTCACCATCACCACCGGCGGTACGCGCACTGTGCTTGTTTTGATCCCTGCCAGATTTGAGAACCACGAGCAGCCATCCAATGATCAACCACCATCGGCCAAGCCATCACAACCTGGAAGATCCCAACTTTCATTTCGACATTTGGATTCACGACACTGTGGGATTGGCCCAGGCTCAACTCCATCATGCCCAAAAGGAAATTGGCCTCTGCAGAGGGGACGGAGCCGACACCAAGGCGCTCGGGGCGACTACACAAATCCGAGGACGCAACAGCCACTGCAAACGTGAGCGTCAAGGCAGAAGAAGTGAAGAATAAACAGGTAAAGCCCGCTCTGCGTTAGTTTGCCAGCGGCTTGTCATGCTTGCACGCCGTTCTCGTCGAGGGCGACCCCCTTCGGACCCATCACGCGCGAGACACACGAGCTCGGAGTTGGCCTTACTCAAAGTCTAATAAAGTCCCAGTCCGAGCCGCTCACAAAGAAGGGCCGTACTGGCAAGCAGCCCATCAAAGCCCGTGGAAAATCACCCTCGGGCACGGCGGCACACAGCAGCACCGAGAAGCCAAAAGGCCAGGACGATTCTGCGGCGCCGACCTCCAACGGAACCACAGCCGCGGACGGGGAGAGGAATTACTGGCTTTTAAAGGCCGAGCCCGAGTCCCGGTTCGAGAATGGCGTCGACGTCAAGTTCTCCATTGACGATCTGGCGGCCAGGACCAAGCCAGAGCCGTGGGACGGTATGGAAATGTCCCAGGGGACTCAACAGGGAGATGCCGCGTGCTGACACAACACAGGAATCCGCGCCTACGCAGCCCGCAACAACCTCCGCGCCATGAAGAAGGGCGAGCTGGCCTTTTTCTACCACTCCAACTGCAAGGAGCCTGGCATCGCGGGGACCATGGAGATCGTCCAGGAGCACTCGCCAGATTGTGAGCACACCACGCCCTTCTCGAGACAGATCGGACATGCTAACAACAGCCCAGTATCGGCCCACGACCCCAAGGCCCCCTACTACGACCCCAAGTCGCAGCCGTCTGATCCCAAGTGGAGCGTCGTGCACGTCAAGTTCCGCAGCAAGTTTGCCGTTCCCATCGGGCTCAAGGAGCTCCGCGAGATGGGCGGGCCCGGCAAGCCGCTCGAGAACATGCAGATGCTGAAGCAGTCGCGGCTGAGCGTGAGCAAGGTCAGCGCGGGCGAGTGGGAGTACCTTGTGGGTGTTGCGGAGGAGAGGGCGAAGCAGGAATAAGTCAAGAACAGTAATTTTGGGTGGGCAATGTACGGATGGAATAAACTCTTGTAATATTATATACACATCTGACATCAAATTTACGCCTTTTCTGGGTATCAAACTGTCGTTGCGGACTCCTCCAGCGACCGCTTCGTATGCTCCAGCACCGTCTTGATGGCAGCATCCAGCCCCTCCGTCTGGAGGAGACCGTCGACCCAGGCAACCATCTTCTCGGCCAGCGCCTTGCCGTCGTCGGTGCGCTCCATCCCGGCCCGCAATTTCGCCAGCGACTCCCGCAGCGCCTTGGGGAAGGCCGCGGTGTGCACATCCACCCCAATCAGCGGCTGGCGCACCCGGCAGCTGCACGTGCACGGGTGGTTCGGGAACAGCTCCTCCATGGCGTCGAGCACGTGCTGCACGATCTTGCCCTGCGACGAGAGCCCCGCGAACCCGGCAAACACGTCGAAAAAGGCCTCGGCCGCGGCGGGCCCGAAAAACGGCTGCTTCCTCGCGACCCCGAAAATGGCCATGGGTATAGCGCCGCCCAGCGCAGGGCTCTGCTCCATCTTCCGCGCCGCCTCCTCGTCAAACACCTTAGGCCTCGCCTTGCCCCCGCCTGCATCCGGATCAGGCAGCATCAGCTCCCCGTCCTCTCCCTCACTGTCCTCCTCCTCCTCAAACCGAATCACGTCCCCCTCCCCGACCACCTCCGTCGCCTTCACCGCCTCCACAGGATTCACCCCCGCCCTGACCCCCTTCCCAGCCATCTTCCCCTCCACCCTGACCAACCACTCCATCTCACACCGCGCATACTCCAACCAAAGCTCCTCCTTCCCAACACAAAACCGACACCCCCTCAAGAAATGACCCCTCGCCCTCTCCATGTCCCCCGCCTGCGCCGCCCGCCGGCCCGCAACAACCCACAGCCCCGCATCCGCGGGATGCAGCCGCAGCGCGCGCGCCGCAATCCGCCGCCAGCGCTTGCTCGCCTTGGCATGCGCCGCGAAGTCCAGGTAGGCGTGCCACAGCGGCACGGAGCCCGGGTGCTTGAGCACGGCGCGCTCGAAGATGCCGAAGGTGCGGGCGTGGCTGGCGTGGGAGGAGGACGAGCCGGAGGAGTTGGCGTGCAGGTTCAGGCGGCGGGCGCGTTTGGCGCGCAGGCGGTCGAGGGAGCGCTCCCAGGCGATGTAGGCGAGGAAGTCGGTTGGTTTGGTGCCTGGGGCGAGGATCTGGTGTTCGTAGTCGGAGCGCTTGGTTACGAGGGAGCGGATTT
>FTIZ01003633.1_pt2 | contig 11342 bp, 6 predicted proteins | sample 1658381 | NCBI WGS metagenome assembly FTIZ01 (sample SAMEA3914822, study PRJEB12502) | metagenome | biome: forest; material: soil | place: USA | collected 2012-03-12 | depth 0.1 m
ATCTTGGCGTCGCCGAATATGTCTGTTTACAGGTCAAGAATACCCCAAAGCCAAAATCTGACAACACAGTCAGCCACGGCTGCCCTTCTCCTGATTCGCTTGGCGTACGAGTCGCCAGTCCGGCTGTCGCCACATCCGTCGGGGCAGTCACAGTAATTCTCATCTCGTCATAAGCTGAGTACTTGGAAAATACATTTCGTTCCTTTGTTGTGGCATCGTACATGGTTGCTGCTAGAACAGAAGGTCGCTTCTCAGGAGACGGCCGTCATCTTGTGTGGCGTCCATGAAACGGGGGTGGTGCATGAGGCTGACCTCGACTGCTGGGTTTGTCGAAACCATTGCCGATGGAGGCTCTCTGAAAGTGACTCGTCAGTAGTCGGCGCGATAAAGTAACAGGGAGAAAACTGCCTATCTAAAAAGGATACGGAAACCTGTTCGGGCCCTCTATTTGTGCTAGATAGATGCAGGACCTGGCCATTGGCACGGGGTGCTTGTGGTTGAAAAGCCGGCCAGTGACCGGTAATTAAATGGAAGATTGGAAAGTCACGCTGACATGGACTATCCGCCTGCTGCGCAATCGGCCCATTCCTTCTAGGCACTAGTAGGCTGCGAGTTGAGCTCAATGAATGATCAACGCCGTTTCGTCGCTCAGAGCACACCCGCAACCGGGACCAACCTCATGCTGACCACCTCATGGTTCGAATTAGCCATTGGTCCATTATCAGGGCATGGAGCAGGGGCATCTCGGATCCTACATTCACTAGCACACATTTTGGGACAAGCTTCTCTAAAATGACTCGGGAGGATACGGTATTCTGTAGTCCCACGTCAAACTACCAGATTCACAGACGAACAACCTGAACCGATGGCACATGCCAACCCTTGAAAGCCTAGAAAATCGAGAAAGATACATAATACATTTCATGACCAAATCAGAGACGCAATCCGACTAAAGGAAACAGTACATACAATCCAAATAGGTATCTTTGTCGTGTCACTCAACTCACTCACTCAGCTCCTCTACCACCACCACCTCAGACTCCACCAGCACCTCGGGCTGCGACAGCGCCTCGATGGTGTCTGCGAACCCAGTCATGACGGCTTGCGTGATGCCCTTGGAAATCAGCTGCCCATCCGGAGACATGGCACTCTTGAATTCCCCCTCCATACCGAACCGATCGTTCAGCAGCCGGATCACGGCTGAGCCGGCCTGCCTGGCATTCTGAGGGGGCACTTCGGCGTAGCACTCGAGGGCATCCGCCACCAGGTCGCGTATGGGCGTGCAGAACATGGTCTCGGCGCCCGGGACGATGGCCGCCTTCATCTTCTCCCAGACGGCATTGCGCTGCGTCTGCGTCATGGACCGCGACGCAAAGGAGTCGGCCTTGCTGCTGTCAATGCGCAGCACCAGCCGCTTCAGGTGGCGGCCGAGGGCTGTCCGGATGTCGGCGGGCAGGGCCAGGTCGACGATATCCAAGTGCCGCTGCACCAGCTCCCGCGTGCAGTTGGACGCCACGGGGTGGTTGATCCACCTCTGCACGCCCTCCATCCATAACGCCCTTGCCTTGTCGCTCAGCCCCTTTTCCGCGTTCGCGAGCTCTTCGGCCGCGCTCTCCACCATCTCGACAACCCTCGTAAAGGCAATCCCCACCGAGGCATACCGCGTCTCCCGCCACACCGCCTCCCACAGCACCGTCTGGATTGTCTCGGACACCTGGTGGATATCCAGCTCCAGCATCAGCACATGGTGCAGCGCGTCCGTCGTCGTCAGCGACGGATGCACGTCGTACAGCCCGTCCAGGTCGGTCGCCTCGGCCAACCCGCCAAAGCCTTCATTCCACGGGTGAATGATGGTCACCCAGATGGCAGGGCCGTCCCAATTGTTGACTGTGTGCACGAACTTCTTCACAATCTCAAACTCGTCGTCTCCGGCGGACCCAATGACCAGGTACAGCAGACAGCCGCCCAGCTTCTTCATCAGAAAGGTGAAGACGTCCCACAGCGTGCGCACGCTCGTCGACGCCCGCACGAACATGGCCATGTCCAGGTTGAGCTCGACCACGGCGGCCGGCCGCTGCTGTAGCATCTGGAAGATGAGTGAGGCGATGGCCGTGTGCACCGTCATGTCCGCCGCCCAGATGAGGTAGGCGCTGGGAATGTGCGGGGTCAGCCGCCGCTGCTGCGCGAACCACTGCAGCGCGTGTTGGTGGTCCGGCGCGTCGCAGAGGCCGCGACTCAGGCGGGAGACGGCGGTACTGTTGGATCCCGAGGGGTCCGGGGTGGCGGCGGAGGATCGGGGGGGAGTGCCCGGCGGGGTTGGGGGCAGGTTAGCGGCCGATGGGAGGTGTTCCTGCTCGACCGAGAACCATTCCTCCCAGGCCCGGGCCGTCACACTGTAGGTTGCGGCTAGGGCCTCGTGGTAGGCGGCTTGGTCTTGGAAGCCGACGAAGAGGGTCTTCTTGATCTCCAGAAAGATGTCGGGGAAGGCGTTGGACGGAGCCGGCGGGCCGAGGGGGTTGGGCTGTGGGGTGGCAGCGGTCAGGGTGGCGGCCAGGTGGCTTTGGTGGAGGTACGAGTCGAGCTGCTGCTCGGCCATGCTGGCCGTCTGCATGGCGTGGAGGAGAATAGCGTCCTTGCTGATGCATGACTCGAGCATGTTGATGCGCTCCATGGCGCGGCCGAACTTCTCCTCAAAGGGAAGGATGAAGGGTGAGATCGCTGAGAACATCTTGCGCAGGCCCGACTGTTTCTTGAACTGAACGATGACCGCTTCGAGGAAGTCGGCGACGGCCGCGTAGAGCATCGAGATAAGCTCGATCATGCGTGCCGTCGGGTACAGTTTGGCGTACACTTCGATGCGGGAGAGCGTGAGGCCGAGCTCGGTGAGCTTGTCGGTCACCTTGGTGAGGAAGTCCTTCTTGTTCTTGGCCATCTGGGGGTGTGCATGTTAGCCCCCTACCCCTAAGCACCCCTGAATCCCTTCGGTACCCGAAACTCACCATCAGCAGTAGCTTCATCCCACCCCAGATCACGGCGAGATAGCCAAAGTCGCCGGCCTGGGAGAGCACGTCAAAAACGCCCTGGTAGTGGTGCAGAGTGTCAATGAAGCGCGAGACTCGCCCCTCGTCGTCCTTTGTCGACCCCGGCGACTTGAGGAGTTCCATGGCCGTCTGCGCCACGTCGTTCGCGGAGCTGCGCGAGAGGATCGCCTCGGCGTCGACATCTTTGATGGACTTTTGAATGGCCACAAACGCGCGGGCGTAGGCCGTCCGGGCGTGATCGATGTGCTGTGTCAGACGCTGCCGATTGGCATTGTACGACGGCGACGAGAAGCGCCTCACGGCCACGTCCCACAGCACCGGCCGGGCCGGGGCTTCGTGGACGAGGGCCGCCGAGGCATCTTCGGTGACCACATCGAACGGGGAGTGGAAGATCAGTGGGCCAGCGCTGCGTGCTGGCTCGCCTTCCGGGATTCTGCGTGTGGGGGGGACGCCGAGATCCATCAAGTGTTCCCAGGGATTCCCGGCTGCACGATGTGACAGAGATGGGCCAAGACCGTTGGATGTGGAGGCATCTCTGGCCGTCGAAGCGGCCGAGGTACTGGGGAACAAGGATGGAATGGAATGGGTTCACCTGGTGTTGATCGGATCTCTCGAATCAGCGTGAGGAGAGTGCGAGTTGCAACTCAACTGACAAGACGTCGTTCTCACTGTCTTGGAGACAAGAGTCCGAAAGCATGAGGGTCCAGATCTCGGGGACCCTCAAGGTTAAGTCTTGGCGACGAGATCCCTGGCTGTGTGTGGCCCTGGTGGCTTGCTCTCCGCTGCCGCAGGGTCCACAGGGGTCGACTCTGGGGACACAACCTGACAACGAGCGGGGTCACTTGATGAATCCCTCAGCCCCGACTCCCTCCGACGGCCCGCCTCGGTGTGTTCCGCATCCAGAACGACGAGGCTCCGCGTGGGCCTTGGTCTGGGGCGAAGCACGCAGAAACACGGACTCCGGGCGGGCTAGCACACCGTGTTTCTGTTCTAGCCCGTTGCGACATTAGCGCATGCAGCCGGTTATCTCGCGTGTCCAGGCTCACGCCAGCTCCAATCGGGTCTTAACCCACGGCACGAGTACGGGGGTCCCCAGTTCCCTCGAAGCCCAGTCCGGCAAAGCTGAACTGCAAAGGAACACGCCACGGCATCTCTTCCCGTGTTATCCTGCTCCTGTGGCGCAAGGCACTCCGGCAGCCAGCCTTACATACTCTGTAGAAATGCCGCAGAGAAGGAGGCGCAGCAGTCTGGAACCAAGCTTTCACTTGGCTTCACTTGGCTTCACTTGGCTTCGGTTGCTTCATTTTGTGCTGATCGAACAGAAGACGGAATGCCAACTCCAAACTAATGCTTCAGGAGGCATACTGATGATTGGGGGCTGCAGGTTGAGCGGGAGGCACTCAGGTCTCGGAGCACCTTCAGCCCCAGGCACTCTGGCCGCTCAGGGGTGGAGCGTTACATAGTACAATATTGGGCGAGACCTGAATGGTTGTCCGGATATCGGAGGTGACGCGTCAGCAGTGCCGAAAGGATTCAGGTTGACTTCCTAGAAGCATAGTAGCATTTGTTCTCGGGACATAACGGGCAATTGAAATGCCTAGTCCTCAGTGGCATCGTATGTACTTGGGCGAACAGGGCTCTCTACCGTGGAACTGTTGAGTGGCTTGAGTCGTTAGACCAGCTGCCCTCAACTTCCGGGCGTCTGCCGGCAGAAACCCGACTTGTTCCTGTGACGTTAGCTGCTGTTGGAAGGGAGTGGCTTCGGTGGCTGAGATGCGAACTTGGAAAGAGACGGGGTGCGTCAATTTTTTGAATTAAGCCCGGGCAACTTGAGGCGGCGTGCTAGGAATTCTGAACTCGACTTTGGAAGCCTTGCTCGTCGCCCGAGAACCGCACACCGGCTAGCACCAGGCATAATACTCATCGTCCTCCCACACAAGCCCCTCCAGACTCTCGCCCCCTTTCCACCGCAGGCTGGGGATCGACCCGTCGTCCCGCTCGTCAAACGTGACGTGCACGGCCGGCCCCAGGTCCCGCCAGAGTCCCGTAGCAACCACGGTGACCTCGGCCGACGGCTCCCACACGAGCACCTTGTGCAGTCCCCAGGCCACCGCCTCGGCCAGCGCCGCCAGCAGCAGCTGCCTGGCATCTTCCCGTTTCTTTTCCTCGGAACCTCCCTCCGTCGTGACAATGCGCAACACCTTGAGCTTCTTCTCGCGCAGGTCGTGGTCCCACAGGATCCACGCCGCGCCGTCCGCCGTCCGCGCGCCGCGGTACACCACCTCGCGGCCGAGCATTGTCTGGCACACGTACCGGTCGCGCGCAAAGTGCCAGGTGAGCTGCTCGGGCGTCGGCAGGAAGGTGAAGCGCCGCGTCTTGTTGCCGGCGGCGGCGTCGCCTTCGGCCAGGGCCCGGAACCGCTGCCCCAGGGCTGCGACATCGCGCTCGCACAGCGCCGACACGTCCTCCTCTTTCAGTAGCACCACCCCCGCCTCGGGCGCGGGCGGCTCAAACCCTTCTGAGAAGCCGACCAGAACCTGTGGGCTGCGGAAGTCCTTCCACCCCAGCCGGGTGTAGTAGACGCGGCCGATATCGCTGTACAGCGCGCCGCACTCGGTCGTCGCGTCGACGGCCGCCTGCACCTTGCGGAGGAGGTAGCTGGCCATCCCTTGCTCGCGAAAGCGCGGGTTGGTGAAGACGCTGGCGATGGAGTAAGCGGCGACCTCGCGCGGGGCGGCGCCGTGCACGGGTGTCGTGAGGAGGGCGCGCTTGCTGGTCACCTCGCAAGCCGACACGATGGATTCCGGGTCCGTCTTGGGATGCAGGATGTAGTACTTGGTGCCGCCGTTGGCGGAGAGCGCCGTCTCCGAGAGGGTGGTCTCGCGCCCGACGTACTGCTCGATGGTCATCGGGGGCGCCCACGACGCGCCGTTGAGCTCCCACGAGAGCACGCGTTGGCGCGGGGTGGCCTCTGTGAAGACCACGTCGTCCGTGGTGATGGGCTCGGGGGGTGGGAGGTTGGCTTGAGCGGCCATGGTAAGTAGGTGGTGTGGTGATGGCGGGAGGAGTTGCGGGCGTGATCAGTAAGGGATGGTGAGTCCAGGAGGGAGTGATCCGGTGCGTGCCCAAGTGCCGATGCAGGCTGGTCGTGAGAATGGCTCTAGGGATCTGGGTGTTATTTATGCCCGTGAAGTGGAATTTCGCCGTCGACCAAAATTTGCAGTCCGTGTCGCAATAAACACCAATAATCGGTGGTTTTGGTATCACAGACGTCGGAAGCGGTGTCGATGCGCGGATGCTGTAGGCACACTCGTAGGCTCACTCCAACTCGGCCGTTGGTGGAGTGAAAGGCCCTGAGGGGTCACACTCACGGGCCCAACAGGGCCCAGCCCAGGACGGAGGGGTCTGCGACCTGCCGGTTCGGACGAAGCTCCCATCTCACTAATGGCCCAGCTGCATGCACAGAGGTGGAGCCGGCGAATCAGGGGCGGCCCTCGCCGAGACCGTGACTAAAATAGGCTCTGGTTGCCACTTGGGCTCTGCGTTGGGCGTTCCCCGTGTACTTGCGGCATAAACACCATCAGTCTCGACATCTGATGCCAAGCAAAGAGAGCCGCAACGGAGAAGTTGTCTAGTGCCTCTATGGAAGGGGGGTAGTTCAGATGGACGTCGACCATGTCACGATACTTCTAAAAGGGGAAGAAGGAAGTGAGATTACAAATCGTTGATTAGGCCTGGAACTTGTGCAAGCCAGAACATGATACGCCTTGCGAGGCAGAGTGCTGATGTTGTTTCAAGGCCCACTTCGAGTTTCAACGCCGGCGCTCTACTCCAGTTTCTCTCCCGTCGTGCGAGTCAAATCGCCTTCAAACCCAGCCAGGCCCTCGGGATGCTTGGCAAGAAGTCTGCGCATTTCGCCCTTGGCCCTGAGCCGTTGAGCATCGATGTTAGGCCTTTTTCGTTGCAGAAATTCAGGGGCAAGGGGTCCACGTACTTCTCTAATAAGTGACTCCATTGGGGCCACATTACCGCTGTCATGATATCGTTGCGTCTACAGAAGGATTATCAGTCGCAACCTCTCCCGATACGCTTCAGCCACCAGGATTGTCTGCTTACATGGCATAAAGAGCATTCCGGTCATCGAAGTCGCCGGCAGGCTCTGACGCGCCAACCTCTTTGTACATTCCCACGAATTCCAACCCGACCGTGTAGCGTGGGCTGCGCATACACTGAAGGTCCATCTCGTGGTGCCCATAAAACGGACACGGATCGAACAGAGTAAGTTTCTTGGTAGCAGAATCCACCTAGATATTGCCGTCCCAAAGGTCACCGTGACAGAGGCTCGGCTTAATGGTGCGGCCGTCTGTCTGGAGCGGCCGCAATAGTCGGGGCACGACTTTGTCGATGAACTCCTCAGCGACCGCCTGCAGCTCTGGATCCTCGCCACGCATACGCTGCGCATATTCCAACCCCGAGCGGAACTCACGGGTCCAAAACGCCTCCCAGTTGTCAGTCCAGTCAACAACCATGGGCGGGGGACCGTAAAACGGCGTGACGTGGAAGCCGAATTTTCCCGTCGGCGAGATAGACTCCTGGTGCATTTTCAGGATGATGGAAAGGAGCGGCACGAGAGGCGGCGTCTCCTCGAGGAGCTCACGGAACCGAGTGAGGAACCAAGCCTTGGTACGGTCTCCTTCGTAGTATCCCCATGCGATAGGCTCCACGGCGTGGTCTGGGATGACAGAGGATATGGCTTTCTGGCCTTCGTACTCTGCCTCCGCCATCCCAACAAACTCTTCTCGCTCAATCAACTTGCAGAGGTAGGTATTAGGCCACGACCATTTTGCTCCAGGGCAGGAAGCTTACTCACTTTCACGAAATAACTCTTCTTGTCTTCTCCCACAGCCACATCAATTCTCATGCCGGCCGACCACTAGATGCAGGAAAAAGGTAAGCGCGGGGTGCGTGTTGTTGAGAGGTCAGAAAACCGTCTGGCGAGCGAAGTGCGTGGAATAATACTGAATAGTACATTTGTCTTGCCATGTTTGGACACGAGCAAGATCTCGCTTCCTGGCGGAAGTGCTGGTGCGAGTCAAGACATTGTCAGTGCTCAGGTTCCCCGCTTGCATTTGGGGACCAACCAGAAAAGGCTGGGAGAAGGATGTAGCAGCGTCAGAACTTGTACCTGCAAGAATTGCCGGATCCAAGGCCCTGTCGCTCATGTCGTGATCAAGTGCTTGCGCGTGTAAGGAGTAGCAGTGACTTGGGGCCATCAAAGAAACCGTAAGACGGAGAGAGTCTGACGGCCTGCAGCGTGTGGGGTCAAATCAGGCTCGCCTGGATGCAGATGTTGGCGACCCCAGATCAGGGCATTCTCTCAAGCACATTCGTCAACAACATGGGGAGCATTGCACACCACAACCAACCGAAAAGCTAATACCACCACAACCGCCCCAATCTGGTACCCCGAGGCTATTCTGCCTAAACCTCTCAAAGCGTTGCCAATATCTGCTCGGCTTCAGTAATCGTGAGTTGGCCAACAGCAGGTGCAGTTTCATCTTCATCCAGCAGAACTCCAGCATCGATCCACGATGTTAAGCCATGAGAATGAGAAGGAGAGGCTCCTCCTACAGCACGTTTTCATCCTCACTGAATATCTACCGAGGAATCTTGACGTTTCTTTTGTCACAATAGCTGGCTCTAACGTCAGGTCAACGACTACCTATGTATCCGGAATGAGACAAAGTTTCGGGAGAGCAAGGAGTTAAAGGGGTGAAGATTTCAAAGAACATCACACCAACCTCACGCACGAGCTCCAGGGCTGGGGTCGTCGATTTATAATTTACCTCTCCCCCTTTCAAGAGTATCACGACGTCAACGAGGAAGGTACAAGTTGAAAATGCATCTCAAGTTGTTCATTGTGTGCGACCGATCATTGCCTATGGGACGTATGACTCGTGCCCCAGATTAAGAGAGACCCAACCCTGAAGCCCGTGTGAGACCAACCACCTCGACAAGCATCCTCCTAGAGCTTCCGGGGGGGAGAAATCATCAAACGTAACACAAACAAGCAAGATCCACCCATACCCGCTGCCAAAGGCAGCTCGAGAGCTCAACATATAGCCCACCATCGCAAGCTGTAAGAATCGGCTGTCGGTCCAATGCAATCCCGTGGCCCCCTCGGTCCTCCCACATATTCCTCGTTCTGCATGATCTTCCAACTCGGCACAGGGCCAATCGCGTGCCCAAACCCAGGTAAAGCAAGATCCAGCATGCTAACGAGGCGCATCGCCCTCTTGGTCAACCGGGAAACGTTGTCAGGGCGAATCATGTGCATGAAACCTGTGGGAACCAGTTTAGATGCCTGGGTGTTGAAAATAGTAACAAAAAAAAAGCATGGAGCTGTTCAATCAAACGTACCACTTGTCAACTCCTGAAGGGAACCCAGGGTGGGGACCGTTCATGGTTGACGGGATCTTAGGACGTTAATAACGTCTTCACATCCGGCTCCGGGAAGCCGAGCTTCGCGTCCAATGACTGGCCTGGTTGAGGAAGTGGTCGGACCTTCTCGTCCTTCACATCCTGCCCCGGGACGCCAGAAGCCACTCCGTGCTTCACATCTAAATGCGGGTCTGGTTGAGGGACAGGTCGAACCTGAACGGCGAACCGCATCTCGCCGCCGCCCGGCACACGGCACCAACCCACGAGAGAGGTGGGGGGTCCCTCGATCGGCTCGATAAGGAAGTGGGCGCGATGCAGTTTTCGGAACATCTCGCTCTCCACGGCCCACCAGTCCAGAACCTGACTCTTCGGAATTTCCTTGGTGAGTGTAAAGTCGACTTTTGCCCTTATCTTGTCGTAACGGGCGCGGATGTGAAAACCAGGAACGCGGTGGACAAGAGAGTTCCCTCCCCGGCGACGTCGGGGAAAGCCGCTCTGGACGCGGTACTCAGGAATGTTGTCGAGAACCTAGAGGCAGAGACAAGTTAGACCAGAAGGGAATTGCCAACGCGGCGTGCTGAAAGACTCTGGATTGGGCGCCATACGGATTTTTTCTCGTCATTTGACGCCTCCTTCTTGGCCACCGGGGCCGGTGCCATGGGCAGCGACGCGAGGCTCGGGCCAAATTCGCTTTTTATGAACACACCGGGTTCCTTCTTGATCATGGGCTCCGACTTGAGCCGTTGACCGCGGCCGGCAGTGTCCATGTTGCCAAATTGTTGTCGCTGACTGGGAGGCAATGAACTGAAAAACAGGAGGAAGGAATCGGAATGGTGGCCTGCCAGCGCGGACCGAAATTCATGGACGTCCTGGAAGACAAACAGAATTTTTGTCGCTGACCGGGACGTAAGGAATTGGAAAATCAGGAGAGGGGGATTGGAAGGGTAGCTTGCCACCACGGACCGAGACTTATGGACGAAGAAAAAAGTGGTGGGCAGAGCGATGCTCAGAATTGAATTGGGGGAGAGAAGCGGGAGTGTGGCAGAAAACGAAAGGGCACTTGGAACGCGCCACGCGTTAGGCTTCCTTCCTGCTTGAAGTCGTTCTTTCCCGTTTGATGGCAAAGGTGAGAGCCTGGTTACTAGGCAGGTAGGTATAGGCGACTGGAGGCAAGAACACCGACTATCGACCAGAGTCTGGCAGAGTAGGCCTTTTGTGCGGCAGTCCAAGTGGAATGACTCTGCCGGATCACCCTTGGACTCTTGCCACTTGATATCAAGAGCCTTGAAGCCGAGGAGCATTGTACTGTCTGGCAAAGATGCTAACCCCGCGAGGGTGTACGACGGCTAGATCAGATGGGTTGAGCCCTTCTCTAATCTCATGCATGCCCTTGAGATCTGCATGCCCCTAGTGTATCCCAGCCACTGCCTCACCCCCAATCCAGCCCCACGACGTCCCGCGCCAGCCGACGTCTCGCGCCAGCTGGCACTCACCTTGCGTTGCTTGAAGGGCTGATGGAGCGGCACGAGCTGGAAACTTGTTGGGGCCCAAGCATGAACAGGACCGAATCAACCAAACAGATATCACATGCCGTCTAGCGCTGCGGGAGTCTGCAGCACTGGATAAGGAAGCCCGCTCCATGAGCTAGAGAAATATCCCTGAACAACCTGTACACCATGGAGCAGTCGACAGCTGTGTCGGCCGGAAAGCATTTGCATTGGGCTGAACTGCGTATGCTCTTCAGGGGGTGTTGGCTGGATGCTACACAACACATCTCCAGGGTCATGAACGAGGACTTCCGCGCTAGGAACCGGCTCTCTGAGACCTCGATAATATATATCTATAGATAAATCCGAGAGA
>FTIZ01549788.1_pt1 | contig 11338 bp, 6 predicted proteins | sample 1658381 | NCBI WGS metagenome assembly FTIZ01 (sample SAMEA3914822, study PRJEB12502) | metagenome | biome: forest; material: soil | place: USA | collected 2012-03-12 | depth 0.1 m
CCTAGGAACTGCACCCAAACATGTTCTAGCCTAGATTCTGATATTTCCCAACTCCAGAGACTCTCGGATCCCGACCCTCATCCGCAATGGCCTCCAGGAGAAGAAGCGCAGCTTCTTCGTCGTGGTCGGCGACCGCTCCAAGGATGCCATTGTCCACCTCTACTACATCATGTCCAGCATGGATGTGAGGCAGAACAAGTCGGTTCTCTGGGCATACAAGAACAAGCTGCTCGGCTTCACAAGTCACCGGAAGAAGCGGGAAAACAAGATCAAGAAGGAGATCAAGCGCGGCACCCGCGAGGCCAACTCGGAGGACCCCTTCGAGCTCTTCATCTCGCTCCACGACATCCGCTATGTCTACTACAAGGAGACGGACAAAATTCTGGGCAACACATATGGCATGGTTCGTCTGCGCGACCGAGGAGTGGATGGTGACGAAGCTGACGAGGCCGAAACAGTGCATTCTCCAAGATTTCGAGGCCATGACCCCCAACATTCTAGCCCGGACTATCGAAACCGTCGAGGGCGGAGGTCTGGTGGTGCTCTTGGTCAAGGGCATGAACAGCCTGAAGCAGCTCTACACCCTCTCCATGGACGTCCACTCGCGGTACCGGACCGAAGCCCACGACGATGTTGTTGCGAGGTTCAACGAACGCTTCATCCTGTCGCTCGGCAGCTGCGAATCATGCCTCGTGATTGACGACGAGCTCAACGTGCTTCCGATATCTGGGGGCAAGGGAGTGAAGCCGCTGCCGCCACCCGACGAGGACGAGCCAAAGAGCACGGCCACACAGGAGCTGGAAGAGATCAAGGACTCGCTGCAGGACACCCAGCCCATCGGGTCACTCGTCAAACTGGCGCGCACGACGGATCAGGCGAAGGCTCTGCTTACGTTCGTGGACGCCATTGCCGAGAAGACTCTCCGGAACACAGTCACCCTGACCGCCGCTCGTGGTCGCGGTAAATCGGCAGCCATGGGCGTGGCGATCGCTGCCGCCGTCGCTTACGGATACAGCAACATCTTCATCACTTCCCCGTCCCCAGAAAACTTGAAGACCCTCTTCGAGTTCGTGTTCAAGGGCTTTGACGCGCTCGACTACAAGGATCACGCCGACTACTCCATCATTCAGTCTACGAATCCCGACTTCAACAAGGCCATCGTCAGAGTCAACATCCACAGGAACCACCGCCAGACCATTCAGTACATCCGGCCCCAGGACAGCCACGTCCTCGGCCAGGCCGAGCTGGTGGTTATTGACGAAGCGGCGGCGATCCCTCTGCCCCTCGTCAAGAAGCTCATGGGGCCCTACCTGGTGTTCATGGCGTCCACCATCAGCGGCTACGAAGGCACGGGCCGGTCGCTGTCGCTGAAGCTGATCAAGCAGCTCAGGGAGCAGTCAAGAGCCGGTGCCAACGCCAACGGCGGCGCGATCGAGGTCGACCGCTCCAGCGGCAAGGCAACCAAGGAGACCACCGCGGTGGGAGGCCGGTCGCTCAAGGAGATCACCCTCTCGGAGCCCATCCGTTACGCGCAGGGGGACAAGGTGGAGAAGTGGCTCAACACGCTCCTCTGCCTGGACGCGACGCTGCCGAAATCCAAGATCAGCACGCAGGGTTGCCCGGACCCCTCGCAGTGCGAGCTGCTGCACGTCAACCGCGACACGCTGTTCTCGTTCCACCCCGTATCGGAAAAGTTCCTGCAGCAGATGGTCGCGCTCTACGTCGCCAGCCACTACAAGAACTCGCCCAACGATCTGCAGCTCATGAGTGACGCGCCGGCACACGAGCTCTTCGTGCTCACAGGCCCGATCGTCGAAGGCCGCCTGCCCGAGCCCCTGTGCGTGATCCAGGTGTCGCTGGAGGGCAAGATCAGCAAGCAGAGCATCCTCAACAGCCTGAGCAGGGGCCAGCAGCCTGCCGGTGACCTGATCCCCTGGCTGGTCAGCCAGCAGTTCCAGGACGACGAGTTTGCCTCGCTCTCAGGCGCCCGCGTCGTCCGGATCGCCACAAACCCGGAGTACATGTCGATGGGGTACGGCACCAAGGCGCTGCAGCTGCTGGTGGAGTACTACGAGGGCAAATTTGCGGATCTGTCGGAGGACGGCCGCAGCGGCGTGCAGCAGACGATCCCGAGGGTTACGGATGCTGAGCTTGCGAATGCTAGCTTGTTTGATGACATCAAGGTCCGCGAGATGAACGAGCTGCCGCCGCTGTTTGCGAAGCTGGCGGAGCGCCGCCCGGAGAAGCTTGACTACGTGGGTGTGAGCTACGGGTTGACTCAGCCGCTGCACAAGTTCTGGAAGAGGGCTTCGTTTGCTCCGGTCTACTTGGTATGTCATTTCCGTTTTGTTTGCGGTAGTTGCTTGAGACAGAAATGCTGACGATACTGCAGAGGCAAACTGCCAACGACCTGACTGGCGAGCACACGTGTGTCATGATCCGGCCTCTCCAGGACGGCAGCGACTCGAGCTGGCTGGGGGCGTTCTCCAACGACTTCCACCGCCGCTTCCTGTCGCTCCTCTCGTACCGGTTCCGCGACTTCCCGTCCATCCTCGCGCTGACCATCGAGGAGTCGGCCAACGCGGGGGCGCAGCTGGACCCGTCCACGCAGGCGGTGGAGATCAACAAGAGGGACATGGACGGGCTGCTGACGCCCTTCGACCACAAGCGCCTTGAGTCGTACGCCAACGGGCTGCTCGACTACCACGTGGTGCTGGACCTCATGCCGACGATCGCGCAGCTCTACTTTGCCGGCCGGCTCGGCTCGAGCACCAAGCTCAGCGGCCTGCAGCAGGCGATCCTGCTGGGCATCGGCCTGCAGCGCAAGGAGATCGAGGCGGTAGCCGAAGAACTCCCCATCGCGCCGTCGCAGCTGCTTGCCATCCTCATCAAGACGATGCGCAAGATCTCGGCGCACCTCGGGTCGCTCGTCACGGGCGCCATCGCCGCCGAGATGCCGGACGCGAGCAAGGTCGGCGTGAGCAGGGAGAATGCGGCGGGCGTGCATGATGATGAGGTGGTTGATGAGAAGTTTGTTGCGCTGGAGACGAGTCTGGAGGACGAGCTTGAGGAAGGGGGGGATGAGGCGCTGGGGGAGTTGCGGGCTAAGCAGAGGGAGTTGATTGATTCGCTTCCGTTGGACCAGTAAGCAACTAATTCACCACTCACCGTTCCTTGCTTGTCGTGTTACTGACGTGGATTCTCAACCAGGTATGAAGTCGAGGGCGACGACACGGTGTGGGAGGACGCGGAGAAGCGGGTGCGGCAGGCGGCCAAGAGCGGGAAGGGCAATCCGCTTGTGAGTGTCAAGAGCAAGACGAAGAGGAAGGCGGAGGAGGCGGAGGGGCAGGAGGAGAGAGGTGGGGATAGGGATAGAGGGCATTCTAAGTCTAAGAAGGCGAAGAGGGAGAAGAAGAGGTGAGAGGTGAGAGGTGAGAGGTGAAGAGGAAAAGGGGGTGGTTTGAGATTGTAGGATGTGAGAAGGGTTGTTATAATATCTGGTGGTAACAGACTAAAGATACCCGGCCTAGAGGGGGCTTCTCACTTGGTGGTCTGCTATAAATAGTGTTCTATGACGTTGTCTAAGAGGTATCCTTCTCTCTGTCTGCGTCTCTTTCCTCCTCGTAGTCTGAGAGGATGGCTTTCTCGTGGTTTGATGATAGGCCCACGCCGTGCGGTGGGCGGATCTATTTCGGGGTCGCGAGGTGGGGGGTGAAGTGCTGTGATTGGCCCCGAAAAACGAGGGGCAGTGGGATTCTCACTTCAGGGTGCAAATCGGGGACTGCGCGTGGAGAGTGCGGCTGATGGAGAAACCGCCCGCTGCGGACTGCTGTGTGGGTAATCAATCCCAGGAATCTAGTTCGGTCTGAGGGAAGCGTGGTTGGTTTTTATTTTCTCTCTCTCCTGGCTTGCTGAAGCCTGTTTCCCCTGCCGATCGCTCCGCATTGTTCAACGAGGTGTCTCGACTGTTTAACGGTTCTAACGGCTCCCGGCGTAGTGTGTGTGTGCAGTGTGCAGCGTGCAGTGCCCCGCTCCAACTTCAACTCGACCCCTCCTCAGCGCCCAGCCGATCACGCCTCCGGTGCCTGCAACGCAAGGCTGAGCACGACTTCTTTGGCTTGCAGAGGCCCCACGACACTTCTCGCCGAGACCATCGATTCGATCGGCGATTCATACGACCGCATTGCACACACCAGGTACATCCCAGGTACAAAGCGCTCGCGAGTGGCACCGACCGCACATTTCTCAACCACTACCGCACCGAAGCCGGCAGAGGCTACGCAAGGCTGCCTCTCGACAGAGCCAAACGTTCGTTCGTTATTTGCCTCGAGCGACTCCCATTTCGACGCCATGAGCGCGACTCCAGCAGCCGGCGGGCAGCCGCAGGTCCAGCCTTGCAGGTACAAGGTCGGAAAGGTGCTCGGCGCGGGGTCCTACTCGGTCGTCAAGGAGTGCATTCACATCGACACCGGCCGCTTCTATGCCGCCAAGGTGATTAACAAGCGGTTGATGGCTGGGAGGGAGCACATGGTGTGTTTCTTTCTCTCATTCTCTCTCTCACACACAGAGCGAGTGACCAGTCTAACTCGGCCCCCTCGCAGGTCCGCAACGAGATCGCCGTGCTCAAAAAGGTGTCGATGGGCCACCAGAACATCCTCACCCTAGTCGACTACTTCGAGACCATGAACAACCTCTACCTCGTCACCGACCTCGCCCTCGGCGGCGAGCTATTCGACCGCATCTGCCGCAAGGGCTCCTACTACGAGTCCGACGCCGCCGACCTCATCCGCGCCGTGCTGTCGGCCGTCGCCTACCTGCACGACCACGGCATCGTCCACCGCGACCTCAAGCCCGAGAACCTGCTGTTCCGCACCCCCGAGGACAACGCCGACCTCCTCATCGCCGACTTCGGCCTCAGCCGCATCATGGACGAGGAGCAGTTCCACGTGCTGACCACCACCTGCGGCACCCCGGGCTACATGGCGCCCGAGATCTTCAAGAAGACGGGCCACGGCAAGCCCGTCGACCTGTGGGCGCTGGGCGTCATCACCTACTTCCTGCTCTGCGGGTACACCCCCTTCGACCGCGACTCGGACTTTGAGGAGATGCAGGCCATCCTCAACGCCGACTACAGCTTTACCCCGCTCGAGTACTGGCGCGGCGTGTCGGACAGCGCAAAGGACTTCATCCGGCGGTGCCTGACCATCGACCCGGCCAAGCGCATGACGGCGCACGAGGCACTGCAGCACCCCTTCGTGGCGGGCTGGGCGCGCGTGGCCGCCGCGGGCGGCGAGGCCGCCGACAAGGGCACCAACCTGCTGCCCACGGTCAAGAAGAACTTCAACGCCCGCCGCACCCTGCACGCCGCCATCGACACCGTCCGCGCCATCAACAAGCTGCGCGAGGGCCAGGCCGGCGGCTTCATGAACGGTGGCCGCAGCCGCGAGCCCGCCAAGAACAACAACAACACCCCACCCTCCACCACCACCCCCTCTACCCAAAACGGAAACGACAACAACACCACCTCAACGCAAGAAAAAGACGCCGCCCCCCACCCGCAGCAGAGCAAAGACTCCGGATACGCCACGCAGTCTACCACGCAGGGCTCGACGGACGGGGACGTGGCCATGGACGATGCGCCGCCGCCGGTGCCGCCTGCCCATGCGCCGCAAGCAGACCAGCCGGTGTTTGCGGTGCCGGCCAGCTTGCGGCCGGGGAGCGAGGCGAACCGGGTGGTGGAGACTAGTAAGGGGTTGTGGAGCGGTGTTGGGAGTCGGGGGTGATGTGCTACGCAGTATGCGGTATACCAGGTGTTGTGGGGATGGGAAAGGGGGTGTTTATATCCCTGGTGTTGTTGTTGGGTGGATGAGAGGGGGGTGTTTGCATGCTCCCTGGTGTTGTGGTGTGGATGAGAGGAGGTTTGGGAGTTGGGGCGGGAGTGAGATGTGATGTGATGTGGTCATGTTTTTCTTCTTCTCTCTCTATCTCGCTCTGTTTCTCTCACCCCTTCCCTTCTGTTCTCTTGCTTGCTTGCTCTGCTCTCTTCTCTACTTGGCTCTGCTCTGTTCCGTTGGTGTGGTTATAGTAGCAAACGAAGGGATGGTTGGGTTGGTGGATGGATGTGAATGGAACGCTTTCTCCGGTGCTCTACCGCCGCCGCTTAGGTTCTGTTTTTTTGTTTGTCGCTCTGGGCTAGCTGGCTGAGGGCAATGGATGGAATGGGTTATGATCTGTGATTGGGAGGGAAGGTTTTGGTACTGCTGCTGCTGCTGCTGATGATGATGATGAGGGGAAAATTTGTTTCTTTTTCTTTTCTCGTCTGATGTGCTGGGTTGCTCTTTTTGTTTCTTTTGCGTTTGGTCCTGGGATGTCACTGTTTTTGTGGTTTGTTGCTGTTGGCTGTTGCTGCTGCTGCGAGATATCATACTATACGTTTTTTGCGAGTGCGAGAGTGATTGGTGAATGAGGACGGGCGGATAGTACATGTCTGGAAATAGATGCTGCGTTTTTGTTTTGTTTTTGTTTTATTTGAGTTGATGCCTGCTTGTTGCCGCCGATGTTTTTTGTGTGTTTGCTTGATGTTTTTGTGGTTGAGATACTGTGTTGTGGTTGAGATACCGTCCGTGTTGTGGTCGAGATACCATGTTGGAAGCCAGCCTGTCTGATTGCCTGCTAATGCAGTTTGCTCAGATGGTTGTTGGTTGGGATGAGATGTATGAGGCTGTGCTGCACTGCAGATGGAGATGGGATGGGAGGATCTGTCTCACGTTATCTACTGGTGCATTATACATGTGTTCTGCTGGTCAGCGTGCTGATGCTTTGACATGATGATAGGTTGGCATGGGCGGATGAGATGGATCTACATAGTAAGACGGGCTGATGGCCGCCATTGAGGTTGTCTGGTGCCGCTCTCAAGCGGTGTGGTTGTCGGCGCTTACTGTGCCATGTCATACACAATACAGGTTACAGAATACACCCGTTCTGTATCTGTATTCCACGGCGAAACAATCTAACCCCACGGAGCCTAGCGGGCGCAGAGCTCGCAAGCGCGCGGCCGGTAGCGGGGTTCCTGTAAAGTCCGTGTCGCCCCGAACAAAGCCCCGAAGTCCGACAATGGGATTTTGTCGACAGTGGGGCCGGCTACCTCGGAGATGAAGCTGCGGCCCAATGGCGGGAGAACCAGCAGCCCGCGCGGGCACCAGGATGGGAATGAGATCGCGCGTGCGTTGGGCTGCTGGGAATCCAACGGTGCGCGGCAGTCGGCTGCACTTGTGGATAACTAGCTTGGGGATAATTTTACTCGGGAGGGATGGGTGCCGAGTGCCGTGGATTATTCTGGGCTTTTATTAAGAGTCGCTGCTTGGCTGTCTCTTCATGGCATGACGCCGAGATGTAGTTACTCCGTAACAATGTTGAAGACAGAATACCCACTGCGGATCGTGATCTCTTCCTAGGCCCGAGGTCCGGTGAGAACACGGCATGAATGAAAATCCCACGATACCGGGTTGTCCTTTGCATGGCCTGGACCTTGGCGACGACACTGCAGAAAGAAAAAAAGAATTTTCTTGTTCTGCAATGCTCCATGGCCCATGTGGAACGTAACGGGATCCTCAGTTGACAACGATGCAGTCTCTGCTGCATCCACTGATCCCTTCATGCCAAGCCCGGCCGGGGCGTTCCCAATCGACCGCCTGCTCTGCAAGGCCAGTGATTGGGTGGCTGTTAGAGCTTGTCGCGGCACTAAAGCGCCAGGAAACGTCATGAGATGCGGATGCGGTGAGCTGTTTTAGCGGCACAAGCTGGCGATCGGGGGTTGCCCAAAGGGTTGCAGTCGCGGCGAGAGGCGCGACCCCTGTGGATCATCGAGACCACTCAGCTTTGGAGCTCCGTGATCGTCACTGGCGGCTCTGGCCTCTGGCGGTGGGTGTGGAGGGGTTGTGGTCTGGTCTGGCCGTCTGGACGGGTGTGGTTGGGTTGGTTTCGAGTGATGCAGACGGACAAAGAAGGTGAGGCACACGACACACGTGCCCGGAAGCAGGGGGTCGACAGCGTTGGTTCGCGTGACATGGGCGACTTGGGAATAGCCTCGCTTGTTGGCCTCTGAGCTCTGAGCTTGAGAACTTGGAGGGGGCAAACGAATGCCGGCAGGGCCGCGGCTGACTGTGCATACTGTGGTACAAAGCAGAAGAGGAATAAGGCCCATGCAGCTCGCAGCATGCCGGCACTGCATACATGTGTAGATAACATCGTCGCATCCGGCTTGGAGGTTAGTTAGTACGCAGTAGGTCGGCAACGTTATTCGTCCTGCCGATGCCTCTGCCGACCCAAAGTATCGTGCGTTTCGAGAAACCCCAGGCAGATCAGATCATGTGCATGGCAGCCGGATCGTCGCTGCGAAACAGTTGAGGAACCCCTGCTCCGAACAACATCGAGTCTGGACCCTCTTGGACGCCCGGCAAAGCTTGACCTGCAGTTTGGTCGACAGCCAAGCTCAGATCTACCCCATTTCGACCATTTCGACCTGTCGCAACTCTCAACACAATGCCCGGGCCGAACCTGGTGGAGCGTCTGAGATGAAGCTGTGTTGATGGTTGGCGACGCAACGAACATGCCACCCTTGGAATCCTGGACTCCCGGTCTCTGGAATCCTGGAATCGGGGACTTCCAACAAGTCCAAAAGCCGGTGGTTGGGCGGCTCCCCAGACGCCGCCATTTCCCAGGCTTGCTCTGTTTTTAGTTTGGCGAGACCGAGTTGACCACTGAGGTCGCGATGCGAGGGAAGCGAGGAAGCGACTCAAGCGAGCACAGACCTTGCTCGGATAGCACGGATCGGATGCTGAAACCCAAGAACTGGCGAGCGTGCCGTTGACGCCATGACCATGGGGGTGACTGGGAACAGGGGCTTTAGCTGCAGGGGCTTTCATGAGGCGGCTTCGTCGGCATTCGTCATGTCATGGAGATACCCAACGTTACATGGTACCGCACGTACCGTCAATGTTTCCTGGATGCTGGGCTCACGGGGCAGCCGGATTTCACCAGGAGCTCGCTCGGCGGGTTGGGAGGTGCATGAACACAGTGTCTCGCCATTCCTGCCGATGCTCCTTGTGTTTTTTGTGCTTTTCAACCTTGACTTGCTGAGGCCGGCGAGCCACATTCCAGGCTCGGGATCATGTCATGGAATTTACAGAATACGCACAAATACCACGGTGATACTGCAAGGACGGAACGGCATCACGCGACTCGCCCATGACCCATGGACACGAGGGATGCCGAGAGGTCCGATGTGGAGTGTTTCCGCACCGTTGATTCGCCCGCGCATCGCATTTGCGGCCCAGGAGGGCGACTCGCGTGCATCATCATCGCGTGCAACAACGGCGCTGTCATCGCGGGCGCTCCCGGAGCTGAATAATCGGAAGGCAACGGACTCATGGGCTGACTAAAAGCAATAATGTGTGGTGTTCTGCCGCGGCATTCTGCACCGCTGTTCTGTTAGGTAGATACTGTGTATGCTATGTAGTACAATATGTAATTCCGTTGAGAAGAATGCTAAGCTGGCCTTTGGCCCGCCACTTGCAAACGGGACGGGGTTCAGAGTCTTCCTTTGTTCGACCGGGGGCGCCACTTTTTGCTGGTTGGGTCCCACTGCAGCGTCGATTCGACGGGCAATCCATGATTCCCGCATTCCGCGTATCCAGCGCAGCGCAGCAGCAGGCGGCTTACGGAACCACCCTGAGCCACCCAACGAGCTGGCTGCATCGGCGCCCGCAAGCCACCGACGCTGGCGCGGCTTGGCGTTTGTTCGCCCATCCCGCATCGGTGACTTTTTGCACCGGCGCCCACTCAGCATGCAGAGATGCACAGAAAGCGAATGCGGTACCCGCAGCGCATATGAAAGCCGACTCCCGCCCGCACCCACGCCCGCCGCCGTCATGACCGGTGACAGCTTATTACTTGCAGTAGTGACGTTGGCTCCGGACCTCGACCAACCCATCCCATCCACCCCATCGCCGTCCCATCCCATTCCTCCACTCTGCATTCCTCTCTCAACCTCTCCCACTCCCACTCCTCCTACTCCTTCCCGTCCCCCATTCCGCCATCGTCCCGGGACGTGACGTGCCGCCTCAGCGGATTCGGATTCAGTCCTTACGGTCTTCGACCAGCAACAGCAGCAACAGCATCGGCATCGGCATCGACGGCAGCAACAGCGTTGGCCTGAATTGATTCAAAACATGCATATGCAGCGACGGTAGCGAGCCCCGATTTCCGATCCTGGACCTGCATCGCATCGTCTGCATTCCTTCGGACGGTGCCCGGTGTGCGCCGCAAACAGCAAGCCACCACCTATAATCCGGCCCTCCCGTCGCCCTCCCGCCGCCGCCACGCACTATGGATGTCGTGCAGGAATTCCCCGCCATCATCGCCCAGGCGCCGGCGATGAAGCCCAAGCTGCTGCCGCTCCGGTGGCCCAGCGCCCTCACACTCGCCCAGCTCAACCCGATACCACAAAAGTTCCGCCCCGCCCGGAAACTGCACCTGCGCCTGCGCCCGACAAAGAGCCACGAACAGCCCGATGACATCACGAAGTTGCAGAGGTCGTGGGACGCCTTGGGGTCGCTAAAGGCCCTGCGCACGAGGAGATGGAGTTTGTGGGACCTGCAGCATCTCACCACCTTCGGGCTCATAATATTTTCGCTGGCCATCTTGCCGCCGGCCCTCTTCCTCAAGACAGCCGCCCTGGTGGTGCTCGCCGTGCTGCTTTTGATGCCCATCACACAGCAGTTTTTCCTGCCATCCTTGCCGATATGGACCTACCTGCTGTATTTCTTCTCGAGCCGGTAAGTCGATTCCTGCGCGAGGAGGCGGTTTCCGGGATAGAGAGCGCGGGCGCGAGAGCTAGAAAGCGGTTGCTGACTTTCCGGTCTCGCAGATTCATCGGCACGGAATGGCGCCCGCACATCTGGGTCAAGGTGCTTCCCGCGCTCGAAAACGTCATGTACGGCGCCAACCTCTCCAACATCCTCTCGGCGCACACCCACGCCGTCCTCGACGTCATCGCCTGGGTCCCCTACGGCCTCGGCCACTTTGCGCTCCCCCTGATCTGCAGCATCATGCTGTTCCTGTTCGCCGCGCCGGGCACCACGCCCGTCTTCGCCAAGGCGTTCGGCTACATGTCGATGCTCGGCGTCACCATCCAGCTCGTCTTCCCCTGCACGCCGCCGTGGTACGAGAAGCTCCACGGGCTGGAGCCGGCCCACTACGGCATGGAGGGGTCGCCCGCGGGCCTGCGCCGCATCGACGAGCTGTTCGGCGTCGACATGTACACGACGAGCTTCACCAC
>FTIZ01001442.1_pt1 | contig 11329 bp, 7 predicted proteins | sample 1658381 | NCBI WGS metagenome assembly FTIZ01 (sample SAMEA3914822, study PRJEB12502) | metagenome | biome: forest; material: soil | place: USA | collected 2012-03-12 | depth 0.1 m
CAGGCGCTGAAGGACGCCGGCATGAAGGCGTCGGACATCGACGAAGTGGTGCTGGTCGGCGGCATGACGCGCATGCCCAAGGTCGTCGAAGCGGTGAAGAACTTCTTCGGCCGCGAGCCGCACAAGGGCGTCAACCCGGATGAAGTCGTCGCCCTCGGCGCCGCCATCCAGGCCGGCGTTCTGCAAGGCGACGTCAAGGACGTGCTGCTGCTCGATGTCACCCCGCTGACGCTCGGCATCGAGACGCTGGGCGGCGTGTTCACCCCGCTGATCGAACGCAACACCACCATCCCGACCAAGAAGAGCCAGGTGTTCTCGACCGCCGACGACAACCAGTCGGCCGTCACCATCCGCTGCTTCCAGGGCGAACGCCCGATGGCCGGCGACAACAAGCTGCTCGGCCAGTTCGACCTGCAGGGCATTCCGCCGGCGCCACGCGGCGTGCCGCAGATCGAAGTCACCTTCGACATCGACGCCAACGGCATCGTCCACGTCAACGCCAAGGACAAGGCGACCAACAAGGAGCACTCGATCCGCATCCAGGCCAATGGCGGCCTTTCCGATGCCGATATCGAGGACATGATCAAGAACGCCGAGGCCAACAAGGCGGAAGACGAAAAGCGCAAGGCGCTGATCGAAGCCCGCAACCAGGCCGACGCCCTGATCCACTCCACCGAAAAGGCCGTCAAGGAGTTCGGCGACAAGGTCGCCGCCACCGACAAGACGGCCATTGAAACCGCCCTGGCCGATCTCAAGACGGCCAAGGACGGCGAAGACGCAGAGGACATCAAGGCCAAGCACCAGACCTTGCTGACCGCTTCGATGAAGCTCGGTGAAGCCATGTACGCGGCGCAGGCCGAAGGCGGCGAAGGGGCGGACGCCTCGGAAGCGGCCGCCGATGACGGTGTCGTCGACGCCGACTTCGAGGAAGTCGACGACGACAAGAAAAGCGCCTGAGGGCGTAAGCGATGAGCGCCGTTATTCCCCGTTCGGATGAATGTACGGCGCGTCGCGAAGATGCCAAGGCGGCGGCAAGGTTTGACTCCTTGCCGCCGCTGCATCACACACTATATCCCAGACAATCCACAAGGCCACAAAGCCGCCCGGCGCGCATCTTGCATGCGCTTACCCGGAAAGCCGTGACGGGGCGAGTAGCATGAGCAAGCGTTGTTATTACGAAGTGCTGGAGGTCGAGCGTACCGTCGATGAGGTCACGCTCAAATCGGCGTTCCGCAAGAAGGCGATGGAGCACCATCCCGACCGCAACCAGGGCGACGCCGGCGCCGAAGCGCGCTTCAAGGAAGTCAACGAAGCCTATGGCGTGCTCAGCGATGCCCAAAAGCGCGCCGCCTATGATCGCTATGGCCATGCCGGCATGAATGGCCAGCAAGCCGGCGGCAACGGCTTCCATGGCGGGGCGCAAGGCTTCTCCAATGTCGAGGACATCTTCTCCGAGATGTTCGGCGATATCTTCGGCCAGCAGCGCCAACAGCGCGGTCCCCAGCGCGGGCCGGATGTGCGCTTCGATTACGAAATCACGCTGGAACAGGCCTATACGGGCGCCGAGGTCGATATCGTCGTCCCCACCACCATGACCTGCGAAGCCTGCCACGGCTCGGGCGCCAAGGCCGGCACCAAGCCGTCCACCTGCATGACCTGCGGCGGCCAGGGCCGCGTCCGTTCCACCAACGGCTTCTTCGCCGTCGAACGCACCTGCCCGCACTGCAACGGCCAGGGCACCATGATCAAGGATCCGTGCCCGGATTGCCGCGGCCATGGCCAGGTCCGCCAGAACAAGCCGCTGAAGGTCCGCATCCCCGCCGGCGTCGATGATGGCGCGCGCATCCGCCTCAATGGCGAAGGCCAGGCGGGACAGAAGGGCGGGCCCAAGGGCGACCTCTACATCTTCCTCAGCGTCGCCGAGCACGATATCTTCGAACGCGACGGCCTCGACCTGCATTGTTCGATCCCGGTGCCGATGCCGACCGCCGTCCTGGGCGGCGTGCTCGACGTGCCCTGCCTGATGGGCGGCGATAACTGCGACGGCCAGTGCAAGCTGGAAGTGGCCGTGCCGGAGGGCGCCCAGACCGGCCACAAGGTCAAGCTCAAGGGCCGTGGCATGCCGGGCCTCAACAACCGCCAGAAGGGCGACCTGGTCGTCGAGCTGTTCGTCGAGACGCCCAAGAACCTCAACGCCCGCCAGAAAGAGCTGATGAAGGAATTCTCGGCGATCAGCGAGGCCCAGACCTACGCCCAGTCGCAGGGCTTCGTCCACAAGGCCCGGCGCTTCTGGGACGACATCACCGGCACGGCGGCGCAGTAAATCCGCTCCGAAACGCATGAAAAGCCCGCTGGCGTAACCGGCGGGCTTTTTGCTGTCAGGTCTAGGCGCCGCCGGCCTGGCCTACGCGACTCTCACCAACCGGCGCTTGGCCTGGTCGCCGAGATCGGCGAACCACTTGGCGGGATCGAGCGCGACCTCATCGTTCAAAGCCATGGCGTCATAGGCGATCTTGGGCGCCTTGCGTTCCGAGGCGGCGACGATGGCGCGCAGTTCCGCTGCCGACGTGACGCCGACCATGACGGTCGAGACGCCGTGCAGGTTCAGGGCATAGCTCAGGGCCGCGTGCAGCGGATCGGCGCCGCATTCGGCCATGATCCGGCGCACGCGCGACAGATGCGGCCCGACCGGCGTCAGGTTGGCCGGCAGGCTTTCGCGCGGCAGGAACAGCAGGCCCTGAAGGAAAACCGAGCGGATCTGCACCTCGACGCCCAGGTCGGCCAGGGCGGCGATATCGCCGTTGCGCACCAGGCGCTGGTCGAGGATCGAGGCCGGCACCTGCATGATATCGGGCTTGAAGCGCCGCGCCAGCAGCACCGGACGATCTTCATGGGACGCCGAAATGCCGATCCTGCTGACCAGGCCCTCGGCCTTCAGCTTTTCGAGGCGCGCCCACAGGTCGTCGCCTTGCGCGCCCGTCAGGTCCTCGGCGCAGTCGACCAGTGCTGCGTGGGCGCGCACCAGGCCCATATGGTCGACCGAGCGGCGCAGGCGCGATTCCAGCCAGTCGAGGCCCTTGTCGAGGCGCAGCGTGCGCACCTGCGGCTTGAACGGCGACGGAAACGGCCAGTTGCGGCCGAGGATGCGTTCGACATCGCCGTCGTAATGGGCGGCGTCGATATGCAGCACCTTGTTGTCGGCGGCCAGTTGCAGGATCTGGCGCACTTCCTCCTCACCCACCTTGCCGCGGGTGTTGGAAATGCCGTAGTCGCCGCCGAATTGCGCCGAGCCGAGACCGAGTTGCGCCACCATGTGCCGAAATTTAATCCACAGTTCACCACGTCGCTTAACCACAAAGCGACAGGGCCCACAGTGGCGCGCAAATCCTAAACAACCTCTCTACAAGTCATAAAAAACCGGTATGGCGAGAGGGTTTTTTCCGTAAGGATTATGGTTAACGGGGCGTGAAAAGTTCAATATTTTAAAGACTGTAGCGGCTTTCTCAGACTGATAGCGATACCAGTGCGCCGCCTCGGCGTCAGAAAGGTTAAAGCCCGAACAGGCGCATCCGGTCGCCCTCGGAGGCGACGCTGACGCCCAGGTCATTCACAAGGCCGGTGGATAATTCATAGACCCAGCCGTGGATGGTCAGGTCCTGGCCGGCGCGCCAGGCGGCGAGCGTAATCGGGTTGAGCGTCACGTTCCTGACCTGCGCCTTGACGTTCAGTTCGCACAGATGATCTACGCGCTCGGTCTGCGAGGCGCAGGCGTCGAGTTCGTGGCGATGTTCATGGGCGATTTCGCGGATCGGCGACAGCCAGTGGTCGATCAGGCCGTGGTCGTGCGATTCCAGCGCCGTGCGCACCCCGCCGCAGCCGTAATGGCCCACCACCAGCACATGCTTCACCTTGAGCACATGGACGGCGTATTGCAAGGTCGACAGGTAATTGGCGTCCTGCGGCGGCGTCAGGTTGGCGACGTTGCGGTGGACGAACATCTCGCCGGGGTCGAGATTGACGATTTCGTTGGCGGGCACTCTGCTGTCCGCGCAACCGATCCAGAAATATTCCGGGTTTTGCTGGCTGACCAGCCGCTTGAAGAAGCCCGGGTCGACGCGCGTCTTGGCGGCGGCCCATTGGCGGTTGTTCTCGATCAGGTCATCCAGCATGGCGCAGGTCTTAGGCCTAGGGCGCGCACGGATCAAGCGGTTTTCGCGGATGCGATAAACCTCACTTCTCCCCTTTCAAGGGGAGAAGGTGGCGCGAAGCGCCGGAGAGGGGCCATCCCGCGGCCGGCAAAAACCCCTCACCCGATCGGCTTCGCTACGCTCGCCTCTCGTCCTCTCCCCTTGAAAGGGGAGAGGTAGATTACTTATGAATCAGCGATTTCACACAGGTGACGGCGCACGAAATCGCCCCGTCCATGGCGTGGCCGGCCTTTTCGAACGAGCCGTAGCGGATCAGCAGGATCAGCATCACCACGCCCAGCAGGCCCAGCAACCCCTCGACCAGGGTCAGCAGCAGGTGGAACGGCCGGACGCGATTGACCTTGGCATAGGAACTCAGACCTTCGTTGCTCATCGCGACCCCCAAAACCGGACACTGTTAACGCCACCTTAACCGCAAAATCGGCATCTTGCTAGAGACCTCGCCCGCCTCCTGGCATGTTGGGGCCTTGTCATCGCCGCCGCTTTGCGTCACACCATCAGCCATAAACGCTGCCGGCCACCACCGGCACAGGGGACGAGACCATGGCGAACGCAGCAACGGCCACCAAGACCGCCGGCCTGAAAACCATCGTGGCGGCATCGGCCGCCGGCACCACCTTCGAATGGTACGATTTCTTCATCTTCGGCACGCTCACCGCCATCATCACCAAGACCTTCTTCGCCGGCGTCTCGGGCACGCTCGGCACCATCCTGACCCTGTCGACCTTCGCCGTCGGCCTGATCGCCCGCCCGATCGGGGCGCTGGTCTTCGGCCATATCGGCGACAAGGCCGGCCGAAAAGGCACCTTCCTGTGGACCATCCTGGTCATGGGTATCGCCACCATCGCCATCGGATGCTTGCCGACCTACGCCCAGGTCGGCAACCTGGCGCCGCTGCTGCTGGTCTTTTTGCGCGTCGTCCAGGGCTTCGCGCTCGGCGGCGAATACGGCGGCGCGGCCATCTACGTGGCCGAGCACGCGCCGGCCGACAAGCGCGGCGGCTATACCGGCTGGATCCAGACCTCGGCCGGCTTCGGCCTGATCGCCGCCCTGCTGGTCGTCATCGTCACCGAACAGATCGTCGGCGAAAAGGCGTTCGGCGACTGGGGCTGGCGCATTCCGTTCATCGTCTCGTCCGGCCTGCTGATCATCACCGTCTATGTGCGGGCGCGCACGGCCGAAAGCCCGGCCTTCAAGGCGCTGCACGAAGCCGGCCAGGTGGCGAAATCGCCGCTCGGCGAAGTGCTGACCACGTGGTCGAGCCTGAAGAACATGCTGATCGCGCTGTTCAGCTTCATGACCGCCCAGGGCGTCATCTGGTACACCTGCTTCTTCTACACCCAGGTGTTCCTCACCAAGCTGGTCAAGCTCGACGACAGCCAGACCCATATCCTGATCATCGCCATGACCATCGTGTCGGCCTTCTTCTACATCACCTTCGCGTCCCTGTCCGACCGCATCGGCCGCAAGCCGGTCATGCTGGCCGGCATCGTGCTGGCCTGCGCCTTCCTGTTCCCCGGCTATCACCTGCTGGTCAAGTACGGCAATCCGGACCTGGAAGCCGCCTCCAAGGCGTCGCCGGTCTCGGTCGTCGCCGATCCGGCGCAATGCACCTTCCAGTTCAACCTGTTCGGCACCGCCACCTATAGCTCGGCCTGCGACCTGGCGCGCGGCGTCGTCACCAATATCGGCGTGCCCTATGTCGAAAAGGCGGCGCCCTCGGGATCGCCGGCCACCATCGCCGTGGGCGGCCAGCAGATCGCGGTGGGTTCGGCCCAGGGCCTCGACAAGGCCGGCCTGAAGGCGCTGACCGCCAAGACCACCGGCGACGTCAAGGCGGCGCTGAAGGCCGCCGGCTATCCCGACAAGGCCGATCCGAAGAAGGCCCGGCTGTGGCCGATGTTCGGCGTGCTGGCCCTGCTGGCCATCGCCTGCACGGCGCTTTACGGCCCGATGGCCTCGGCCCTCGTCGAGATGTTCCCGACGCGCGTGCGCTATACCGCCATGAGCATCCCCTACAATATCGGCACGGGCTGGTTCGGCGGTATCCAGCCGGCGCTCAGCTTCGCCATGGTGGCGGCGACCGGCGATATCTATTTCGGCCTGTGGTATCCGGTGATCACCGGCCTGCTGGCGGTGCTGGTTGCGCTCTTTTTCTGGAAGGACACCAGGGGCCGCGACCTGCATACGATCGAGGGCTGACTCCTCAGCATCGATGCGTTTCCACTCTCCTCCCTATGCGCCAGCATGGGGAGTGGATGCGAACGCAGCGAGCAGACGGAGGGGTCCCTCTGCCGGTGCCAGACCCCTCCGTCATTTTGGCAAGGGCCAAAATGCCACCTCCCCATCGCTTCGCGACAGGGAGGAGGGTGTTGCCTGGGCGGAGACCGATCAAGGCCGATCCTTGATGGCCAATACCCGGACATGGCTCTTCGCCGAATTGCCCTTGGCATCGATCAGGGTCAGGTCGTAGAAACCCTCCGTCTTGGGATACCAGGAAAAATCACCGGTAGCGTCGGTCAGCAGCGGTTCACCGTCGATATACCAGCTGACCGGTCTTAAGGCCCGCGCCGATAGTTTCAGCGGCCGGGTTAGCTTCAGATTGCCACTGGCATCCGTACCCGTGCTTTCGACATAGACCGTGGCGCCCGACGGCGGAAACAGGATCGAGGCGTGCGTTTCCGGTGTGTCGAGCGCCTGCAGGGCGGGCGGCGCGTTCTTCGGCGCGATGGCCTGGGGGACCTGCGACGGCGCCTGGAGCTGGTCGAACACGTCGAACAGCAGGGGTGCTGCGGCTTCGCGCCCGGTCTGGTCGGCGCGGGCACCGCCGTCGGGCCGGCCCGTCCACACCATCACCGCGTAACCGCCGGCCACGCCCACGGCGATGGCGTCGCGATAGCCGTAGGAGGTGCCGGTCTTGAAGGCCGGGCGGTTGGCGTTGCGCATCAGGGGCCCCGGCAGCCGGCCTTCCGGCGGCGGCGTCTCGCGCAGAATCTGGATGATCTTGTCGGCGGCTTCGGCGCGCATCAGGCGATGGCCCAGCGAGCGGTTATTGGCGGCTTCGTCGTCGAGCGTATAGGCCAGCGGCTTGGCCAGGCCGTGGTCGCCGAGCGCCGCATAGAGCAGGGCCAGGTCATTGAGCCGGATGCCCTCGCCGCCCAGGGCCAGGGCCAGGCCGGATTCGTTCATGCCCGCCTTCGGCACCACCAGGTCGACGCCGACCGCCTCCAGCCGGCCCTGGAAAACCGCCGGCCCGACCTTGTCGAGCACCGACACCGCCGGCACGTTGAGCGAATTGATCAGGGCCTCGCGCACCGACACCTCGCCGTGGAAGACGCGGTCGAAATCCTCGGGTTGGTAATCGCCGAAACGCGTCGGCGCGTCCATCAGGCGGGTATCGGGGGCGACCAGGCCGTCCTCGAAGGCGAAGCCGTAGATGAACGGTTTCAGCGACGAGCCCGGCGACCTCAGGGCGCGCGTCATGTCGACCCAGCCGCCGGGACGATCGAGGCCGCCCGAGCCGACGCTGGCGCGAACATCGCGCGTGCTTATATCGACCACCAGGATGGCGACCGAGGTATTCGGCCCCTGTGCCTTGGCGGTGGCGGCCGCCATGGCTTCGAGCCGCGTCTGCAGGCCGGCATCGAGCGTGGTCAGGACGGTGGCCTGCAAACCCTTGACCTGGCCCGCCAACCGCCCGGCCGTTTGCCACGCCAGGGCCGGAAAGGGATTGCGCGATGACGGCAGCGGCTCGGTCATCGCCTCCTGCGCCTGCAGGCTGTCGATGGCGCCGTCGTGCGCCATGCGTTGCAGGATCAGGTCGCGCGCCTTTTGCGCCGTGACGGGGTGCTTGTCGGGGCGGCGGGCTTCGGGCGCCTGCGGCAGCGAGATCAGCAGGGCCTGTTCGCCGAGCGTCAGGGACGACGGCTCGTGGCCGAAATAGGACAGCGACGCCGCGCGCACGCCTTCGAGATTGCCGCCATAGGGCGCCAGGGTCAGGTAGATCGACAGGATGTCGCGCTTGGAATAGCGCAGCTCCAGCTGCAGGGCGCGCAGGGCTTCGATCGCCTTGTTGCCGTAGTCGCGCGGATGGGGGGAAAGCAGGCGCGCCGTCTGCATGGTGATGGTGGAGCCGCCCGACACGATGTGGCCCATATGCAGGTTCGATAATAACGCACGCAGGATCGCCTGGGCATCGACGCCGGGGTGCAGGTAGTAGCGCTCGTCCTCGACCTTGAGCAGATGGTGGACATAGGTCGGATCGGTGCGGGCCAGGTCGGCGCGGATGCGCCAGCGGCCGTCATCGACGGGTAAAGCGCGCAGCCACACCCCATTACGATCCAGCGCCACGGCCGACGCGCGCTCAGCCTTGGTCATGTCGGGCGGCAAGGCGACATTGACGGCGGCCAGCATCACCTGCATCGCCAGCAGCCCGATCAGGACTTTCAGCAGCGGGCGGATAAGGGAATCGGGGTCGGGAAGCTTGAACATCTAAACTCTTTTCCTTCCCCGTTTACGGGGAAGGTGTCGGCGCTCTTGCGACGACGGAAGGGGGATACGGTTGGCTGTGTCCCCCTTCCGTCATTTCGCTTCGCTCAATGCCACCTTCCCCGTAAACGGGGAAGGAAAACCAGGATACTTAGTCCCTACTGCCGCGCCCCGATCACCGTCCGCGAGCCTTGCGTGCGGCCATACATGTCGGCGCGGTAGAAGTCCTTGGCCTCGGCGCCCGGCAGGTAATAATCGCCCTGGCTGACCGCCCGCGCGATGTAGGCGATCTCGAAGCCCTTCTGCGACGACACATCGAGCGCCGCCACGTAGCGGTCGTCGCGCGCCTCCTGCACCTTGGTGTCGGTGAGGTCGCCGATGAACTTGAACGGCCCGTTCTGCACGTCCTCGCTGGTGAGCGTCGACTCGATCTCGAAGCCAGCCGGCAGCGGATCGTCGATGACGATCGGCCGCACCTCCGCCCGCGCCGACGTGCCCGAAATCACCACCAGCACCTTTTGCCCCTGGGTGATATGCGACGGGTCAAGCCGCGCGCCCTCGGGGCTGTAATAGGTCTTGGTCAGGTTCAGGCCGTGGCTTTCGCCGCCCGGAGCCGCCATCGGCGTGCCGATCACCGTCACTGTCCGCCAGATCGGGCCCGAACCGCGGTTGGCCAGGTGCGCCTGCGCCAGTTGCGTGACGCTGTAGCTCCTGACGTTGAGGCCGCCGGGCAGCGTGCCCACGCCCTGGGCGTCGATCTTGGTCGGACCGGCCGCCTTCAGCATGTAGGACGCCGCCCTGAGGATATAGGCCTCCTCGATGGTGTTGAGCTGGTCGGGCGACTTCATGGCGTTTTCCAGCCGCGGCGTCAGGGACTGGGCGATATCGGTCTCGCCCGCCTCGTAGGCCAGGGCGATGACCCCGGCCAGGTCGCGCAGCGGCGACTGGTACCAGTCCCAGTTATCCTCGTAGCCGAGCTTCTGGATGGCTTCCTGGAAAGCCTGGCGGGCGCGGGACCTGTCGCCCATCATGTCGAGCGCGGCGGCGACCTGGGCGCGAGCCAGCGGCGACTGTTCGTTGGCGAACTGGACGTCATGGTACCAGCGCAGGCGGGCCAGGTCGCCCGAATGCGCCTTGGCCAGCACGTAGAGGGCATAGGCCTGCGACCGCGAACGGATCTGCGAGGTCAGGGTGTCGGCCGAAATGCCCTTCCAACCCCACCACGATGGCGCGTCCAGCATGTAGCCGATGGAGGTGTAGTCGCCCGGCTTGGCCACTTCGCGCATGGCGTTCAACGCCTTGTCGATGGCGTCCTGCGGCACGTAGGCGCCGTGGGCGCGCGCTTCGAGCAGGAAGTCGGTGGCGTAGGCGCCGATGAAGCCGTCGGCCTCGCCGTCGCCGGCGCGCCACAGGCCGATCGAACCGTCCTCCGACTGGCGATCGAGGATCTTGTCGACCGCCTGTTTCAGCACGGCGGCCGAGGCGCTGGCGCTTGCATGGCCGACCATCGAATCCGAGACATAGAGCCACGGCGTCGCCGCCGAGGTCACCTGCTCGGTGCAGCCGTAGGGATACTTGCTCAAGGCCGCCGCCAGCGGCGCCGGATCGATGCCGCGATAGGGCGAATACGACACCTGGACCGTCACCGAACCGGGTTGCAGGCCGGCCAGCAGCGACGCATCGGGGGTATAGACGCTGTTGACGGCCTGTTGCTGGACGTCGACGCGCGTCTGCGGTCCCCAGCCGTTGCGCGTCTGGATCTGGAAGTCGTCATTGAAATTATAGCCCTGGCCGTTGAGCGAGATATGCACGTCCGAAATGCCGGTGGCGTTGGGCGCGGTCATCGGGATGGTTTCGATGGCGCGGTCGCCCTTGTTGAGGTTGAACGCCTTCTCGAACGCCACGACCAGGCCTTGCAGGCCCTGCACCACCGCCTTGTAGAGGCCGGCGACGCCGTCGACATTGTCGAGTTCCAGCGTGGCGAAGGCATGGTCGCCGGGGCTGAGGAAGCGCGGCAAGGCCAGGTCGGCCACCACCGGTTCGCGCACGATGATGCGCTGGGCATTCGAACCGACCGCGTCGTCGGTCCACGCCACCGCCATCACGCGCAGCTCGCCGTTGAACTTTTCCAGCGGCAGGCGGATCGATGCCTTGCCGTCGAGGCCGGTCGTCACCACGCCCGACCACAGGGCCGTGGTGCGGATCGGCGTCGTGGTCAGGCCCTCGCCGCCGATCTGGTCGCCGCCGTATTCCAGCGGGGCCGGCGCGCCCAGGTTGGGGTCGAGCAGACGGCCGTAGTCGTCGTTGTAATCGACGCCGAGCGCGCGCTTGCCGAAGTACCACGCCGCTGGATCGGGGCTTGAGAACTTGGTCAGGTTGAGGATGCCGGTATCGACCACGGCCACCGAAACCTTGGCGGTGTCGCCCAGCTTCAGGCCCTTGACCTCGATCGGCACGTCGATGAAGCCGTGACCGTTCTTGTCGAGCTGCGGCCGCTGCGGCGCATCGGACACCGGCACATTGACCTGGAGCTTGCGCGACTTGGGATCGAGCGGCACGTAGATCAGGCCGATGGCGCGGCGCGGCTTGGATGCATTGACCGGGTCGCGCGGCTGGATGACGCTGACCATGAC
>FTIZ01182075.1_pt1 | contig 11323 bp, 19 predicted proteins | sample 1658381 | NCBI WGS metagenome assembly FTIZ01 (sample SAMEA3914822, study PRJEB12502) | metagenome | biome: forest; material: soil | place: USA | collected 2012-03-12 | depth 0.1 m
GTCGAAGCGCCGCCGGGTGTCTTAGAGCATGTCCGTAAGTACCTCCCACCCGTAGGTAGGCTTGATTTTGAGAAGTCCCGTTTTCGCCGACGATACCGTGCTATTCGCAGTTCCGAGGGACGTTTTCCCCGAAACCCTGCACAGCTCCCATCGCAAGACAGCACACGTTGCCTTTCCGCAACCGGCGCCACCGCAGGCGCACCCTCACCCCCAGCACAAAGACGACGACAATGGGCATCGCCTTGCGTGGAAGCCTGAGGATAGGCTCCGCGGCACCAACAGCAAATACGAAGATTTCCTCCCCGAATACCTGTTCGTGTCACCCACGGCACGGCGCGTCTTTCAGAGCGACGTGCGTGATAAAGACCTCGTCGAAGCGGGTACATTCGATACCGACCTCATCTGGACCGACCGAACCGAAACGCGGCACGACAAACGTGAGTCATGGGGCCAAGATCTGAAGATGTGGTGCGGCCGGAGAGTCGACGAGGGACGTTACTCGCTCTCATTCAACGTGACGAAGGGCTCGCACTCGAACCGCCATGTCGAATGCGAGTTACGCCGATTTATTCTCACGGCGCGCCCAGCACAAAGAGGTCACCCGGACATTGTTTACCTCGACTTTGACAGCGGCGACAGAGACAGCCATAGCACCGCAGCGACAGATGAGATCCCCAGCGGCAGTACAAGCCCCACGGGGCTTGGGCGAAAAATGAGACGCCTCTCGGGCATGTTCTCCAAGTCTCCAAAGGGAGAGCGGTCGAGGGCGAGCAGGTCGTCGTTTACGTCGCAGAGATCACTTCCTCTGGTCATCGAGGACGACTTCTTTGCGAACCTGCGTTATCTTGCTGTGCAGTTCAGCGACGTTGAGGACCCAAGTGGGCGTATTGTCGAGGAGGCTTCCGACGGTAGGTTTTGCCTCTGTTCCCCCTTTTCTGACCGACGATGAAGTGGGCAAGGCTGACCATTCGTTCCCAGTCGCTGACCGCTTCCGACATCTTTTTGACCGAAAACGCAAAGAGGAGACCAGCAGGTCTCCCATGTTGCCGCCGAACCCCCGCTTTACAACGTGGAATTTCGACCTCGGCGAGTCGGCGATGGCGAGCCACGAGCATGTGCCCCAACAGACAAGTCGAGAGGTATCGCCGACGGCGCGCTCACTATCTCCGGGCAGCAACCGGGCGACAACGCCTTCTCAGCTTCTCGGGCTACCGCATTCAAATCATGATTGAAGGCTGTTGCGGATACCATGTATCACCGAGGCCATGAAGCGTCCCACGCGGGGGAGCAGCCCTCCCGCACAAACCAAATGGCATAGCCAGGAAGTCAGGCAACATTCCGTCTGGGCGAACCAGTCATCTCAGAACGTCCCCATAGCAATGATTAGTGGGTAAAATATGACCTGTGAACATCTGAGACTAACCTCAAGGGCCTTGTAAGACGCTGCTTGGACGAAGGGAAATCCCTCCTCCGTAATGCAGTGGGAATTTTGCCACCCTAAATAGGTAATCTCACACTCCACAGTTCTTCCTTTCTCCAGGGTCGAGACAGAACCCATACCAGGACCAGCACGAGAACACGCCCCCCGAGTCTTCGCCAAACCTCCCCAGTCTGATTGGGATCAAACCGCAGCACGACACACAAGAGCCACCCCTGGGAATCTCGGCTCCGCCTCAGGCACACTGCATGGGTCATTGGCCCGGCGATAGAACCTTATCCCCAAAGGCCCTTTGAATCGCCAGGCTTACAATAGGGTAGGACATGATCTGGTCATGTAGTCCCCACTTGGCAATCTCTTCTCGGATGACCCCCCTCGCTGTGCGATGCTCCGCCACCCACCCGGCTGGCCCAAGCATCTTCCTAGTCTGTGCTTTCTCCTTCTCCAAGTCGTCGAACGCGATGTCATCTGGGCGGGCTGCATTGACGGCATGCCAGAACAGTTGATCAGTGTGAGACCAAGGAACCTCGAAGTCGTCCTCGGCGTGGATGACGGTCACCGAATACTTCCGATCGTCGCCGGGCATGTTCTCGCATTCTCGCACAAAAGCAGCCAGCTTGTGTTTGCTAGGCCACTTGCTCAGGATAAAGGTGTTGAAAAAGGCCAGGAGTCGGGGAAAGGGGGCGAGCGGACCGAGGACTGGGATGGTGCCTCCGATGCGGTAGGTCGCGGTTAAGAGCTCGACATCGGCAAAGGGCGCGACCAGGACCATCCCCGCGAAAAGAATCGGATCCGGTTGTGTTACGAAGTAGTGTGCAAGCGAGATGCTGACGGCGGTCCCCAGAGACTGGCCAAAGAGGACGATACGGGAGGGTGGGATTCCTGCTTCTTGGATGGCCCATTTGGCCAAGGTGATGGCGTCGGTCAACAAGCCCTGCTCCGATGGAGTACCGGTGCTCGATCCGAAACCGCGGTAGTCGATGGCCACGGTGTGGATTTTGTCGGGCGCCGCAGCGTGCATGGCTCGGAAGCCCGCCGGTCTCCATCCTGCGCCGAGGGTACCTCCTGCGCCGTGGAAGAACAAAACTAGAAGCGAATCTGGGTCGTCGCGGAGCAGCTTGAAGCCCAGCCGCGCAGTGATGTCGGTGTGGGTGCCCTCCACTTCCACCTTTCCGACCAGCTCTTCTGCGTGTTGGCGGTACAGTCCCAAGGGGAGAATGTGCCATGCATGTAGCGTCACACCGTCGGGCGTTGGGAGGGTGAACGGCGTGACCTGGTTGCGAAGGAATCCCCATTGCTCGGGTATGGTGAGGTCCTGGAACCAGGTGGTGCTCACGCGGTGGAGGTAGATGACATGATTCTGCAAAAAGGGAATGGTGAGAAGCCCGAGCACGAGCAGGTAGCCGACGGAACCAATGCCGAGGAGACGGAGGATGCATAGGAATTTTGACAGCAATATGCGAGAGGCCGAATTCTGGGTGCTTGGCCCCGTATTCGCTTGGGGTTTTCCTTTTGGTCGACGTGGCATGGTGGTGGATATGTTTACAATGGTGGCAGACGGGAATGATGGTAAAGTGGAAAAGAAAGCGAAGCGAAGCGAAGGACCAGGAAGAAGCAACACTCCGTGTCAGCATTGTGGGTGGGAACCATGGGATTGGGACTGGGATTTGCCAATCGGAGCTCCAATCGCCACTGGCTGACGACTGGCTGTTCCTTTCTAACACATCCAGCGTCAGCTGCCCTGTTGTTTGTTGGGGTGACACCGCCGGACGGAAGCTGACCCCTTCCCGACCCTCGATCTTCCTGTCTCTTTTGATTCGTTTTGTGCCACTACCTAGTAGTCACTGGTCAGACAAAGAGTGAGAAAAAAACATGTTGGTTTACAGCCCAATTGCCTGGACCGCCGCACCACCAGCGCCGGACTCGAGCAACCTCTGCAGAATCTCAAGGTCCTTGAGCGCCTCGGCAGGGCTCTGGAGAACGTCGAGCTTGCCGGCGTCGATGGCCTGGCCAAACGCAGCAACTTCTGGCTTGACGCCCGAGCTGTAAGGGAACTGCTTGCTCTCTTCCGCCTTCTCGCCGCCCTTCCTCGCCACCGACTTGATCTCAGTCGGGCTCCAAACCACCGCGCCGTTGGTCGTCACGATCTCAATCTCCAACACATCCTTGAACTCAGTGCCGAAGGAGATTCCAATGGTGCCGCTCTTGCCGTCCTGCGTGACAGCCACGGCGTGAACGGTATCGACTGGACCCAGTTTCTCGTCGAGCAGCGCGGAGAAGCCCGCGAGCTGCTTGATCTCCTGGCCCAGAACAGCAAGGAGAAACCGTAGGCCCGCAACAAAATGGACGCCGCCATCGAGAAGGAAACCGCCTTGATGCTCCGGAGTCTTGCGCCCTGCAGGGAAAGTCAGCACGAAAGCTGGCTCAATCGACCTGGAGACATACACTCAGTGTTGAAGTACTTGTTATCCAACTGCACAGCCCCATACTTGTGCAGCCGGAAGGCCACCAGACTCCCGCCAATTTCGCCCACCTTCTGCGCCGCATAACGCATCGACTCCATGTACCTCCAGTTCTCCGCCACGCCCCAGAGCGGCTTCCCATCACCCAGCCCCTCATACCACGCAATCAGCTTCTCGGCGCCCTCAATGTCGCCCGCGACAGGCTTCTCCGAGAGAACATGCTTGCCCGCCTTGATGGACTTCTCCACCACGCCCGGCTGGTGCAGGATGGGCAGGGCGATGTCGACGGCGGCAATGTCGTCGCGCTTGAGGAGGTCGTCGAGGGACTTGCCCTCGACCGCGGGGCTGTCAAAGTAGATTTCCACCGACGAGGGGTCCTTGGACGCCGCGGCGAGGGCCGAAGCCGACTTCTGCGACCGCGAGTAGACGGCTTTGAGAGTCAGGTTGGTGCTGGCTTCGATGGCGGGGAGGTGTTCTACCCTGAGTCAATAACTGTGTGAAAAGAGGTTGGTGGGGTTCGCGGGACTTACCCTCCTGGGCAAAGATGCCTGCTCCAAGCAATGCGATTCCAACCATCGTGAGGTGTTGTACAGTCCGTGGCTTGCGATTTTCCTGATGTGGTGTTCTGCGTGATGGAGTGCTTCAAAGCGTGATCGGAGGGAGTCAAGCTGATTATAAAGCAGCACGTCTCGAGGTGGGGATATGATGAAAGGGGAATCGGGCCGGCGCCGAGCCAAGATGACGGCTAAAATTTGTTGGAAGTGGAACTGCTGCTGGAAGTACGAGTCGGTGGGGGAAACGCGAAGTGTACAGAAGAACTTCAACCCACCTCAGGTTATCACACTTAAGCTTGTGAAAACAGCGGAGTTGGCAACCTCAGTTCATGTCATGTAGCCTGAGTAGTTCTAGACACATAAATTGACTCCCCACGATGTTACCCTTTCTTGATATGTTGGAGAGCTTTTAATTCGAAGGTAAGTGCCCATTGAATTATTAAAAATCTCCACATAGCCTCATTTTTTTTAACCCCTAACTCTTGAGGGGTGAAAAAGGCGCGGCTGTCTTTTCATAATGAAGGCAAGGTTTCGGAACTGAGAGCCTGAGCCACCGACGGGTTAGGAACATTTACAGTCAACTTGACGTAGGCATACCTAGTTATGTGGTTGTCGTTTAGCTATGCAAGAGCTTATTAGCCCGATTGGAGCCGGCGAGGCGAACAGGGCGCTGATGAAGGAGGCATGACGGTTGCAGCATTACGGGTGCATGGTGAAAAGCAACAATTCATAGAGATATCGCGTGCTAGTCTTCTTTTATCCCACTTGGGGCTGATTCCGCTGATGAGAGATATGCCAGTACCTCCATATTTTTGACGCTGCTCTGTCCCTCTCTGCTTTCCAACTCGCGACCTCAGTTCAAGTAGCCGGCGGCAGCAGGCCACTCCTCCAGCAAGCGCACCACCTCCATCGCAAGACCGAAGCTGTGGATGTAGCCGCCGATGGTGGTACCGTAGGCGTGAATCACTTTCTGGTCGTTGAGTATCTCTCTCTCGACCCTGACCCCCTCGGGGCGCAGGGGCCGGATGCCACTCAAGTCTTCGACGACCTCGTAGTCACCGGGGTTGGGAGACGGGAAGTACTCGGGCAAGTGCTTAAATGCCCGGCTGAAGAGCTACCAAGCGGTCGTGCCATGTCAGTTCAACCTTTCTTTCCCACACACAGTAGCAGCCCAGCGGGTTCAACTCACATCCTCATGCACTTGTCCCTGAGGCGTTGCCCCATTCTGCACCAGCTCCGACAGCCCGCCCACAGCCGCCGTGCCATCCCCACGGCCAAAGATGTAGGTGTACACCCCCGGTCCGCGGTGGACGTACGCGCTCTGAAAATCGGATCTAACCACTGTGACATGAGTCAGATCCATCACCAACTTCTCATCCCTCACATCCTCCAGCGTCATCGACGCCACCCCAGACGCATTGATCAACACATCATGTCCACGCTCACTCAACTCCCCCAAGCTCTTCACCTCCTTAATCCTCTCAAACTTGACCCCGTCCTCCTCCAACCCTTTTCTCAACCACGACAGAAACACCCCAGGATCAAGCACCACACTCCCATACCGCACCATCACTTCCTCCCCTTCGCTGAGCACTTCATACCCAACCACCTTCCCGCCAAACCACACCCCCTGGGCCGTATGCTCCCCGGTGCCCAAGCCAGGCCCAAAAACATCCGTCAGTTCCACAATCCGCGCGCTGCTTTCCGGATGCTCGAGCGCCACGCGCTGCAAGTATGCCAGCGCGTCCAGTTGCATCTTTCGCTCAAGCGGCGTGCCCCCCAGCGCGACCCAGCCTGCGCACGCCCAGGGGCTGGCCCAGCGCTGCGTTGGGGGGTCGCCGGGCAGGTCGCGGGCGACGATGGTGATTTCATGGTAAGGGCCGCTGGCGGGGGAGGGGTTGCGGCGTTTGGAGAGAATGGTGGCGATGGAGAGGCCGATTATACTGTTAGTGGTGGAGGCGGAAAGTTGTTAGTGGCTGGTTTGGCTGGGAAACGTGGGGAGAGGGGGGGTTACCCGGCGCCGAAGATGGTGACTTTAGTCATTGTGGGCGTGCGTGAGGAGAAAGTGTGTGTACTGTATGTTTGACAACTGGTATGCGTGATAACTCTGAAATGGTGAGGGCCGGCTGGTTGTGGCTGGTGTGCCCGGTTGGAGATGGGAGTTCTTCGGGGTGGGTATCTCAGGTTCAAACTCGGGGGCGGGGGAGTGGAGGAAGGGAAGGAGAGGACGCCGTTGTCAGTGCAAAGGGCCAACGAAGGGAAACAGGCCCCTGCCCCCCCACCTCTCCGAGACTGCGGATTACGTCGGAGTATCCCATGGTTCTCCCACGGAAGGAGTGGAGAGAGTCCAAGGGAGTTCAAGGAACCTGCCGGCGGTGAGATGACAAGAGCCGATGTGCGTGCACCTTCGGAGACGGCAAGTGACCCTGGTTCGGCTGATCAAAAGAATGTGAATCTAAGACAGCGTCGTGCCCTGCGTTGGGAGGTTTATCTTCTTCTTACTGTGCATGAGGCAGCATGACGCCTGGTGTCGAGCGGGGGGAGGACCCCTGACCCTGGGCTGGCGCTATTTATCAGTCGAGAACGCCTCTCGTCTTGTTGGCGCTATTTGGCCTCAAAGACACGGAGTTACCTGATTGGGCGCACAACCACCAACTGTGGCGTATTAGTGAGACATTGAGTCCTCTGGGCGCAAGTCTCGGCTCTGAAGATCAACCTCATGCCAGGGTCAAGCCTAGCGAGCCAACCTCCGCTCTCGACGAATGTGTAAGCCGTCGTTGCGGAGCATCGAGTGGTGGAAACCGTGTTGCATAGGACAGGTTGACTGTCACCATGGCCGTCAGCACCAATAACACAATCAGGGGGCAGTTAATACCAGCTTTGTCCATCCCACTCAGCTTCGTGACTCGACACTTCGCCTTATCATCTTACACCTCAATTCCCAGTGGATGTGAACACTAAGAATGGCGTGTGGAATCCTCCTCGGCGTACTGGCCGCTACTAGCGGAGTCTCTGCCCATCTCGCGGTGTTCCGGAGAGGGGAGTGGGATGCGGCATCGCCGTCCATCTTTGCCTTTTATTTCACCATGTTTGCGGCGGCGCTGTCGTTGTTCTATTTCCCCTCAATCAATATTTCCCCTGGCCTGGCCGCACAGATTGTCGCTTGCCACGTTGCTGGACTGTACACCAGCATGCTGCTGTACCGTGCATTCTTCCACCGCCTCTCCAAGTACCCTGGCCCCGGCTGGGCTCGTCTGACCAATTTCTACATCACGGCCTTGTCCATGAAGAAGCTGCATCTCTTTGAAGAGGTTCAGAAGCTTCATGCACGGTACGGAGATTACGTCCGAGTTGGTGAGTGGGATTTGCGGTCAAGACTACACTCCCCAGTCAAACACTAATCGGTTCACTCTCCATTTGCTCAGGTCCCAGGGAGCTCTCTATCGCCGATCCAGAGGCTGTCAAGGCCATCTACGGGAGCCAAGCACCCGTTAGCAAAGGGCCCTGGTACACGCTCCTGGAGCCGCGTGTGCCTCTTTTCATGGCACGAGACAAGCAGGAGCATGCTCGTCGCCGCAAAGTCTGGGATCAAGGGTTCACCACTAAGGGTAAACTTCCTTCGTTCGTCCTCCTGCCATGCACTTTCTTTCATTAACATGGTCGGACAGCAATTCAAGGCTACGATGGCCGGATCACCAAGGCCATTTGCCAGCTGCTCGCAGCTATCGACCGCCAAAAGGGCCAGCCCCTGGACGTCTCAAAATGGTTTTCCTTCTTCGCCTTCGACGTCATGGAGGACCTGGCCTTCAACAAGTCATCCAACATGCTTGCAAATGGACAAGAAGCGTACATCTTCAAGACCATTCGCACCGACATGCTCAACATTGCCTTCTTCACCCACCTGCCCTGGCTTTTGCCGTTCCTCAAGCGGACCCCCGTGCTAAATTGGAACTATTACGAGTTTTTGGACTGGATTCAGAAGCTAATTGACGAGAGAAAGCTTGTAAGTCCCTCGTCACCACCGCATTGAGCCCAGGCACATGACTGACCCCGTCTCCAGAAAGAGCCCGAGCAACCCGATATCTTCTCCTGGATTCTCGCCGCATACAACAAGGGCCCCCAAACACAGCGGGATCACCGGAACTTGCACGGTGATGCCCAGTTGATTGTCATTGCAGGCAGCGACAGTGTGGCGGCGGCACTATCCCATATCTTTTTCCACCTGGCGTGGGACCCTGTCCTCGTCAAGCGACTCCAAACGGAGTTCGATGCACTCTCTAACATTGAACATGGCCAGCTAGTGGCCGTTGACCTGCTGGATGCCGTCATCAACGAGGCAATGCGCCTCCACCCGCCCGTCCCGTCCGGAACACAGCGGGTAACGCCCGCTGAGGGAATGTGGATCGGGCAGCGGTTCATCCCGGGCGACACCATTGTGCAGGTGCCCAGCTACACTGTGTTCCGGGACGAACGGGCGTTTGTCCACCCTAATGACTTCATCCCTGAACGGTGGACGACGCACCCCGAGTTGATTAGAGACAAGTCGGTCTACATCCCGTTCAACACTGGTGAGTCTCGTCGCAATTCACGGGTGCGGGAGCAGTTGAATTGACAGTTTTGATTATGGCAGGTCCGTACGCATGTGTCGGCAAACGGCTGGCCATGCTGGAGCTTCGACGGGTAGTTGCCGAAATTCTGTGGCGGTATGACCTCACCCTTGTCCCTGGGCAGACGAAGGAGGCGTTTTTGGACGGCAAGCAGGACACTTTTACCACTGTGTCAGCTGCGCTACCCATCGTCTTCACTAAGCGTGCCGGGTCAAATTAACGCGGCATGGGGGCTACATTGCCGGACTCTGGTTAGTGTGACGTGACAATCTCCCGGGTTAGGATAACGCGGAGCCCTTGGTCGTGTCTCATGAGTGTTCATGGGGGATTGGGGGGTGGGATCAACACCATATCTATCCCTGTCTAGACACTCATTACCAATGCTGTCCAAATCCAATCTTTCCTGCTTTATGTAGTGTGAAGCTTACTGCCAGAGGATAAACCCGGCTTGTCATCTCCTTGCCCAGCCTCTGACCATGACAGGTTTCTCCTCACAAGAAGCCGGATCTTGGGGCTGCGCAGCACGGCAAGGCCGATGCTTGTCGGTGAAGGTGTTTCGAAGCTCGGAAGATGTCGCAATGAAGGAGCGCACATACCGACGTAATGCGTCCCAACTCGGATATGTGCGCTACACGGTGTCCTCTGCAGCCCGCGGTTCCTCCGAGACACCATGGAGTTTGGCCGACGGGACTCGGAGACGGGTTGGTTATCGAAACCGGCTCGAGTCATGGCGTGGGAGCGGGATCGTCTGATCTCGAGCAGCGTGGTGGAATGGGGACAACCCAAAGCAAAGATAGGAGACCTAGGGTTGGATACAACCACAAACTGCAACGTGCTTTCCGCTCTTAGTTTCGCCCGACGAGGCGCGGACACGGTCTTGCTGCTGCTGATCACGGTCCAATGAGGAATAGGTCCAATGAGGAATTAAAAGCATCCATGATGACTCCTCGGTCCAAAGGCGTGAGGAAAATAAAGGTCAGAAGCGCTTAACCGATTGAAGCGCTGAGGAGGCCTGTGGCGCCGTCACCGGGCTTCGACAGCGCAAACTAGTTGCCAGGAGTGGAGGAGGACGATTCGAGGCGGGACGCCGAGGCCCAACAATTCGCATGTTTTGCGCCACACGATTCGGTGGGATGTTTCGGGAAACAAGTCTGTTGGTTGGACTTAGGTGGCAAGGGTACCAGCACCATCAAGGTTCTATGTATTCGAGAGACAGTCCAGCTCGACAGCAAGGACTGTGTTAGAGACTGTCTAGTCAGTCCCGTGATTTCACCCGTTCCTTGCTTTCTATGCATCATCTTCCCGTCCTGGGAAAGATCACCAGCCCTATTCTGTGCCCTACGTTGCCAAAGGCCCCTAGTCCGCGGGTGGCTTTTCACGCGCGAGTGGAAGAACGCTCCGAAGGCTGCAGAGACTTCAGCTAACCTGTTCTCAGTCTGGTGCCGACCTTAGCGTGTTTGCCTGCCGCATGAGGCATGACACCGTGACAGGGAGCCGGGCGTGCAGTGAGAGATAGGAGGGCTCGCCGTAAAGTCCCCGATTTGCATCGGCCGGGGCGTGGCTTGATCGGCTTGAATCGGGGATCGCCAGTGGTCGCGAATCGAGACAAATTAGAGGCCGAGATCCGGGCTTACACTAGCCCCCACGGGCTCGCAACACGTGCGATTTATAGAACCAACGTTGTGGCGATCCTGCGATGCGCAGGATCTAGATGCCGACCAAATGTCCTGCACAATCAGAGGGCCATCAGACCGTGCCCCCCTGCCCTCAGCTCTGCTTTTCTTCTTCTGACACGCCAATGACTGACAGAACCGACCAACCACAACCCGTACAGACAATAACTGAGACATCATTGCTGGAAAACAACACCAGTCTTGCTTATAATGCAGGGTTCCTTCGGCTGCTCGTTGGTTCAATGAGGCGAGTTCCGCCTCGTCCCAGTCACCACTCACAGAGGTCGGAGTTTTGGTCTAATTCCATGGAGGCCGTGGAAACGCTGGGAGTCTTGAGGATGAGATGGGGGTAAACTGATCCAGGCGTGGGGTTTCTTTGCAAGCCCAATTCGCGTTGGCCATCGCAAGTCCTCTCGAGTTTTTCTCCCAGGGCCATTCGTTTATAAATACCTATCCGTTCCCAAAGTCAACCTCGCCTCTCCTGCATTGCCTTGCCTGGCGTGACATCCCCCCTCAACTCTCTCATTCTGCGGATCCGAGCCACAGCATCTTTTCTGAATCCTGACTGGGCACTTCCAGTTCTTGCTTA
>FTIZ01210686.1_pt1 | contig 11282 bp, 9 predicted proteins | sample 1658381 | NCBI WGS metagenome assembly FTIZ01 (sample SAMEA3914822, study PRJEB12502) | metagenome | biome: forest; material: soil | place: USA | collected 2012-03-12 | depth 0.1 m
GCTGTCGTCAAAAGACAAGAGCAAAAAGAGAAAACGCGGCGCGGAGGAGATCAGCGGCGTTTTGCTGGAAGAGGGCAGGAAGATCAAGCGGGGATGGACCAGCGCCGACGAGCCCAAAGAGAAGCGGTCAAAGAAGGACAAGGAAAGGAAGAGCAAAGACAAGGACAAGAAGAAGCAGACCAAATCAAAGTATACCGACCACGCCGAATGTCTGGTCAAGACCGTTTTGCCCGCCAACGCTGCGCCATCAGCCGATGCCGATCCGTCCACCCCAACGAAGAAGAAAAAAAAGGGCAGGTCGCGGGAGGTGGTCATCCATGAGTTTGAGAGAACCACCAAGTTTCCGACCTTTCTCAAGGCTGCAGCGCCTGCTGGCCGGTCGGGAGCTCCACCAGAGTTCGTTGAGGGGAGGGGATGGGTGAACGAGGATGGGGAGGTGGTGGAGGCCGTGAAGACCAGACCGCCTCCGTCCGCCAAAGTATTGCTGCCGAGCAAGCCAAAAGCCCGAGGTCCGGAACCAGTCCCGGAGGATGAAAGCACACAACAGAGCTCCAGCGACGATGGGTCGGCCGGAGAAAGTGAGCCGGAAAGCTCACCCCTTGCTGCTGAAGGCACCCCGGTTCCAGGATCTTCGGAGTCAAACGCCTCTTCTTCCCCCTCATCGCCAGTCAAACCCGAACCCCCACGGCCCAGATCATCCGGTTCAGTAAGGAGCTTATCTATCAGAATCCCCCCCACAACCCCGAACGAGCCCAAGATGCATCCTCTGGAAGCCTTGTACAAGCGCCCGAAACAACCCGACGGCGAAACTCACAACACAGCTCCCGACACTCAAGGGTTCAGCTTTTTCGCCAATGACGATGATGGAAGCGCCGATGAAGACATTAGCACGGATGCCGGTAAGGCGTCTATCGTCCGGATGCCCCTAACTCCTTTCACTCGTCAGGATCTCGAGTCGCGCGGTGTTAGAAGCGCCGCGCCGACTCCAGACACGGCACACCCTAGCCGAAGGTTCGCGCCATGGGAGCCTGAAAATGGTATCGAGGAGCAGGATGACGAGGAGTCTGTGGACGAGCATTCTGAAGAGGACGAGCCGGTTGCGTCGAACAGCGCAGCGGTCCAGGGTGGAGAGGCTGACGGCAAGGCCACCAGCGATTTCCAGAAATGGTTCTGGGAAAACCGGGGAGACCTGAACCGCTCGTGGAAGAAAAGAAGAAAGCTGGCGGGTAAGGAGAAGAGGTACAGGGAGAACAAAGCTCGCATGGCCCGGGCAATCTAGCCACACTGCCTCGCCGACCGAGACGCCATGCCACCTCGCTGATGAGAGCGACCAGGCCAGAGGCTAATAAATTGGAGACGAAGACTTTTGTGCCTCCAAATACCCATGCTGTCCCTTTCCCTTTGTGTCACCCTCGGCAATGTTTTCGTGGATGTGATCGTTGATTAATTGGTAGCTGAACTACCGATTTCTTTCAGTGTAATACCATCATTTGTTGAGCAAGCGCTCCTATTCCATACATACATATGGCCATAAACCGGGTGGTGTAAGAACGACCTTCACCTTCTTGGTTTGACGAGCCTAAAATCCTACACAAAAACATCACCTGAACCCTCTCGTGAAAGTCGTGACGGGTCTTTGCCGAGTAATTCTCGAACATCCCTCAGCACCTCTCAGAACTCTGGCCCCAAATGAGCACCGCGCTGTTGGGTGGCAACTTTGCCTGGCAGAATGAGGTGGCGGAGAGCAGCGTCCCCACGCTGTCGGGCTGAGGGCGTGTGGATATCCGGGGTCTGGGGGATATGAGTCGATCCCCTGGGCATCTGCTCGGCCAGGGGACTGTATCCCTCGGCGACGGCTTCGCACAGCTCGGTGAGGATGCTTGCCTTGGTGTCGGACTTGGGAATCGTACCGTTCCCGTCGCTTCCTTGCCAGGACTCGGCCTCGGTGACGGGCTCCTCCGGTTGAAGCAGCTGACGGCGCGACATGGAACCGCCGACATTTACTTTCTTTGCCTTTGGGGTATTTCCGTCCGCTTCTTGGCGGATATTGTTGCCGCCGCTGCGCTGGCCAATGACGTTCTCCATGTTGGCAGTGGTATTGTTGCCGACTCCGAGGGCGTCGGCACTCAACTCTTCGTTTCGCTGGTTTGTATTCGATCGACCTTCTTCGAGCACACCGATACGGCTCTCGAGAAACTCGACGTAGCGGCGAAGTTGCTCGTGATTTCGGGCGAAGTTTTGCCACGCCTCGGCGGCGCCATTGTCTTGCTTGCGCTCCTCACCCTGCGGCCGCGGAGGAAGCGGCCTAGATAGGTGGTGCATCTCGATCCAGTCTTCTCCGGATACCAGAACCTTGTTCATCTTGCGGTATTGCAGCAAGGCGGTCGTCAAAAGCACAGCGAACGCCAGGGTGAACACGCTGCTCACGATAGCCCATGCCACCAGCCCAACTCCAGGAGGTCCGCGCTCGGCGTGGCTAACAACCACAGCCGTGATACTGGAGATGAAGCTGAATATGGACAGCTCCAAGAGGACGCCCGCGGCGGCCATCATCTTGCGCCATCTACCAACGGCGGTCCACAGCTTCTTAGTGCTCTCCGGTACCTTCCGTCCGGCTTTCGCGGCCATGCTGGGGCTTAGGGGCAGGAGGTTGTGACGGAGCCTCGGACCTCTGCGGAGTGACTCTAGGCCTGAGAAGTCACCCTGGATAGTCGTTGCCCTCCATGAGTAGAGGCTAGTATTTCGTGTTGGGGTCCCGGCAGTGCCGAATGTAGCCTCCGTCGTCTCGTCTGGCTGGAAGACGATGATGCCCTGGGGGGTGGTTACGTCCTCGGAACTGCCGTGATTGGCTTGGACGCTGCTGCTGGCGGTCACGTACTGAGCCTGCTGGGACTCAGTTAGAGCACCGCTCAGTCTGGAGAGTCGTGACACTCGGGCGAGCACCCGACCTTCCTCGTCGCGGAGGACAGGTGTGTTGATGTGGGGGCCGCCCATGCTTCCCTTCGCACCGATGTCATCATTGTCTGGGTTTCCCTGTGTTGTTGGAACTTGCAAGATGTTGACTGTCGATGAACACCGCGCGGCTCCTTGGTGTTGCGATCCAGAACTCGACCGCTGGCTTCGACGGTAGCCGGATTCGTCCCCACTTGCAGGTTCAGATATCTCGGATACCTTCCGCAGAATCGAATACGGAGTCGGGGTCGAAGGCCTCTGAGGAATCCCCACGGTCGGTTCGAGGAACGTTGCTTTGGCGCTGCTGGAATACTGCTGGGCTGAAAGGCTTCGTCAGTGCCGTTATCTCTTTGTCTTTGGACTCTCTGTGGGGGTGGGGGGGTAGTTCTTACAATTGACACCGCTGCCGCCGTGTCTGGGGGCAAATATTTGAGTTTCAACGGAGTCAAGGGAAACCCCTGAGAGAATGCGACCTCCAGTCAGCCTGTCGCTTGCCGAGCTTTGTATATCTCCCGTCATCGGCGATGCATTTGCGACCGAAGCCCGATGGCCAGTTGGAATGCTCTCGGTAGGGTCCATGTTTTCGAGGTCGGCACCGCCCTCGCCGCGAGGTTTGGGTGTCGTGGCTGAAAGGTCCCTAGAGGTAGTTAGCAAAAGAAGTTGGCCAATGTAATTCATTGAGAATCCATGCAGTCAGTCTTACGATGATGAAGATTTGGTAGATTTTGGAAATGGCCAGCTCGATGGCGAATAATTTCCACCCGTCCCACAGGGCGTGATGATTCGATCCATGTGACTGTAGGGGACCGCGCGGATGGAAGGGGTGGAAGGGCTCCGTGGTGATGTGGCCATGAAAGTCGGTCGAGGAATCCGAGTTGGTGTTTGTGAAGTCGGGTCGAGCGACGCCATTTGCGAAGCCGAGCTCCCCAACCCAACCATCTGCCTTTGCTGGTAGGTAGATTCGAAGGCAACAATGAGAAGCGTTAGACCACGAGCTTGTCTCCCGAAGACGCACACACGACCACCGCGGCGACAATCAACTTGCGGAAGCAGTGGAAGACAGTAGCTGGCGGGGGGTTACTTGCGAGAACCGAACAAGGTGCGTTCTGATTCCTCTGGGATTCTTTCCACAGATCTCACAACCCGGGTGCTGCTCATTGTGCTGACTCCCGGCCCCGAGTAAACAAACTTCTGCAGCCCCGCCTTCTACACAGCAACATGCAGTCACTTCCTGGTTCTCTCTGGCCTCATCTCACTCGGGCAGCTCTCCGGATCAACCAAAGCGAAGCACCGTGTGGTGGCTTCTTTACGTGAAGATAGGGGCAACGATAAGTCTCGGAGCAGGTGTCATTCACATGGTGGGACGGCCAAGGAGGCGACGGTTACCCGTTCAGGGACTCTCTCCCGGATCGGGCCAGCATAGGTCGCCACATGTTCCCAGACTCATCCAACAAATTGTTTCCCGAATCCGGATTTGCCATTCGCCAGGCAGTCTGCAAGATTACTAACGAAGGCCGTTTAAGCGGTGAACGGGGAAAGGGAGAAGAGAGGAAGGTGAGATGCCGAAATGGGTACAAGAACGCAAATTTGGATGGTCAGTAAAATCTCACTTTTATCCTTTCTTTATCTCTACCTGAAATCTCAGGGCCCAGTCGGTAAATTCGTCCTTCTGGCCCTCCCACGGGTTGACTAGAAGCTCGGAAACAGCAAAAGCGTCAAAGAAGCAGTCGTCCATCAGCCGGTCAATCTCAGTGGGGTCCAGTTCGTAAAACGCCAGCGCGAGACTGCCGAATCTCTCCGGTATCCGCTTAAGAAGGGATATGACCTCGTCCAGGCGGTCGGGAATATCCGATTGCGGATCTGAGAGCACGTGCGGCAAGGGCTTGATCCTGCGCTTCACCGTGGCCTGGTAGAGCAAGGTAGTTAGGCGCAGCCTCCTGAGGCACGAGTCTAGGCGCTCGCGGATCTTGTCGGGGTCCTCGCGCGGAATGTATCGCTGCGAGTTCATCAAATCATCCAGGATGTCTTGGGCGTCTCGCGTGGCAGATATCGAGCTGGGCTCAAGATCCGAGGTGACCTGAGAAGCGCCGCCTCCATCGCCGTCGTCGCTCCCATCGTCATCGCTGCCCTCGTCATCATCTCCCGTTTCATCTCCCCATTCCTTCAACTCCTCCATGACATCCTTGAGGGTATCTCTGAGCTGATCGACCTTGTGAGCCAGGTTGCCAGCGAATCCGCGCTTGGCGAATGCCATGACATCGTCGCAGGCGGACCACAGAACACCCGTGGTAGCAATGCTCCCCCGCCCTCCCGCTGCGCCGGCCGAGTTATTCTTCTTCGCGCCGGAGAGAACTTTGCCATCCTTAGGGATCCGTGAGACGAGCTCCTTCAACTCTTTGAAGACTCGGCCGGCTCTCCAAGCCAAGTCTTGCTGAATGCTCCTCGTGTACCTGTTCGGCGTGCACGCCTCAACTGCGGCGGCCAAGCTGGGTACAGGGCTGGTGACAAGTTCTCGGAGGACCTTCGTGATGGCTGTCGGGGTGAAGGGCTCGTTGATGATGAGAAGAGAAATCTTGGTAGCATGCGCCTTGATCAAAGCGGTAGCGTCGTGAGCCAGGGAGAGAGAGTCTACATGGCCACTGGAAACAGCAGACAGATTCGTCCCTGACTGGGCTTCTCTGGGATCGCCGACCTGTTTTTGCGCTGCGACACTGGACACAAGCGCATCGAGTTGGCCAACTACCGCAAGCGCATTGCTGATGGTGGCGTTGAGGGTTTCGAGGGCCTCCTCTCCTGTCGATGACATATTGGTGCTGGTGATGCGCACATAAAGTGGGCAGGATTTCGGCCTCCGAGACTTTGTTCGGGCAGCTGCTTGTCTCTCAGTTCTGGTCTTGGTGGTCTTGATGTTGATGGCGGGGCAAGTTGATTTTCTGCCGTCTTCACCCCACATCTGGGAGGACCCTTGCAGATCTTCCCGGCAGGCAGGCAAATGTCCCCTGGCTGGGGATATACCCGCGCCACGTGACTGCAAAGACCCGACAGCTGCCAGGGTTCGGTTGGCAAGCTGTCCTGTCTCGGGGCTCCCGCTTTGCAATATCGATGGGAGCTGCAACTCTTCGAGTCTCAGCGGCCGCAATTCTCATGTCCCTTTCTCAGAAAAGCGGGAGGGTGCCAACTGGATAATCATGCGAAGGACAGGCGCATTGGCTCTTCTGAGCGCTCTAGCTCACGGCACTCTTGCAGCAGCTAATAGCTTGCCGCGGGGGGTTGGACCCGAGTGTAAGTCGCTGTCCTCCATTGCCGACCTCACCCAATCGGTGCCACCACCCCAGCACCGACAACAACAACGACACGCGTGCGCGCACGCATTAGGTTGCGCGATTGCAATTCCAGCCGCCGAGGGAGGCGACTCGGCTGAGAGCACGTAATGCTAACAAGTTCGACGCAGTCGCCAAGTTCTACACAAGCAAGTCCACCTTCACTTGCATCAGCAATCCCTCCGTTGTCCTCGAACCGTCTCAGGTCAACGACAACTCGTGCGACTGCCCCGACGGGTCGGACGAGCCAGGCACGGCCGCTTGCTCGTACATCGACACCCTCTCTCCCGAGCAACCCCTCCCGGGCTCGACATCGGGCACTACCAACGCGACAAACGCCCTGCCGGGCTTCTGGTGCGCCAATGCGGGCCACATTGGGACCTACATACCGTTTATGTATGTCAATGATGGAGTATGCGACTACGAGCTATGCTGCGATGGAAGTGATGAATTCTCGCGCGTTGGCGGGATCCAATGCGAGAACCGCTGCGCCGCCATTGGCAAGGAACACCGCCGCCTCGAGGAGGAACGCAGGCAGAGCAAGGAGAGGTCGGCCAAGCGGAGGCGAACCATGATCAAGGAAGCCCGTGAGCTGCGCCGCAGAGTCGAAGCCAACGTCGCCTCTCTAAAATCGGAGATCGAAGCTCTCGAGGTCAAAAAGGGGGAGCTGCAGAAGAAGTACGAGGAGGTTGAGCGTTCCGAGAGAAATAGAGTTGTCAAAGTCGATGGGCAGGGAGGGAAGCTTGGTGTGTTAGTCAGCCTGGCCAAAACCCGTGTTTCCGAGCTCCGCAACGCGCTGGACAAGTTGTTGGACCAGCGTGACGACCTGCAGGACAGGGTCGAGCAGTTGGAGGACATTCTTACCAAGTTCAAGGAGGAGTACAATCCCAACTTCAACGATGAGGGCGTCAAGGCGGCGGTCAAGAGCTGGGAGGATTACGCCGCTGGCCAGGTCAGCGAGAAGAAGTCTGATCTCTCAGACGGGGATATCATGGAAATGATAAAGGAAGATGGTGAGACTTCTGGCATCAACTGGGCCGAGTTTGAGAAAGACGACGCCAGTGACGCAGATGTCGGTATGTTTCCCCAAGACAAATCAACATCCCCCCTTCCCTCCTCGGGTTCACACGAGTGGCTGAGCTGACAGGCGCAGTCTACAACTGGGAGGCATACCTGCCGCAGGCCGCTAGCGACTTCATCCGTGAACAGATCAATGTCCTACGCATCTGGGCTATCGACAACGGCATTCTGGCCGACAACCGTGCCGCGGCCGGCGAGTCTCGTCTGGTCACGGCAGCTCGGGAGGCGTTGGATGCTGCGAAGAACGACATCACTTCCAAGACCTCGTCCTTGGAAGAGCAGCAGCGTGACCTGGAGAAGGATTACGGCGCGGACGACATCTTTCGCGCCCTTAAGGGGAAGTGCATCAGCACCGATGCCGGCGAATACGAGTACGAGCTGTGCTGGATCGACCGCACTTCGCAGAAGAGCAAGAAGGGCCACGGCAACACCAACATGGGCAATTTTGTGCGTATCGACAAGGAGATGGCGGACGAAGGGGAGCGGGCTGACGGGAAGAGCCTGGGTAAGGGGGAAAGATTGGTGTTGCGGTATGAGAACGGCCAAGGCTGCTGGAACGGCCCGAACAGGAAGACCGACGTCTGGCTCACCTGCGCCGAGAAGGACGAGGTTTGGCGCGTGTCCGAATCGGAGAAATGCGTCTACAAGATGGAGGTGGGCACCCCGGCTGCCTGCGACGCCGTGCAGGAGCCGGGCGTAAGGACCAAAGACGAGCTTTAGTGTAAGCGTTTCCTGAAGAAGCGGTGCGTGGCTTAGAGAAATGTGCCGAATACATATGAGGTTTAGATCCGGTCCCTCTCCGGCCTCCGGCCTCACGAACGCTCCGCAGCGGTTTAGAATCTAGTGAAGCAACAATGATGGTATCATAGAACGAATTATCAACAAAAATCGGCGGTAGGATGTCGAATCTGAAAGCAGGTGCCCCCCTCAGTCTATTTCGCCGCAGCGGCCAGCTTACGGCGTTTATTGCGCTCCTCCTGCTCTGCCAAGACTCTCGCTGTGAGCGACGCTGTCATGGCGTTGTTAATCCCACTCACTCTGCTCTTCGCGTCGGACCTTGAGGGCGCCTTCGCCGTCGTCTCATCTTCTTGTTGACGCCGCTTGTTGTTGGCCTTGTCGGACTTTGCTGTTGCCGCGTCCCCATTTGACTCCTCTGCCTTGCGCTTCTTCTTGCCATTCGCCTTGTCTTTCTTCAGGCTGTGGGTGATGCCCCTCGCGCTGAGATCGCTGGCTCTCGCCGTGAGACGTTCGAGATCCGCCTTCTCGGTGGGGAGGATCGGGATGACATCCCCTGCCTGGAACTCCTCGCTGCACTCCGGACAGACCTCCTCTTGAATTTGCTTGATGGCCGCCTCTGCGAAGACATGCCCGCACGGGACGAGGTAGACCGCCTTGGTGGCGGGGCCCAGCTCCTTGAGCGAGACCGGGCAAGCCCACTTCTCCTGTCCCTTGGTTCCCGGGGGTGTATAGCGCTTAAACTTGAGCTTTACAACGTCCCGTAGCGATTTGATGCCCGTCGACGCGAAAGTCAACTCCGGCGACTCACCATTCACGAGCGCCGGGGCCTCGTCGTCTTTTTCCTCCCCACTCGGCATCAGCCCCTTGAGGACCGATTCGTAGTTATAGAGACGGCCGCGCCAGTCGGAAACAACATTCTCCATGTCGAGACTCTCCGAGGTCAAAGGGTCGTGGGCCCAGGCATATCCGAGGCTCTCGAGGGCAGTCGCTTTGAGTTCGCTAACCGTCGGCGCCCTCGCGGCGGATTTGACAAGTTCGCGGCGCGTTGGGATGGACCCTCCGTCGTTGCCCATGGTGAAATATGATAAGGGCTCGAGATGATTTGTTGATTAGATAGCTGGTTGTAATCAATCGCTGTACACACGTCGATCCAGGTTTCGAGACGGTTTGCGGGTTGTCAAATTCAAGATGTCGCAACTTTCGGTGTTGGATATTTTCAGGTTGCGAAACCTCGCTGGAGCACGGTGAAGCGAAGAAGTGGGGCATCGGCTTGCATGGCTCGTATGGTCACGGTACTGTATTGTGTACCGTCACGTAATCCGCCTGAGCACAGAGCCCATCCCTTCGCGAAAGCTCCCCCACCTCAATACATCCGTTACGCGTTACTGCCGCACCTGACATCCTGGAAGGGGACCTTTCGGGCGGGTGCCAGCTGCATCCTCAACCTGGAAGCTTCACGACCTTGCCATTTCCTCCCACCAACCCAACAGGCAGGCGACGCAACCGGCCGTCTGCTCTGGCAAAAGAGTCGCCGATCACTCGTGTTCACAACAGCCTTCGGATTTTCTTCTCTCTTCAGTGCTCCGGCTGATCGCGGCGCTCACGGCAACTTGTGACAAGGGTCGGTCTGTCGGCTGCGCGCGTCTCCCCCGTCGTTTCGAGGACAAGGTGCTGCTGGACTCGAAACGGATTGGTCTCCCTCAAAACACCTTTGTGCCAACCGTGGACGCTTTGCATTGAGCATCCAAGCGTGGCTCAAGCCTAGCCTGTGGCCCGGAACACGGAAACCGACTATGGGTCGTCGACAACCGACGTAGCGCTTGAAGGCCCGACGAGACCGCCTCGCTTTCGACCAGTTTAGGGAGACGCACAAGTCTCCCTCTTCTCGACGACAAGATGTCGGTCATCAAAGACCAAGCATCCAGTGCGCTGGACCAGTATATTAAAGAAGTCAGGAATCGGTACGTTGCCCTGCCGCACCGTCGGCGCCCCACTGTCCATCCCGTCGTCGCTCCAGCCCGAGAACCACCAGCTAACTCGTATGTGTGTGTTGGTAGGAACTATGCGGAAGATCAGCGCAAGCGCGCTGCGCGCCAGGTCCGGGACCTGGTCAACATCGCCAAACAAGGTGAGCAGCACCCCGACTCCTGCGACCTGTTTCCATCGTGCCGCCGTTCGAGGGTCTAACTCGTGATCAGAGATGGGCACCGAGCAGTTTCAACGCTTCTTCGACAGCGTCAACCAAAGGACCATGACTTTGATACAAGGCGCCGACACATACGATCGGATGGGCGGCGTGTACATCCTCGATGCGCTGGTGGATTTCGACGGCATCGAACCCGCGCTCAAATACAGCCGCTTTCAACAATACATCGGCACTATCCTACGCGGAAAGGACCTCAACCCCATCCAGCCTGCCGCTGTTGTCCTCGGCAAGCTGTGCAAACCGGGCGGCTCCTTGATATCGGAGCTCGTGGATGCCGAGATGCACACCGCGCTCGAGTGGCTGCAGTCGGACCGTGTCGAGGAAAGGCGATATAGCGCCGTCTTGGTTCTCCGTGAGCTGGCGAGGAACGTGCCCACTCTGATGTACCCTTACGTGGGCTTCGTCTTCGATCAGATCTGGATCGGCTTGCGAGACCCCCGCCGCCTGATCCGGGTCACCTCGAGCGAAACCGTCAGCGCCTGCTTCAAGATCATCAGGGAGCGCGACCAGGAGATGAAGCAAGAATGGATGGACAAAATGTTTGCCGAAACGGTCAAGGGCCTCAAGACGAACACGGTCGAATACGTCCACGCCTCGCTCCTTGTCCTCAAAGAGCTTCTCGAGCAGGGCGGCATGTACATGCAGAGCCACTACCAAGAGGCCTGCGAGATTGTCTTTCGCCACAAGGATGCGCGCGACTCGGCCACGCGCGAGACGGTTGTTTTTCTCATCCCCGATTTGGCCAACTACGCCCCGACCGAGTTCGGCGCGACCTACCTGCACAAGTTCATGGTCTATCTATCGGGCATGCTCAAGAAGGAGAAGGAACGGAATGATGCATTCCTTGCCATTGGCAACATTGCCAACTCCGTCAAGAGCTCAATTGCGCCGTATCTCGACGGCGTTTTGATCTATGTCCGCGAAGGCCTCAGTGTGCAATCCCGCAAGCGAGGCTCCGTCGATCCCGTCTTTGACTGCATCAGCCG
>FTIZ01007869.1_pt1 | contig 11280 bp, 15 predicted proteins | sample 1658381 | NCBI WGS metagenome assembly FTIZ01 (sample SAMEA3914822, study PRJEB12502) | metagenome | biome: forest; material: soil | place: USA | collected 2012-03-12 | depth 0.1 m
GGTGAAAAGTACGAGGTTGCGCTCAAGTTGTATACCGAGGATGTGGTTTCTGCGCCTTGAGCTATGGGGGAGGTGGCTATGAACAAGTGTTGGGGTAAATATAAAGGAGGCAAGCAGGTAGCTAGGTAAATAGATTATTTGCACGCTGTCTATCTGTTCGAACCTGCGTGATCCAGGTAGATTTGACCAGCTCACACGGCTGAATGGACGGGCAGCTTTCGGCTCGTGATGCCGCTCTTCCCGACATGATGCGCGTGCTCTCGCTCGCCAAGGAAGCACAGACATCCATCAACCACAGCTTTACGGGGCAGGCTCCCGAGTTTAACGGAGCTTGAAGCAACACAGGAGATCCGATCACCGGCGTTGGAGAGTTGACCCAGCCTTGCGGCTTCCCCCCATGGCCTCGATGGGCGGCTAGCGTGCTGACATATGGTTATAAAGTTTGACATAGGCGACATCTTATCAGGACGACGAAGTCCACTTCATGACAGGTCCAAACCTCGCGAGGTGGCTGCTCATCACTCTGCACCCGTTTTCCAGCGCCCAGCAGCGCCCCTATATCAACAGTTATGGTGGTTGGAATCCGCTGTTCCAACTGCCGCTCCATCCAGCGCCGTTGTTTCAGCCCTTAACGAGGTCTCGGTGACCGTATGTCCACCCGTCAGAACAGGGCACTGACCTGGGCCCAACCACAGGCTGCTAGCCAGGACACCAGGTCCAAGAGGGCATCGCTTTGCACCCGTTTTGCAGTGCGTTTCAGTGCCTCCATACCAACCGCTGTGGTGGTTCGAATCAGCTGTTCCAACCTGTGTTCCTTCTGCTGAGATTCATGCTGCCCAATGAACATCGCCAAGCTGCTCTTCAGCTAAAGTTTCAGAGCCACTCTGTTCAACACTGACTGCCGACGCTGTCGGAGCAGTGGCCCACCCGTTTGCGTCCTAGATAATGGCAAACTCCTGTTCCGTATATCCTCTGCGCGCCAACTCCCGGGGACCCCCAAGACCCTGCATGAGACCGTGCATGTAGCATTCCCCGACCAGTGAATATTTCCCATCGGCTGCGGGCCGCAACACAAAGGGCACGCTCGAGCCATACAAGATGACCACGACGTCTCCTTTCCGAGCCCTCGTCGGCACGAAACCAGCCAGGCCCGCTCCGGTCGAGGCAAATCGTCGGGACTGCCCGGCTCGCTCCAGCGCTTGGATGCTCTCGTGGTACTGTGGCATTGCCTCCGGGGAAAAGATCTTGTCCATGGGGATTCTGCTGACTACGCCGCGCACGATACCTGCAGTGACATGGAGATCGGCGGCAGTCAAAGGCTGACTCAAATATGTCCGGTCACAAAGGATGGTCCGCAGGAAATGTGTCCAGCATGCTGGAGACGCGGTGAATCGGCCGTCCTTGCTTGTGGCCCAGAGATCCGTCACCACGAGCGGGGAGACCCATCTGTTTGTCCGCCGCTGGACGGCCGCCCGCCATATTCCCATGGCCTCTGTAATCCAGAGCTTGGTTTTGGTGAGGGAGATTCGTCCTGCGAGCTCCGGATTCGTCGCTTCTCTGGACATGCCGTCAGGAAATGAGTTGGCGGACCACTTTGCCACGGTGTGGAGGGTGTCGACCATGCGCCCCTTGAGATACAACACGGTGCCGTCTCCCGACGCACGTGCTTCGACCGCCAAGTCGCCCGGGCCGGCCGAGTGCGGCATCCGCTTCTCGTACCGCGTTAGAGGGCTCTGAACGTCGAGCCTCGTGAAGTCGGGCACCCATGAGGGAGACGCAAACTCGGCGCCGCCGCTGGCCTTGTCCGAGGTCAGGCTGAGCACGCGCAGGCTCCTGTTGTGCAGGATCTCCCACAACACAAATTTCCAATACACCTGGCCTGGAGAGTTCCGGTAATCCGGCACAAGATAGCCGCTCCGGGTGTCCTCCCTGGTGATGCCGAGCATGCCGTAGATTTTGTCGCGTGGGTCGGTGCACCCAAACACGCGGGTCTCCTGGACCAGGTCGAGCAGCTTGGAGTATTCCCGCCGTGACCGCAAGGAGGGTGGGTGCAGAAGCAGCAGCCACGGCACCGGCGTGGATCGGTAGGCATCTCTCCTGGCCGAGCGCACCAGATTGACGGCATGCATCGCACGATCGATCTTGTCGTATCCGGGAACGGACTTGACGAAACCGTGATAGGCGTTGATGGAGAGAGCGACCCTTTCCAGCACGGCCCAGGCGACAGACTGGTCTCCGCAGATGACGAGTGCCCGTTTGGCTAGGACGGCTTCTTGGATGACCCAGGTACGCTGAAACCACGGGCGCTGAAGCAGGCTGATAACGGGAGCCCAGTCGAACGCATCATCCTCGATAGGCTTCATCTCGGGCAGGCGGGTAATGAGGCCCGCCATGCCCTCCCTGGAGCAGAAGCGCCGGATGTGAAGGGGCAGAAACGCCCAGTCAAGGCGAGCAAGGTCTCGTAGTGCTCCGTCGACGCTCGGATCCATCTTGCCAAGATAGATCAGCACGCGACGCGCCGCGCTGTAGATGTGGCGCATCAACATGATTTGCTTGGCTTTTTCCTCGTTGTCGGCCTGGTTGATGCAAACGGCATCGACCCAGAGGTAGCGCCTGCTCTGGGGGAGTCGGAGGTCGGTCAGGGCGTCGTGGAGGCTGGCCGCGACGTCGATGCTCCGTCCGGAACATGCCAGCGGGCGGGTGATGGACGCATCTCCCCAAGCGTACGACAGAGCCTCGTACTTGGTCCGCCACGAGAGCTGGACGTTGATGAGGTGGCATTCGAGCGGGTCGCCTGGAGCGCCGGGCTCCAGGATGATGAGACGGATCTCGTCTGGCCTCGTGATGGGCTGATATATGGATGATGCCACTGTCTGTCCCTCCACTGTCTTGAATGGGATGACGCGGAAGATGGTCGCGTAGGCGATCGAGTCGAACAGTCCGGACTCTTGAAGGGGCTGGTGGACGAAGGGGCCGACGACCTGAGAAGCGCCCAAGAGCATGAAAACGACTAGTTCGGGTGTCAACCGCCGGCGTGGTGCCTCATGCTTATACCGAAAGTCGGCCGAGAGTCGGGCGGGAGATTTGGATGCGTAAGCCCGGCGAAGGGGATAGGAACAGCACAAGTTGGGCAACGGCCAAGGTCGGGAGTTGGAGATGGGTGTGCGGATGCCGTGTAGGCGGAAGGCTCTGCCAGCCAACATGGCGGGCTCGCGCCAAAGGCAGCAGATCTCTGGGGGGTGATGGTGCATCGGAGATTGCCAGCGGTTTTGAACGACTAATTGCTGAAGTTAGTTGTCTACGGAACGGACAGCTTCGTATGAGCGGTTTGCCATGCGTATCAGTGCCCGACGAAAGGTGGCTTCTGCAGCTGCACATTTCAGCTCCCAGCCAGCCGCAGCCACGTGAGGCACTGCTCCAATAGTTTGAAGCCACAGGAGGTAATCGCGGACAACTTTTTAGACTTCAGCCCCTCTTGGTTCTCATGACAATCTGGTATCAGAGCAGCGCTTGCCCCGAGACCGGGCTGGGGTTGGTCACCTTGCAGCGGGGGTCTCGGCTTGCGGACAAGCTATATTCGGGAGGGAGAGTAATGCCATGGGCATCACAAGTCGATCGCCACTGAGCTCACAGCCCGACTCCGCGTGTCGCCACCAACTCGCGTATCGATTCAAGGCAGAAACAGTACCAAACAACATAAATGCGGACAATCATGCTATCGCTCTATTATGCAGTCATCTCCTTTCCCATTCCAAACGCCAAAACCAAAACCAAACACCCCTACCCAAGCCCCTTTTCCACTCCCCAACCGAAGACCCAACCACCCCAGCCACATGCGTCCATCCCCACCGCTCCCATTTTTATGCGACCCCCTCTAATGCGCAAACCTAAAATCCAACCGCTTGCACCCCTTGTCCGGGCTGTTCCTGATGTACTCGATCCTCTCCGCCTCGGTCAATTTCTCCCACGCGCGGTCCTTCTGCTTGTTGCGGAAGACATAGTACACCTTGGCCAGCAGGAAAACACAGATGGACGCCAGGTTGATGGCCATCAGCTTGGTGTTGCCGTTGTGGTAGTACGGCTTGTCGGAGTCGACATAGATGAAGTTGTAGCACACGGCGCCGAGCTGCACCGACATGTTGTACAGCGCCGACGCGACGGTGCGCGTGCCGACGTTGTTGGCGTTCTTGGAGACCCAGGCGACGTTGATCGCATCTATGAGAGGTGGGTCAGTTAAGGATAGGCATGTTAAGAGAAGTTGAAGGGGACGTACGGCAGTAGGGATAGGCCAGGAGGACGGTGATGAGCGCGTAGGTACCCCAAGCGTCCTTGATGAGGCCGGGCCAGAAGCGCAGGGCGATGATGCAGGGGAGCGTCCAGATGTTCTGCATCATGGCGAAGAAGGTGCGCTCGTTGCGCCACTCCGACAGGCGCGTGATGATGAGCAGCGTGATGATGTGCAGCGCCGTCTGTGAGGCCGAGTCAGCGTCTGGGTCGCGGCTTGTTGATACGGGTTCGAGGAGAAGTAAATGTAACATACCGACGGGATGGTCAACAAGTTCGTGTTGAACGGGTTGAAACCAAGCGTGCGCAGCGTCAAGGTCAGGTACATGCCCACAGGCCCCTGTGGCATGAAGCAAATCAGGCCGATCGCGTACATAGGCCACAGGTCGAACTCCTTGATGACCTCCCACAGGCGGCGGGGAGTAATGGCCTCGCGGTTGTGCATGTCACCCTTGGAAGGGTCGTCGCGGAGGACGCGGTTGACCACAATGCTGACCTCCCTGTCTGTGAACCAGCCCTTGGGACGGAACCAGGTCTTGGTCTGAGCGGCCGACGCGGGCATGTTGATGAAGGACAGCAGGCCGATTGTCATCGTGATGAGGCCCTCGATGAGGAACAGCCATTGCCAGCCACCCCAGCCGCGAACGCCGCGCAGGCGCAGGACGGCAAAGGCGAGGAGAGAGGTGATGATCGTGGTCGCAGACAGGGTGGTCCAGAAGTAGCTGCCGCCGGGTTAGCAATCAGATACCGACCGAATCAACTTTCGAAGCAGGCCACAAACCTCAACCGGATGGGCAGCTCTCGGGATGTGTAAAAGTACGACAGCCACAGCACAATATCCGGGATGAAGCCTCCTTCGAGCAAACCGAGGAGCGCACGGGTGGCGAGGAAGCTCCCACGGCCATTCAAGGCGCACTGCGAGACAGCGACTACCGACCACAAGACAATCTGCATCGGAATCCACCTATCCGGCCCCAACTTCTTGGAGACCAGCTGAGACGGCAGCTCGGCGAGGAGGAAGCAGACGAGGAAGACGACGTTGCCGTGGTTGTAGTCTGGGGTAGTGTTAGCAACGCTATGGGTAGAGGAGGCAGCCCAGGCACGCGTATCTGGACATACCGTTGGTGTTCATTCCGAGGTCGTCAAGCAGGTTGTCGGCCAGCGCCTGCTGGAGATTGCCGCGGTCGACCTGGAGAGCGAAGAACATGACGCACTGCCCACACAAACACCCGTCAGTCACGCTCCTACAACGAAACATTCCTCCAAGCCCAATGCTCGCTGGCCAGGGGGAGGCGGGGAGGACTCACCGCCCAGGCGCACGCCCGCCAGTCCAGCTTGCGGATCACGACCTTTTCCTCCTCCTCTGTCCACGTCAGGTGTGGGTCAAACACATGGCGGCACTCGTACTCGGCGTCTTCGTACACCTGGCGCCAGTGCTCCGCGACGTCCGGGTCGAGAAACGGGTTCTTCTTGAGGGCGTCAAACTCCTGCTCGGACGCGGCGTCCTCGCTCGTGGAGGTCTCGTCGATGGCGGCAAAGTCCTTGCTGTCGACCGCGACGGCGGGCTGCTTGTCGTAGTCGCCCGCCAGCACGACGCTGGTCGAGCCGACCTTCGGGGGGGAAGCCATGGCGCTCTGATCTGCGAGAGTGTCGACTTGGGACCTCGATGGCAGCTGACCTGGGGAGCAGAGATGAGGGTGACAGCTGGGCCCGACGTCGTACCAGCGGCGGCGGGAGGGCCAACTTATGCGAGCGCGTCGACTGCCGTGCTGTCCGGTTGCGGAACCCCATCTCGATCCCGCGACACATTCTGGCATCCATCTATATATTGCGTGATGGCGAATACCTGCCGGAACGAGCGTCCCAGTCCCAAGGAAGAAGCACCCGCCGGGCGCTATTCCATCAGGATGGGTTCCACCGAACGGACAGGACCCCGCAAAGCATGGGGTTGACTTTGCGTTTCCCCCGGCTCGGCCCCGGCGTGCCGTTGCTTGACGCGCCTTGTCTCTGCTTGTCGTTGCTTGTCGTTGCTTAAACCCGATGCCAATGTTTCGGAGGCGTGGGGGCCGGTGGGACCAGCCCCGGGGTTGCGGGTGATGTGAGTGGTGTGTCGTGATTTCTGCGCCGATGAGATGATGGCCACGCCGCTCCGCCCGCGCGAGTGGTTGGCCGAGGTGGGAACCCCTGAGCAGGCGCCTCGACAGTCCTGCCGGCCACCGAACCGCTGCTTAGGCCCGGGCGTGCCAGGAAAATACAGCGGTTGAGCAATCGCTTGAGGTGATGTTGCAATGAAGCGAGGAGCGATAGCCTCCCGCTCGCCACCGCTCAGCCAGATGACACCATCGACACCCCGCGCGAGAACTTCATCGGGCAGAAACAGCAACCCATGGCGTGTTCAGCCGTCTTCACTCCTCATTTGCCTCCCTCTCGTCGCAAGTCAACCTTTCTATGGCGTTCGTCAATCTCTTGCAGCTGCATCCACGATGCCTGGTTCAGCGCCGCCGGCAGCATCGAGAACAGCCGGCTCAGCTAAGGGAGGTGCTCGTGTGCCATCCTCCCAAGACTCGCTTGGGAGAGAATGTTGGCAAAGTACTCCCTGATCTCATCGATGAAGTCCATCCTCCGACCCCCCTGGATGCCATTATCTTGATTCTCATCTTCCCCCTCCTCGCCATCACTCTTCGTTTCTTCCTCAGGCCAGTAAAAGTCCCAATCATGGTCGGTTTTCTCACGCCGGCTGATCTGACAACAGGTAGAATTCAGGGAATAATCCCCAAATGTCCGCCGTCGCTGTCGTGAGGGGATCTCCGGCAGCACTGGCTCTAGGGTCCCCCACCACCATTCCCAGAACTCATCCAACGTGCCCCTGTACTTTACTAAGGCCTTGTCGTATGCTTCCATGATTAACTCGAGTTGCTCCCGCAATTCAACGTCCTCGGCCTCGAGTTCTTGGACAGTCTCCGGGTCCCTCTCCTGTCGGGACGGAAAAGAGTCGTGGTCAGAGCGCGCGCATCCGAAAACGCAGCATAGGTGAGCCATCCCGAGACGCGTAAAGACCTCAAGACGGCAAGCATCTCGCAGGTATTCCCGTTTCTGGTTTTTCCCAAGGCAGCAGTCTTGCATCCAGGCTCGGACGGTGTCGGACAAGCCATCCCAACGATGCGGCAGCCAGCCGAATCTCCTCACATCATCTCGGATCTCGAGGTCCGGATCGGCTGGGGCGTCCAGGATATCAACCGCACTCTTGAATTTGTGCAGAGGCAGACAACCACCGTAAGAGCACGGGCAACGGCAGGCATCCCTCTGTAGCGGGTCACAGAACTGGGAAACCAGTTGTATCATGGCTGAGTTTGTCCTCATTTGCCGACGGGCCACCACAAACTTCATTTCTTGCTTGAGGTGGCTGCAGATGGCCAATCTGGCATGGGGTGCATCTTCGTAAAGAGACGAACGGTCGTATACGGTTGCCAAGTAGAACAAAAAGTTCGGGAGCATTCCTGGGTCGGCAAAGGTCGGGCTAGCTCCTTGCTCGAGGTACCAACGAATGACAGCCGCTTTCTGACCACCCATCGCAGGTTGGTTGAACAGTCGAGTCAAGGGAGTGAAGTTGCCGAATGAGACGTTGACCTCGCAAAATCCGGTGTCGAACAGCTTCTGTGCCAGGGAGAAACCACCAGAAGCACACCAAGGGTTGAATGACAGCAGAAGAGCTTGCCGACCAGGATATAAGGACTCGGGCACGGCGACACCTGCGTGCTGAAGTGCTGTGTATGCTGCAAACGCCTCCATGTCGAGAGGACGGCCGGAACCACGAATACCGAGCTCATCAAGTGTCTGGGACGAGAGGCTTTGCAACGCAAGTCCAGTAAGCCGAGCACGTCGCTCCCCAACCGCCTCAATGATTAGATTCCTGATGTCTTGTCTCGCTTGGGAATTGGTCTCCTGATGGCCGTAAATCGAGCAGGAGCACAATTCAGTTTGCGACTGGCACCGTGACCGATCCCATGTTGATTGACAGTGGGGGCAAAGTGTTGCGTTCAACATGCTGCCCTTTGCCCCCCACCAATGGTCCGAGTTTGCACGGCCCCATGTCCCGTCCACGAACAACGGAAAGCGGGCGGCGAGAATATGCCCCACGGAAGCCACGTCCTGGCGAGTGATTGCTAGTTGAACCGCCGTGATGGCGGAGTATCCAGCCATGGCCAGTAACGGAAAGCCTTCCGGCCAGCCCAGGCAGCATTCAACGGGCGTCAAGACGGCATTTGTTGCCGCTACGACGGGAGTCTGTAGCAAGTATTTCCGGACCTGCGAGGCTGAGCGGGATAAGATTGCGAAATGGAGGGGTGTCAAATCCGTAGCTACCAAGGACATTGTGGGAATACCGCTGTCAGTAACACTTCTGCTGACGTCAGCCAGAGAGTCTGCTCACATAAATCTTGCTGGTGTGCGCTGAGGAGGAAGTCGAGGCATGCGGATTTATAGGGAATGATCTCTCCCGGGCAGGACGACACGTCCTGTAGTTTTTCTCGATTAAACTCGAGTCCAACTGCCGAAATAAGTCTCCTATAGATGCAAAATTCGGGACTGAGCGACCCGCAAGGTTTTGCCTGCATGACCAGCGCAGAGAAGGCCGCGTCTGCAATCGTCATGGTTCCCTCCCTTTTGAAAACGTTGGTGTTGGTTGGAGAATATCGGTACCCAAGGGTGGCGGAGGACGACAAGTCAACCCCGGAGCTGATCAAGCGTGCGGAGACCTTCTCAACAAGACTGAAGAACCCCGGGGATAATGCTGAGGTGCCAGAGACAAATTGGCAGACGTATAAAAGTTCCCAGAAGGCCGTGAGTCAAGGGCTGATCAAAGGGGACGAGGAGGTTGGCGGACCTACCATGAGGAGACTGCTGCCACATTCGTCTTTTGCGTTTGGAAGGGCTTCTCCAGACAAGAACAGCCTGTCCAATGTTGTGGGAAGATCTTGCAACCCCAGCTGAAGGGCATCGGGCTTTTGTCCTCTGGGGTGAATATTGAGTACACCCCGGGTACCGATGACAAGTGAAAACAAACTGATATCAGGTTTGCCAAGTAGATTGTCGAACGCGGCGAAGGCGGGCGAAGAATCTCGACTGGTGGTCGGGTGATACCTGATGGTAAGGCAAGCAAGGCTTTGGCTGGCATAAAACGATGAGAGGAGTTCGACAGTTCCCGCAAGGAAGGGCAAAGTAGGAAATGCCAAAGACTGCGATTTCTGGCAGGCGGGTTCTGATGACAATGGGCAGCTTGTGAAATGCCTTTGGCTGACGGAAGTGACATATTTGAATGGGCCCAGGCGGAAGCTTCGCTGTTTTGTCCGTCTGCCGAATTTAGGGCATCGACAACCTCCATCTTCGCCCGGCCAGGGTGTGGCAAAGGATGCGGAAGTGTCATGGTGGTCGGTATGGTGATTGAGGGCGGATTCCAGATCTTGAGGGTACTTGACGAGCCGAGTTACGGAAGTGGTGAGCTGTATAGACGAGTGTAAGCAATGAGCGGTCAGGGAGAGTCCTATATTAGTGACTCACAACAGACGCTTGTTCACGGCTCGTTGCAGTCGGTAGCCTTGACTGAGTTGTTGCGAGACATTCGCCGAGCACCAAGTATCTGTGGAGCTCGGCAATCATCTGGTCGGTGGTCGGGACTCGGTTTTGTCCTGGGGATTCCTGGCCTGGGGTAGCTTCCATCACCTGAGGGGATGCGGAAGTAGCGCTGTTGCTTTGGGCAAGATCGTGACGAATGCCTTGAAGTGAGATAGTGACTGATGAGAGCTGGCTCCCCAAAACAGAAAGTGACGCGGTTGTGTCTTGCAAGGTAACCGAGACGGATGCCAGATCGGTCCTTTGGTTCAAGATATTAGCTCGGAGGCACGAGAGAGGTGCAACACGCAGTCGAGGCTCACTTCATCGACGACAACAGCGTCAGCTCGCAGTTTTGGAGTTCGCGGTTCAAGTCGTGTTTTAGTCGTTCAAGCCGCTCGCACTTCTTGACGATGTCGCGTTCTCGCTTGATTGAGACGAATGCACGCCACACCTTGCTCGTCCGCGAGGAGGAAGCAGCGGGGCGGCACGGTGCAAGTAGTGTCTCCAACTCGCGGAAAACATCTCCAGTCGTGTCGAGGATTTGAGTTGTACGGTCAAGCTGCGTGGGGCTGAGTGTGCGAAGGCGCTGGCCGTCGGTGTTGATCTCGTCTTGCAAATCGGTCATGAAGCTTGCGACACGTTCCAAGTCCTGGAGGGTCTGGAGGAGGTCGGCGGGGACATCCTTGAGGTCCTTGACGAAGCGGTAGATGCCGAACAAGCTGCGGCACCCCAGGTCGAGGAACTGGGCCGCCGCGGCGATCGACCCTAGCTCCATCGTGGAGTAATGTTCGACTCGGGAAATTGGCACCACGACGACACCGGAGGAGTGAGGCAGGATTGAAAGATGGTTTATGGGATGCAAGAATTTTCCCTCGCCTCTCGGTCGAGTTTGGAGAAGGCAAAAGTGCGGGCTTGGATGCTCTTCCCCCTTCCAAGGAGAGAGTTGAGGATGGGCCGGAGGTGCCCAAACCAAGGAGGGGGAGGGGCTCAGCCCCCGCTGCAAGGCTTGATGAAGGCATGCACCTCGCCAGCCAGAACTGCAGGAGCACCACAACTTCTGTCCTTCCCAACGAATCATTGGCGGTGCACTCAGCCACGCCCGCAGGCAGACACGCGGGGCAGCTCAAAGGCATTTTCAACTTCGGAAGGAAGAGGCGCGAGGTTCATGATCACAAAGATATCATTCATTCATCGCATTAACACCAAATTATCCTCTCCCCGCAGCGCTTTACTCCTCAGCCTTGACCTTGGTGACGCCCGTCTCGCCGTCGGGCGCCATCTGCCGGAACATGCCCATGGGGTCGAAGAAGACCTCGACCGACTACGGGATTCTCAACGCCAAGGGAATGTCGAACCGCGTGACGTTCTACATCGGCGCCGACGGCA
>FTIZ01004844.1_pt2 | contig 11275 bp, 13 predicted proteins | sample 1658381 | NCBI WGS metagenome assembly FTIZ01 (sample SAMEA3914822, study PRJEB12502) | metagenome | biome: forest; material: soil | place: USA | collected 2012-03-12 | depth 0.1 m
CCGGGTCCGTATCATGGAAGTACATCGACGAGTCGGTCGCCAAGGGAGAGCTCCTCGACATCAACGACTACATCATCCATCAGGCCAACGTATCCCGCCCCGTCGGGTCGTCGGCTCCCACCAAGAACACCAGGACACCATTTACCCCGCTCGACATACAGATCATCGTCACCTGGGTACGCCAGAAGGAACAGTCTGGCCAAGCTCTCAAGGGGCCGACCGTCTGGCAGGAGCTTGCCGAACTGGTCAGCAGTCCTCCCCTCGCGAAACCCGCCCCTCTCTGCACCCCGTTTCTGACATTCCTTTCAGTATCCTCACCATACCTGGCAGTCGTGGCGCGGGAAATGGGCCAAGGATGTGTCCTTACTTCCTGAGGGCCAGCTGCCGGCCGTCCTCCCAGAGCTGCCGCCTCCCGGCAGACAGCCAGCCCGTGCCGTTGAGGCTGCGCCTGTCGCCGCCAGCCCGCGTCTGAGCCAACCACGAGCCAGCTCAGTTCCTGACCCCACGCTGCAGCCTGACCAAAGCCTTCCGAAAAGCAGAAACGCCTTTACTAGAGAAGAGGACAGGCTTCTAACCCAACATATCAAAAAATGTGGGGAGGCGGGCTTGCATCTAAACGGCAACAAAATTTACCGCGAGCTTGCGGCCATGGTAAGCTCTGTCGTGCGTCCTGGTCTTGCCCAAACTGACTGTCATCAGTACCCGAGTCACACCATGCATTCGTGGCGAGATCGATGGGTACGCCACCTGTCACAAAGGCCTCGTGAAGAGGACGAAGAGGACGAAGAGACTGAGCAAGAGCTTGCCCAGAGGCGACTCAGGCACGCACTGGCAGCCAACCCATTACCCGGCAACCGATCCAGACCGGAAGGACCGCAAGGACCGCCGGCCACAGCACCACAACGGCCACCACGTGATGCATCCCAGCCGACACCAAGAGCAACAGCAGCCGTTCCACCACCTCCCACGGCAACAGCACCCAGCCCCAGGCGCGGCACAGCAGGCCAGCCGAGCAACAGGCTCCAAGACCTAGCGCGCAAACGGGCGCGGATACAGGCCGCCAGGACAATCCAGCGCGTCTGGCGAGGCTACCTCTCGCGGAAGGACCTCGAGAATGCAAGTGAAGCCATTACCGCCTTTCAAGCGGGAGCACAGGGCTTCTTGACCCGGGCAGCGCTCGGGCTGGGTCCAGAGGAGATTGAGCGCGAGCCTCAGGACACGGCCTGGTTTACCGCTGTCGAGCCAGCCGCGCCCCGGGAGGACCCCCTCTTGCCGGAGGATGAACTCGACGAAGCGGAGGATGGTCTCGAGGAAGAGGTTGCTGAGCTTGAGGAAGAGGAGGCTGAACTCGAGGAAGAGGATGCTGAACTCGAGGAAGAGGATGCTGAACTCGAGGAAGCGGAGGGTGGTTTCGACGAAGGGGAGGATAAGCTCAGCCACGCTGCTGCCGCCGTCCCTGCTGCTGGCTTAGCGACTTCGCAACAAATCCCCGCAGCCACACCAAAGGACGCCCTGAACATCTCCAAGGAGGACTTCTGGGAATATTTCGGCGAGTTTTGCGATGTGAATGGCGTTGCCCCCATCACGTGGGTTCAAATTGGCCCGTCGACCGTCCGCTTTTGGGATCTGTGGAGATGTGCAACACTCGAACCCCGTCATGCATATCGTGACTGGGAGGTTGTCGCCGAAGACTTGGGCTTTGATTGGATTGCGGAGCCGCACGTGCCTCTGCTGTTGAAGGCCGCCTTTGAGAAGCATCTTTTGGGCTTTCAGGAGCAGCTGGTTGAGTTTGGGCTGCTGGGTGGCGCGGAGGGAGAGATTGGCGAGGAAGGTGACGACGGTGAAGAGAGGGAGGATATCGAAGAGGAGGATGAGGAGGGAGGCCAAGAGACCGACGAAGAGGCTGCTTCCGAACCATCAGACGCCAACTTCGTGTCGTCGCCCCCCGTGGCTGGCTTGAAGCGGTTGAGGAGTTCGTCAGCTGTCACCCCCAGGGCAGTCAGCAAACGGGCGCGGCACGATCCCAGCAGCGAGATTCCCTGTACCCCAGACAGCCGAACGGAACAGCCAGCGCAGCCACTCACTGCTCAGTTGGACGGAGCAGAAGATGACGACCTCACCCCCTCACGGCAGTTGCAATTCGAGATCGAGGAATACTCTCCCGTCAAGCGCACACCCCGCAACCCTCAGAGAGCGTTTCTCTCCTCCGCGAACCAACCCCTCCCATCCGTCGAACACGACGACGACGAAACCTCCGACTCGAGCGACGCCTTCGAATCTCCCAGTAAGCTCCCCATCAGGAGTCTCCCTCGCCGCCGCGCTCTCCCGTGGTCCACAGCCAGCCAACCAGCCATCCCTCAACCAGCACCCCGACAAGCCCCACAACCAACCCCAGCAAACCCTCCCTCCAGCTCCCTCGCATCCACATCCGCATCCATCTCAACATCTGCCCCCCTCGACCCAACCCCCATCTTCAACCACTTCCTCGCAATGCACTACCTCCCCGCCCAAATCGCCCGCGCCGTCCACACCACAACAACCCACCGCCTCCCGAGCAACAGCCTCGTCCACGTCGTGCTTGAAGCACTGGAGCGCGGCGAGGATGTGCCTGCCAACCGAGGGGGGGTGTGGACGGACAGAGATAATAAGAAATTAAGGGAGGTGGGGAAGTTGGTGGACCGGTTGGAGAGGGGGGAGAGTATCCCTTCTTCTGTGGGCGGGGATGAGAGGAAGGAGGTGTTGAGGGGGCTGGTGAGGAAACATGGACGGGAGGCGGTGGCGGGGAGGTGGAGGTATTTGAAGGCTTGGGAGAGGGCTTGAGGACACGGTATTGATTGTTGTTTCTCTTGGAAAGAGGGTTGGGAAGGGTCTTTTGGAGGAGTTTAGTCTTGAATGAAGCGTGTTGGGGGCTGTTCGGTTGTCTTGATTCTGGAGTGGAATATTGTAGTTGGAGGGATGGATTGCGGCTTGCATGTGTTTTGTGAGGTTGTTGACTGTCGACTCGGCGACTTGAATATCGAGTTTGGCTTGATCGTTCTTCCTCGTGGGGAAGAGCCCAAGTGGGACGGAGCGGGTGGGTCTGGCGCTTTTTAGGACTGCGGGACCTTTCTTCCGCACGCAGCACAGTTCGCAGCAATCCACACTTAATGTTTGCCGCCTCCAAGACTTCCCAGAAAAGCATGAAGTTGAGAAGGTTGATATGTATAGAGAGGAACAAGCAAAATAAAATCATGAAATCGCTAACGTATCTACGTACTAACTACCTGGTTGTCCAATAATGACAAACCGGAATTTTGTTGTCCAAACCTAGTATCTCCTTGTATGTGGATTAGATGACAGCGACGAGATGGCAGCATCCATCAGTCCCATGAATTCCTCCGCCCCTATCCTGACGTCATCCCAATGCCACGAATCCCGCTTCTCGAGGCCGAGTGTTTGATTGCCTCCACGTTCTGAAGACTGCGTGACCCTGGCCCCTATACCTCTCTTCGGCTTCTGCTGTTCCCCACCGCCTCCTTTCCCCACTGGAACCTGCTCGCCGTGGGCAGTAAAGTAATGCAAGCCCTTCATAAAGGCCAGATTCTTGAATCCCCTGTAGTCGTTCGAGGCGGGCCGGATCTCCACCACGGCTCCGTGCCCGTTCCGCATGAACATAGTGTGAGTGAGTCCCGCGCCATGCACGCCCAGCAGGATGTCCGTCTCGCGCACCAGGCGCAGCTGCTCGGCGAAGGACAGGGTGGCGAGATCGACCGACTGGGCCCGCACATGCGGGTACTTGGCCACGACGGCGGCTAGCAACTTGTCGTGGTCCAGCAACCTGCGGTTGCCGGTCCGGTCGATGTAGGTGAGGTTGATCATGGGCGGCGAGGCATCGTGGCTGTGGGCCGCGACGACGGGATTCGCCTTGGCTTTCGCCTCCGCCTTGTCCTCGCCCGAAGGAAGCCCATAGAAACGCAGGACGCGGTCCACAAACGCGTAGAGCATAGGGGCGTATCTGCACTCACGATCGACCCAATCGTTCTGCCAGACGGGGTTGGCAGCGCCGGCGAGCGGGATGATGATATTGCGTGGGGTCTCGGCAAATGCGCGGGCGTGTTCGGGATTGCTTAGAAGATGCTTGAAGCGGATGAGTGGCTTGCGGGTAAAGATGGTCCAGAGGTCTAGGAAGTTGCCGTCGTCATGTTCGTCGAGGATCACGAGCTGGGTGTTGGGGAGGTCCGGGCCGTCGGCAAAGTAGGAGGAATTGTCGCCGTCACGCGACGGATCAGGAGTGGTACGGAGCAGGTCGAAGGTCATGGTCATGGACCATATTTCCATCATGCAGTGCCAGATGTTTGTGCTGCACTCGCGCTTGACCAACAGAATGAACTCTGGGCTGCCGTGGCCGCCGGCTGCGCCAGCTGCGGCCGCCTTCGACGGGTCGCGCTCGGCCCTGACCCAATGGTCCAGGACCCAGCGGGGCCCCGAGTCGTACCACTCGGCGCGGATGGCGTCAAATGGTATCAGGCCGCGGCTCGTCTCGTCTGAGTCGGGGCGGCGCACTTGGCAATCGAGGGCAAACGTCTGGCGGGCCACATCCAGCCTAGCGCCCTGTCCGATACACAGCGAGTCGACCGTCCTCCCATCGTCGCGGGTGTGGCTATGGAAGCAATGCAGACTGGCGGGAGAGCCCGCGGCGCAGTACTGGATCGCATGGGTGCGGAAGCCGTCGAGGAATTTCGGGGTGAAACGCTCGGTGCAGAAGTCGGATTGAGGAACCGCGCGTTCGAGAAACCGGTCGTACTCGGGAGGGAGAGAAAATGGGGGCCTAGCTTCCGGTTTGCTGTGGAAGGGGCCTAGCCATTTGAGGAGAGAGTAGCGGTTGTCAGCATCGGCGCCGGCGATGTCGCGGAGGGACCTGAGTGTGTGGATGGCGAGGGCGAGAAGAATGACGACGGCCAGGGTCTGGATCCGCCACCTGCTCGCGAACATGGTCCGAATGACTGAGGCCATAACGCCCTGCATCGGTGAGCACCGCGGACTGCTGGAATCTTCCAACCCCGGGTCGAGTGCCACTTTCAGTCGCAGTCTCAGGCGAAGGAGAGCTGGAGTCGGCGAGAGCTCATGGCGAGTTGTTGACGTTGGCAAGGCGGCGAAGCACCCTCTTTCGCTTTGGAGCACACGGCGCGGCCCGGCATGGCAGGGGATCCGCCCGCTACCTCCCTAGAACGGATACGGACGACGGGCGTTAAGACCCTGGTCAGAGGCAGGGATCCCCGAACGCAAGCGCCAACCGCCCGCGCTGATCTGCGAACACGACTGGCTGTTTGATCCGACGGAACGAATCACGACCACTCAGAGGCCACCGTCATTCGCGGTTGCGGCCGCCTGCAGGAGGCCTGGCGCAGTCCCGTCGACTGCAGCTTTCTCTGTGCCCTGCAATATTCACCCCTGAAAGAGCCCGCTAGCGTGTTACCAGTCACAGCCATTCTGCTCGAACAAAAGCGCGCAGGGTAAAGTCACCAACTAACAAGTCTTCGAGGGCTGCGCTGTGGATGGAATCCGGGAAGCCGCCCATCACCGAATTCTGAAACCAACAGCCTACCAGCCGAGAAGCGCTTGCGGGTCCGGATGGAGCGCCGGGAGTCTTTTCGCCTGGGTTTTCTGTTGTTGGTGCTTCCATAATTACATACAAATCAGATGCAAAAAGAGGAGGAGGGGGCGCGGAGGGTTGTCCTTCGCGTCTTGCCCTTCGCCTTGTTGAGATGATGAGGCAATGCTCTCTCTTCCTCTCCATCTCCACCACCACCGCCGCCTTGTTGCTATCCTCCTCGGCAATGTCATTCTCACCTTGTCGCTCGTTTTTCTCTGCCTGTAAGCCCAAGAGGATGCCTCTTCAACGTCGGGGTGCTTCCTGGCGCTCGGCTTGGATCTTGGGGCTTATCTGTTGCTCGCTGTTTACCTTCTCCAACGCTGCCAACTGCGCGCCGCCTCCGATCTCCGTCCCTGTCGGCAATGTGACACTGTCAACCCGCAACATCAGGCGAGGCGTTGAGGTGTCGGTCGGAACCCCCGCACAGAGTTTTGCCTTCATGCCAGGATGGTGAGTCTCTAGGTGGCCATTCATGAGAGAGAACTTCAGTGGCGACGCCAGGCACCCGAGAGATGATCCCCCGAGCGGATGCTAATCGACGCGGAACAAGGTACACGAACAACACGTATCTCTACGGAACGGATGGCCGCTGCCAGGCCTCTGACTGGTCTGCGTCGGCGTGCACCACTTTTCGGGGCGGCGGCTACGACGCCTCTGCATCAAAGTCCAAGACGACGCCTTCGGCAGACGCGCATCCCGCTGACGCTTCACCATACAACGCGATGACGTACATCGCCGACACCCTGAAGCTGAACGACGACGTCTCAGTGACCAATTTCCCCATGGGAGTTGCCATCAATGACCTAGAAACCCAAAGCTATTATCCTCAGGTGACTCTGGGAATGGCTAGCAACTCGACCCTTCTCTCCGCTCTCAAATCCTCCGGCAAGATTGCCTCCAGGACCTACAGCTTCTTTGCCGGCCGGTTCGGACGCACCTCGTCGTTTCAGTCGGACGGCGCCATGGCTTTCGGTGGCTACGACAGAGCCAAGGTCACCGGGAAGCAATACACAACCCCCTTGACGCCAGGGACCACGTGCAGCACCAACATGGTTGTCAGCATTACCGGCATTGTGCTCAACTTCCCGAACGGCACGGATGCGAGCCTTTTCGATGGCTCTCGATCCGAGTCCATTAACGCCTGCATCGCCCCGAGCCTTCCGGTTTTCATGAACCTGCCGTTGAAACCCTACTTCGCCAAGTGGCTCACGCTGTCGAACAGCTCGCTCACCGTCTTTGACTTGGGCCGTTCTGTGGGCTTGAACTTTTGGAATATGCGCTACCTTCCCGGTTATACGCCGTATGTGACCCATCTCACCCAGTGCGGAGTTGCCTCCCTGCCTCTTAACTAACACCTTGACCCCTTCGACACAGCTACAACGGCGATGTCACCCTGAAGTTTCTCTCGGGCCTCTCCGTCCGCCTTCCCAACGAGATGCTGATCGTGCCCGAAGTCGACATCGACCAGACCTCCGGTGCCCTTTATGTTAACTCATCGGGGCCCAACTTTCTCATCAACTCAGGGCAGGACGTCAACGCCAACGACATGGCCGCGCTCGGTTCCACCTTCCTCTCGGTCGCATATCTCATGGTCAACCAGGACGCCGGCAAGTTCTCGCTATGGGCCGCCAATCCGACGACCAAGTCAGATTTGGTGGCAGTCGATGCCACCGGCGCTGAGGTGACGACGTTTTGCACTGCCAGTACTGAGAGCACGACCGCGACGTCGACTTCGACATCGACCACGGGCGCTGGTGCTGGTCCCAATGCTGGTGGGTCAGACCCTGGCCAATCCACTGCTCTAGACCCGGACTCTGCCGGGAGCTCGTCAACGTCAAGGCTTTCAACGGCCGGAATTGCTGGTGTGGCGGTGGGGGGCGTGGCAGCGGCCGTGTTGATCGGCGCGGCCGCGTTCTGGTGGCTGAAGAGGCGGAAGAAGGCGGCCGCCGGGACTGAGGTAGCCTGGGATCCGCACCATGTGGTCTTCCATGAAGCTGGCGGTGTATCGAGGCTCCCCGGTCTGCATGAAATCGAGGGCAGGAAATCCGCTTCAGAAATGCCAGTCTATCAGCCCCCCTTGGAAATGCCGGCCAGTCCCGCGGTACATTACATTCCCGCGGCGCACATGCAGCCAGCGAGCGAGGTTCGGCATGAGATGGAATAGATAGCGAGGTCCATATGGAATGAGATCAATTACCAGTAGTATTGTACGTAGCTCCCTACCTTACGTATACTTAGCACTAATATGTACCTTTCCTCAATCATGCTCATCAACCACGTACGAAAAGTCGCGGGGCATTTCACTCGCCATCTTGGGTGGATATCAAACAAATAGAAACCAATCGTCATCTGGACGAAAGGGATAGGCTGCGATCGATAAGGCACCTGCAAAAGCGCGAAGAATGTGGTAGCTGAAAAATCATTGCTTTTAGCCTGGATGATACATTTAGAGATTATAAGTTGTGAATAAGGCTCTTCTGTCACTAGTAGCCCACCAGCTTCGTCCTAATATTCGCGAAGAGCACCAACTACAGCCTTGAGACATAATTTACATGATCAGCGAGCGGTGGTTACAAGCGTCGCCAAATTGAACAGAACGCACCATTGACTACCTCGAAGATTGAACGTGCGTCGATTTGTTGCGGGTGTGTTCTGTCCCCTGTGTGGCCCTTGTGTGGCGAACCCCTATATCTCTCTTGCAATTGGTCCACCACGCCCTCTTCTTCTTTCCATAAGATATCCACAGAAATATCATCACTTGGCTGCCGTGCCTGCTTCCCATCACGTAGTCTCGACTTGAAGGAGGGGGATTAGACAGAGACGCAGCACCAAGCATTCACTGCTCTTCACCAACCCAACCGATCTAGTCCTTCGTTAGGGAGAGCGAACAGGATCCCAACCCCCTTCATAGTTGCCTAGTTACCATAGAAATCGCAAGACATATGCCGACCCGGAGGTGGAAACAATCCCACCGACCGTCTTCAGACTTCACTACCTCCAGCAAACTTGACCCATTTCCCGAGGAGCCCGAATTACCTCGTAACCAGGTAAATAGCCAACAAATCCCGCCCAGACTACCCCGATGTCTCCAAAACTGCTTCTGTCACAACTTCCCCAAACAACTCCTAGGCTTTGAGTCCCTCACACGTACTTGCAAGTCAGGTCCGACCCGCTCGTGGCACAGTCCGTCAAGATCGTGCCGCTCTGCTTAATGTCAATGATGGTGGCGCCGCTGGGCGTGACGGTGCCCGACGAGCCAGTGGCATAAGCGTTCGTGAAGGTGACGCTTCCAAAGTCGGCAAAGGGGACCAATTCGCTGCCGCTCTCAAAGTCCTCGACGATCCACTCAGCGTTGGTCTCGCAGAGTGTCGAGGGCGTGGTCTTGAAGGTGTGAGAGACCTTCTTGCCGGTGGTCAGGTTCTCGAGGGTGGCCACACCCGTCTTCTTGGAGGTGGCGTCGACCGTCATGCGGATCTGGTCGCCGGCGTGGATGGCAAAGTTGGAGAAGGAGTAGGAGTAGTCGGGGATCCACTCGTACCAGGCGTCGAAGGTGCCGTCGCCGTAGAAGGAGACGCCCGTCTGGAGGATGGCCGTCTGGCACGTGTCGCCGTCGATGCCGACCCAGGCGGATGCCGCCGCGTTGGCGTCGCCCGTGTTGACGGACGGCACCGTGATGGTCCCTGAAACGAGGGTGAAGCCGGTTCCGATCTGCACCGCGCCCGCCCAGTTGGACGAGTACTGCGGATAGGTCGTGTTCCGGCGGGGTGCTGAGTGGTGAAGCGGCCGTGATCCACCACGGCGGGCCAGACCAGTCTGCGGGAGGGCAGAGGCGAGGCCGGCGATGGCAGCGACGAGAAGTGCGTACTTCATGATGGTGGCCAGTGTAAAGGACAACGGGATTATCGGGATAGCCGACTGAGTGAATGCCTGAGAGAAATTTGCTGTCGCTAGACTCTAGAAGCTCGGTCTTGTCCGTGAAAGCCTAGGGAAGGGAGGGGGATCTCTTGTGAACCGGGTGATTCCCATCGCGGCCTTCTTATGGTCCTGAGATCAAAGAGAGAATCATTCAACATGTTGCCATCCACGACCGCTGTCGGTCGGGCTCCTCATCTTAGGCGCTATTCCCAACACCGCAGGCGACATGTTATCTTCAGACTCCAAGATACGTACCCCGTGGACGCCGCGGAACGTGTCCATGATCCCCTCCTATTCCGCCCACGTCAGCGCCCACGGGGTTGAGAACGTCCCACACAGGAATGCGAAAAAGTGTTGAAAAGCAGGGCTAGCAGCTCATGTGGAAGGTCCAAAGGTTGGGGACGCGCAAGTGACAAGCCTGTGCCGGAAACACCTCGATGAAGAAGGAGTCGAAGGGCGAGTCGACGACACACGGTATCATGATCTCACACTCGCGACCGCAGTGCTCGGAGAGCGCCGCTGCCTCTACCGTTTGGTGGGAGGTTGTGATAATGCAGTTCGGCGCGAGTCCGGCACACGCGGGCGTTGATGTGATGGGGGCGATGTCACGTTGCAGTCTAGCACTTCCCTAACGGGCAAGTCGTGCCAAGCACGAGCAGCCTGGGCATTGCGACCTTCCCGTTTCTTGGCAAGCCCCGATGTCGACCACGCACTCACGGAGGCAGGACATGTGGCTATCTCCATGCTCCGTCTATTCTTTCTGTTGTCACGTCGGAGCCGGCTCCGCTCCGTTTTATGTTGGCCTCTTACCTCGGTAACATCTCTGGAGAAATAATTTCAGGTGGGCTTTGTGTGATTTCTTCTTTTGAGCAATTGGGCTGTCAGGCAGTCCATTGGGGAGACAATAGGGGTGTTGATATCCCCATCAATTGGCGAGTCCTCAATCTCGTTATGGGCTAGGTGACAGCTTCGTAAGTCGTAACGGAGCTAGAACATAGCAGAGCTAATCCTACTTCCCGTCGTGTGGCGAGGACTGAGCAAAGGCCCAGCCCGCAAAGATACGTACCTAGGCATCCAAGTCGGCTCCGGAGAGTGTAACAAGTTCGGAGGGATAGGCCGTTGAACCAAGTCCTCCACCGAGCAGCAATGACGGAAGGGTGGCAACGAGTCAACAGATCCATGAATAGAGCAGTTGTAAGAGCGGCCTTATAACCAAGCAATCAAGTTCTGGATGGCCAAGTCGGCGGCGCGAACCTGAATGTGTGTGAAGATCGTGGTGCTGTGGGTGGAAACCCCAGCCTGCAGAATAAACTGGGGGAGAGTTCTGGGCGGTCTGGTCAGGCAAAATGGGGACCCCTGTTCGTCGGTTGGTTGTCCGAGCGGCTGTGAATCCGCTGGCGCCCCTGCGCTGGAAAGCTGAGAACAAGAAGGTCGAATCCACGCCTCGGTATCGCCAACGCCCAGCATGGCGGACGAGATCCATTTCCCGAGCGGCTTCACCATGAAGGACCTCGTTGCCTATGGAAACACCGGATTGGTTCTCCTCGATAGGTCCACTGACACTGTTGTCAAAGCCTCACCTGATGGGGAAGCCTCGGACTCCACGGCCGTAGAGCAGCAGATCTACGAGCGCTTCGTCCAGCGCGGCGGCCACAAGGGCATCCTTATCTATCACGGCACATTCGAATGGGGTATCCGGCTCGAACATGCTTCCCACGGCAACATCCG
>FTIZ01751961.1_pt1 | contig 11266 bp, 12 predicted proteins | sample 1658381 | NCBI WGS metagenome assembly FTIZ01 (sample SAMEA3914822, study PRJEB12502) | metagenome | biome: forest; material: soil | place: USA | collected 2012-03-12 | depth 0.1 m
AGGCCGGCGAGCTTGTCGCGGAGCTCCTCCTTGGAGATGTTGGCGCGGTTCGGGTGGAGGACATCACTGTGCGCGAGAGCGTGATCGGTCAGCCACCAAGTCCATCGGCCCAGATCCGGCGAGCCCAATCCCCGGCGATTTCATCAAAACCGCCCGCGTTTTCGCGTGCCGGGCCCATCGAAATGGCTTGACACGGTCGCAGATTCATCGCGCGAGTTGTTGGGGACGAGGCAGTCGGACGGGAGCGGGAAGGGCGGGGAACTGGGAGGAAGACTCACACGACCATCTGCTTGCGACCGAGCAGAGGGTTGCGGATGAACTTGCGCGTGCGCAGCGTGACCGGGGAGTTGGAGTCGGCCATCTTGGCGGTTGGATGGCTGTCGATGTTGGCGATACTTCCACGATCTCGATAGCCGGAGGTTCCAGGTGGGATTTTCGTTTGGTGGTGATTTTTGCAGGGCGCTGCGCCAGGGTGGAGCTCGCAAAATTCCGGTCCCGGTTCGCTGAATTGTGCGTGAGCCCTAACGCCAATCTGGGCCTCTGGAGCCTCAATTTTCAGGCCGCCGTGTGGGGTTGGAGCACAGACCCGAGTACCCCACATCTCATCCAAAGGAGCGCTTCTGGCATTTTCGCAAACTGCCGCTTCGATCCCAGCACCGTCTCACATTGCGAAGAGCCATGCCGGCCTCCTCTTTACGCTGCACGCTGCGGACGCAAATCATCTCGTCAATTTGCATATGTGTATGGGGCTCTTGTCGCTGTAGAACGGCCCTTCTTGCTCGCCCCCCGGCGGCACGGGGAACGATTCGCGGCTCACAGCGAATCCCCGTTTCCCACAAACGCCCAGGAAGCTTTCGAAGGTTGCCCTGTTCCGCTCCGTCGCAGCAATGAGGACGGACAGCTCTGGGAAACGCCTTGCCAGGTCCTCGAGCGTTGCCACCAGAGCCGGGATCACGCTCACATCGTACGTGATGTCGGCGCCCAGGACCGCGTCCAGCCTTGCTTCGTCCCACTCGGGCCCGATCAAAGCGTGTCCCCATTTCAGCTGCATTGCGGAGACGGCGGAGGAGCCCTGGAGCCCGTTGAGGAAGAAGCTGTCCGGCAAGTGGTTGACCACGTCGTCGGACCCGTCGGATGCGATGACATGATCCGAGCCCAGATGTCTGGCGCAGAGCACCGCAAGATACCCCGTTCCAGCACCCAGCTCGAGAACGCGTTTGTTCTTGACAAGCGACGGGTTAACACAGAGGTACTGCCCAAGATGCAGGGCCGCTTCCCAAGTGCGCAGCCCCGTGGTGCCCGATGCCGAGATGAGAGAACGGGATTCCAGGAGATCGATGTGAGGCGGGTTAGCTGTTGCCGATCCCGTCTGGAGAAGCGAGAGATGGTAGATCACATAGTCTCTCTGCTGAGCCGCGTCTGTCTCCGACGGCAGTGGCTGCGAGAGCAGATGCGACAGGGCGAACGTGAGGTTGTCCGAGATTCCCTGTATCGCCATGGTCAGCAGTGCAGTATGCGGTCTAAGGCGCGTGGCGCACAGCGCGCCACCTACATGCTTGTCCCAATCCTGTATGGCGGACTCGATTCGAGAAATCAGCTCCTTCAAGATTCTGACCTGGTATCGCCGAGGCGGACGTAAGGAGACGGCATCGCTGAACACGCGCTCGTAAATTGCCTCCTGCGCACCTTCGTCGCAAAGCACCTCGGGGTCTGGGAAGACTGGCGCAGGATCCACCTGCAGGTTCTGCCAGCAAAACCGGGCAACCTGCGGGTCGTGCCACCGAGGGGGCATGGGCATCGGGATGGTTGTACGAGATGGCTGAACTGCGGCAGAGGGTGCTTCGGGTCGCTCTCGGGCGTTTTCTCCTCAACAACAAACACCAGCTCTTGACAGAGACATGAGAGAAGAGAAGTTGGAGAAACGGACGGGTGGTGTGGGGCACTGCTGCTCTGTCGCGCCCCTGAAAGGCGCGCACCGTTTTAGGGGCTGAATGCCTCAACACTCAACAACGTTCGTGCGGAAGCTGCCTCAATTTACATTTTACTCGATCTCACATCTCCCCTTTCCTGCATGAGTTTCGCAATTTGAATTTCCATTTTCCGACTCATGTGCCCCAGGTTATCGAACACACTCAGTCCAATCAAATATAATTTGTCGATACCTCTCTCGATATGTCCTGACTTCCGAGGTGAGCAAGAACCTCAAACCTTTCAATTACGTAGTTCATGAGGTGGTCTCCTCGAAACATTGCCTTCACTATAACAGTACCTATTTATCTCCCTCCCTAAATTGACAACATTGATCAGGTGGGAAATACTTGAAACAAAGACATGGCGTAGTGGGTTGGATGGATGGAGGGGGGATGGCCACGATTGCACTTAGATCAAGCATTGGATCAAGGCGGGAACGCGCCCGCGGACCAAACGATGGCTCCCAGAGGGACAGGCAGTAACAAACCATGCACGCCAGGGCAGGGCAGGCTTCAACAACACACAGGCGGCGGCATATACGCTCGCAATCTCCCACCCGACCACCTCTGCCCACGGCTGGGGGAGCTACACAAGCCGTCCTCGTTTCATGTTGCCAGGACACATTGTTCCTGCCACCACCTCATTGTTGACCGCATTGGAGTCATGTGAGTTGTGCTTTGCTTTCCTCTCAGCCCCCGGAATAAGACCGGACGTGTGAGATTACTAGTACTGGCAAACAGGTAAGAAGATAGAACAACGCCACCCGACGAGAAGAAGAGACAAACTGGACTGACAAAAGCCCGAAGCGCCGCGATTATGTTTTCAATCCCACAAACATGCATGCACACTGGTAGGTGGTCGAAGTCTCGAACCACACAAAAAGAGATGTCTATCGTTGTACGATCCAAACCAGGGAAAACGGGGAATTATAGCGAGCTTGCTGACGGCGGTGCCCATAGCCGCCTAGATTTGATGTTGTGGCATCCGCCCCCGAGTCAGGGGTTGGCCGGCTCCGAGTGGGTAACAACCAGGATCGGACGACTCCCGTCGACGCAGTCCGTCACTCCACATTGCGAGGCGGTGTCAATGGCGGCTGCTCACAGCCACATGTCGGTCATCGGTGTGAGTAGCGTGGCCTGCGCTGCCGCTTCCCGGCGCCAAAGGCAGGCCCTGGCGGTGGGAAAGGGTGCACGACGGCCCATCACTCATGTACGCCGCAGGGAGGTGGTGCTGGGAAGCCTGGTGGTGGCCGGCCGCTTCGTGTGCGCTCTCGGCAGGGACATAAGCATGGTTGCTCTTTGAGGATCGTCCTCTTGAACCACGGCGCGGCGAGGCTGTGTAACCGCTCATGTCGAAAGTGGGGCCCTGGCTTGTTATACTGCGTTCCTGCTCGCTGAAGATGCCATCAGATCCCGAGAAAGTGTCAGAGCTAGACCGTGATGACGACGAGGGGTGGCTCGACAAGCTGCTGCTGGCCGCAGAGGAAAAGGAGAGGCTTGTGGTGTCAAATCCGCCGGCATAACTGGCAGCCGTGGCCACGTCGGTTAGCGTGCTCGTGGCGGAGGCCGAGGCGGGTGCCGGGGGCTTGACTGTCGCCGGATACGGCAGTGTCGAAGAGCGTCCGGTCGGGTATGGAAGCAACCGGTCCGGGCCCGGTGCGTTGGAATGCGGCAGGGAGGCCGCTACGCTGGAAAATGAGAAGCTGGGCGAATCTGAGTTGAGGGAGTGGGAAGGGCGATGGAGCAGACCCGTGCTGCTGTAGCCGCCGTACGACCCCTCCGCATCCAGGTATACGCTGCTGAAGGGGGCCGGTTTTGCCCGAGCCCCTGAGCTCCACTGGCCGGGCAACATGCCAACCGGCTCCGGATTCCCCACTGACGGGGCTGGCACTCCGAGGCCAAACTCAAACTCGTCACCGTAGGATGTGCCATAGGCGGGCATGGCCGGATAGTACGTCTTTGCTGCTGGCGTGTACGAGTACGCTGACCCGTTGCCCCGGCACGAGCCCAACATGTCGCTCGAGCCTAGAGTGGGCAACTCTGGCGTCGCAAAGGGAATGCCCCCTCCAGCCGGCGTTCTGCTAGCAAACACTCTGGCATCACCGATGCTGTAGCCAAAGTCCGGCTCCAACCGCAACGGCGCTTCTCGAGAGGATACCTGCGGATAGGCGGGTTAAGAGCCGGAGCCTCGTCGATCCGTCGGGGCACGGGGTCAGGAGATCATGGATGGGATGCCGAGTGAACGTACTCGTAGGAACTGGCATTCGGGCACTCCCGCGTTCTTGCAATTAGAACATGCCTGGCCCTGACCTGGGTCGCCGCTGCATCGAATCTTACGTTTGCGACAGCGGCCGCACTAAGGGCGAGCAACTCAGTCAGCAAGCGAATTCAAGAGGAAACGGGCGGTTGGATCTTACCGCCAGGGCAATTCGCTTCCTCTGGGGTGTCGAGTCAGAGTCTAGTAGCTGGTCCGCCATGGTGACTGACCGCGTGTCGTGTGAGGACAATGGGAAGCGCCGCTCCGAAGGCGAAGGAAAATACAGTGGATAGGGACGGGTATATCGTTTTCCGTGGCTGGAGGAATAACAAGCCTGGGACACCATCATCGAGCTGCCAGCAAGTCGGCCCCGGGGCCTGCCAAGTTCTTCTCCTCGATCCCGAGTCAAATCTGGAGGCTCCAGCTTGTTCGTCAACACCGGCTATTATTCCGCCTGACCAGATCTGACCCAAGCTCTTCTACTGGGTCTAAATCGGCCGGAAGCACGGGGAGGCTCGGGGTGTTGGCGCTGTAGTAGCACTCTCGCCGCCGTCGTGCGGGCCCGGAGAACTGAGAAGCACTGCGGGCTGAGCAGCTTCTCGGACAAAACCAGATCCGACTGGTGCCGGGCTTGGTTTGCGAAGACTCAGAGTTCGACACAGGCGAGTTGGGATTGGATGGTGAGAGGTCAGGTCGAGCGTCGTGGCAAGGTATCCCGTGTTTTGACTTGACACTAACAGGCCTGGTCGAGCACATGAGCGACATATACAGACTGGAGCTGGCGGGCAGGATCTGACACCTCTGTCCCCTGGGGCTAAATCCCCCCCGACGAGCTGTGCGTGTACCCCCCACGCATTTGCCCCTGTGCCGGTCTTGCACTACCCGGCCGAGAGGATGTGGTGCCATGGCGGCCGGGTCAAGATGGCGCACCTAATGCCATTGGTACGAAAAGGGGTGAGACATACCTGAACCCGGAGAAACAAGAATGTGCTAGGCCAGAGCTTTGGTGCGTGGCGCTCACGGTCCGTCTTCAGTTGATGCCAGGCCCTTACGGATGCGATGCTGCGGGATGTCCCGCCTGGGGGCAGCGATTGACCAAGCCTGGTGCTATCGAGTCGTTATCCGCCGTCCAGTTGGCGCGGGCTTGGTGTGAAAGGACTCGGGAATAAATGAAAGAATGAAAGTACGAGTTGATTGGATAGGCCATGCAAAGTGCTCAACGCCTGTGGCAGCCCAGCTAGACGTAGTCCTGAGTGCAGACCTCCTCGACACAAGATTCAGTGTTCAGGGCTCCAGGGCGAATGGATCTGAGGGTATTGAAAGAGGAGAAACATGAAACGAACGAGCCTGGGACATGCAAGTGTTGTGGTGTTATAGGAAGCTGGTACTACCAGGACTGTGCTGTCCGTGGAATTTGCAAGACTGGAGCCAAGCCAAAGGTCCTCTGTTTGCACGTACATCTCGACTGTCCTTTCCACGGCGCATTACGATGAGAGGAGATGCAGGCATCACAGGGCCAGCCCGCGATCTAGTTCCACCCCGGCAGGTAACACAGACCAAAGGTGCTGGTCGCCATGCCCCACAGGTCCGTTTGGTTGCACGCGGTGACAGCGTATACACAGTAAGTACATGCTTGGGATCATCTCAGGCGCCCATCCACCACCACCTCGGCGGTGTTTCTGGCAGATCCAGACATGGGTTCCATCGGACAGCTGCATCTGGTTACGAAGCCTTGGGTCAAACCGGAGAGAACGCACATGTGGGGCGGCTAACACTTGAGGGGGATGCGGCGAACATCAGGAATGATACAGGTACATGGACGGTGGGCGTGTCATGTTGATATGGTTTTCAAGTTGTAAGTGGCCAAAAAGCGGGCAGCCTTCGAGCGTGTGTTGCATCTAGTCTGCCACACAAGTCTAATCACACCGGGACAGGATATCAATGACAAACAGCACCACTAATTAGAGGCCTGCGGCCACTCGTTTGCCTTGCGGTCCCTCGTCCTCCATCGAACTCATGTCCCACTTCAACCAGGGTCATCCACGCCGGCACCTGTGAAAGACAGGAAGAGGAAAGCCAATGTAGCAGCGAGAAGGATGCCCCATCTGGCACGACAAAGAAAACCCATGTGACTGGCGAGCCAAAGAATGCTGGGCTGGAAACGGATCAGATGAGGGAAACCCACCAGACTGGAGCACGGCTGGAGCAAATAGAAGAACCCCAACTGTTTAACTACTGGAAGGTTTCCGTACAGTACCGACAACAGCAAGATGCCAGCAAGGATCTTGTTTGAGGTAGCAATATTAACAACATGCAAACTGGAATGTAAAATGGGAACATGAGCTCTATAGGAGTGCCTAGGAGGTGGTCTGGGACTGTAGACCAGTCAAGGCTGGGATCAACAACGGCTCATAGGAGACAAGATTTGGAACGTACTGTGCGAACTAGACCAGGTATCTGGTTTGCAGAATACCACTCAAAATAACATTTGACAAAAAACTGTGGTATTTTATACAGCGGCTCGCCGGGAACCTTGGGGGAAGGGGAGGTGGGGGCGACTTAAGCAATGCAGGTCGAACGGAGGCTCAATGCACTCGTAGGCCGTGGGGGTAACAGGATGGAACCGCGTCTCTCAAACTGAGAGTAGAAGCCTGGGCCATCGGCAGCGAGAAGTAAGGATCTGTGCACCTGGGTACGAGCCCTGATGGTCCGTTTCAAGTTGCTGCTGGCAAGTAGACAGGCGTTGGCTGATACGGGCGGCGTTTTCTTGCTCTTCAGCCTGGAGAGCAACTTCAAGTTCATGACAGTCGGTGCCCGAGTTCCTCGTAATTAACAAGTCTAGCAGCTCATTTAATCAGTCGCACATACCACTACAAGTGATACTACGTGTGTTGCCGTCACATTGACTGGCTGGCGTTCTAAGGCCTTACCCCTTACATGCAACAAAATGCAGCTTGAGTTTATGCTTAAACATTGCTGCTGTCGAAGGCTATTAGCAAGTTGTCAAACTCTCGTTGATGATTCCTTGCGATGTATTTCGTGCATGGGTGGCGTTCCGGGGTGTTTTTCTTTTCTTTTTCGACCTAGACAGAAAAAAGGTGCCCCTGAATACACGACACAAATGATGTGCAGATCTCAAAGACCCCAGGGGGACACAGCCCCGGCGGAAGCAATCGATCGGACACAGCAGCGGGCTACGGCATCAACTCGACGACGGATCCTGGACCGCGCAAATCGGGACTTGATCTTTCAGCCACCTTCGCGGAGTTTGCAGGCACGGAAATGACAAGCCATGCGGGAGGCGTCAGAAAAATTGCCGGGGAGAGCTGATCTTGTCAACTTCCTGTGCGAGCAGCGCGATCTCGTTGTCCAGTCTGGAGAGGTTGACCGATCTTTCGCTGCCTCTCGCTCCTCCCGCGTCCTCGTCGGGATGCTAGCCGATTTGATAGCATTCTGAGACCATAGAGCGTGCTCGGAGTACTTTCGTGGGTTGCAAACGCGGCTTCTCGTCGCACGCAGAGCATCCGTCAGCAAACATCATCTGCACTCTCTGCAGGGCAGCCTCGTGGTCGCTCCCGGAAGTCAAAGCTTCCGTGCGATGCAGATAGATTGCGCCTAGGTCGTGCCACCGAGCTTCATTTCCGCACCGCTGCGGCCTTCTGGAATTCCAGCTTCGGACCGGCGTGGACGGCGTGGCCGATCGACCTCTGGTCTTGCCCTCGGTCTCATCACCGCGGGCAGCTCCACCGAGGACGTGAAGCCTTTGCAGGGCGTGGCTGGCTTGGGCCACACCGAGAGGAAAGGGACAACGTGTAATGATATCTTCAAGAAGGTGCCGGACGTAAGAGATCCCTGTTCGAGATCGCCATGTTGATGATTTGCGCCAAATGTCTCAGATGGCAGTGATGACCAGCAGGACAAGGCTGCGACATATTTCAGACACTATCTCGGCATCGACTAGCAGCCACGCAGAACAGAGGGGCACAGGGGTTGATGCCTGACATTTACGTCGGCACGCCTAGCCGCCTGGACCTGCGGTGGCGAAGGGCCAGACACGACCTCCCCGACCGCAAGCCTGCCGGGAGTCCTCAGGCCCCCCACAGGTAGGGACGGCAAGCAGGACATGTGGCAGACGATTGCCAACCTCAGGGCAGGAGACAACTGACGCCAAGTTCGCGAACTGGGAAACGCGGAGGATTCGGGGGTTAGCCCCGCTGGCTGCGTGCAGGCTCGGCTACAGGACCCTGCTGTCAAGTCTCGTTAGTTGCCGCCAGTTCTGCAGGCTGCCGCCGGGGAGGAGGGGGGGGGGGTTTCTCAATGTCTCTGGAGCAGCCATAGGGGAGGCTGACATTGGTTTCAGGCCAATCAAGCTGTTGTGGCACCCAGTGTTGTCCTCGGTGACACAAAAAGTATCTTGCCGTTGCCCACATGTTCGAGTCGAAGTCGCTGCTACCGCATCCCCTAACAGCCAGAGCCAACTTGAAACGGCCAGCCACTCCGAAGGTCGGCGAGCAGGCGAAATAGGCTGCAGGTCGCAAATGTGGGCTACAACTTGGTGTAGTTGTCTCTTATGGCGGCAGTCTCGAACGAGCGCCCTCCTCGGGCTCCCCGGAATCCCTAGTCCCAGGAAACCATGGCGCCAGCGGGAGCAGAGGTGACACAACACGTCTGCGTGAGGCAGGTGGATGGACCGCTGACGCACGGCCACGGCTCAGATGGAAGCCAAGGGCCTCAGGGGCACGTTTGAGAGGGCTAGGCTCGTGGCACGCGGACGACGAGGTCGGGGATGGACCACATCTGACAAGGTCATGGCCCCAGCCGCCGAGTGTCGTACACGGGCCGAGAGGGAGTATGTCACAGTGGTTGACGAGAAGTTTCCGGAGACAGTACACAGTAACTGCTGTATTATCCAAGTGGGGAGTCGACCTGAAAGCCCCCTCCTTATTGGCGTCGCCCTGCCAGATGCAGGGAGCCGACGGCGAGGGGCAGTGGTCATGATGCCAAGCTCGTACCTTGCTGCGTTTGGCTACCTAGGGTTGGCTAGGAGGTGGAAGAGGTACGCGCAAGTGGCATATGTCGGGGAACAGGGGATCTTGCAGATGAAAGAAACATTCGCGGCGGTTGCCGACGGTGGCGAGGGCTGACACGCCTGCCACATGTGGACGTCTAAGCAAACGGACCGCCGACATCCCGCAGATCCGCCTCAACTTCCCTCCAGCTAGCCACCACGGTAAGGCACCCGAGAGCCAATTACACAGGGGTTGCTGGATACACACACACCAGACACCCGGCAGCGGAAAGCATTTGGCGACTGCAGGAAACACCCCTCATCGAGCCCCAGCCCGAGACTGGCTGCCGAGCGGGAAATTGAATTTTCGAAATGGAGGCGGGAGGAAAGCCGACGACGGACAAAACCGTACGGCTGCCACAGCTGGTGTTGGTATCCTCCGCTCAGTTGACGGCCAGATTGGCAAGACGGCCCGAACCCGAGGGTGATGGGCGCTTCGATCTGGTTGAAACACGTCACCTACAGGATAAGTGCCACGAATATGGGGGTTGGCATCTCGCGTCTCTCCGTGACACAACGTGGGGGCGGTTAGGGGAGGGCTCCCGTTTTGGTCTTCGCCATTAAAAAGAGACCAGGGACTGTACCGTGGGGCCCATGCCTCCCGTCCGCCAAAGGATAGATTGCCTTCGTATAAAGCGAGCAGTGGAATTTGGTTTGTCGCAGCCCACGGCATTCGGGCGTAGTTCTTCTCGGAAGATTCCGCTGCTGTGGCAACACTGTGTCATGATTGCGATCATCAGCGGGACCTTCAGAGCGCCCTGCCATGATCGCCACGGCATCGGCGATGCCCGTGTGGACTGGCCGCATAGCGGTGGCAAACATGGCTGGCTACAGAAACTAACCTCTCGACAATGGGAGGTGGCCGGGATCGGGCGACCAGACACATACAAGCCACCGAGTTCGTCATGAGAGTTTGACGTCTTGTTGGGGTCAGAAACAGTAAGCATACGGGATAACGAAGAGAAACTAACCGAGACAGCATGGTGAATGTGTCAGGCTTGACGCCGGCGCGGGTACTGACTGTCGTGACCCGGCCCACGGCACAACACCGTGTTCCATCGCGTCATGCCGGCAATGTACAGGAGCCCGGCGGGCTCACCTGCGCCTGTATTCGTCGCGTCCGCGGTATCTCTCCGCGTCCCGCCCCCGCCCTCGATCGCGATCATGATCTCCTCGTTTTTTGCGGGGTGCTTCCCTGTCATCCCGGCGCCTCTCAGCGTCTCCCGGCCGGCCGTCTCGGCCGTCGCTGTCTCTCCTGGGGCTCCGACTTCGCCGTTCTGAGTCTCGGTTCCTGTCGTGATCTCCGGACCTGTACTTATGCCCGAGCCTGTCCGGGGAACGTTCGTCCCGGCGGTGGCCCTGATCGAATCCAGTGCGCTCGCGGCTGTTCTGCCCGGCTGCCCCCGAGGCCCCTTCCTTCTCGTGGCGGCTGCGCCAGTCTTCCATCCCGTGAACCATCCTGTAACCCCGATCGTCGTCCGGCCCGAGGTCCTCATTGCGGTATTTCCGCCACTTTTCCAGTTCCTTGACGCCGCCCCAGCCACCGCCGCCTCTCCGGGCAGCAGTGTTCTTCCGCTTCGTGTTGGTCTCGTTGCGCCACACTTCGCTCAACCGGCTCACGCTCTGGCTGAAGTCGACGTGAATGCGGCGGTCGTCGATCAGGACCGAGTCCATTTTGGAATAGGCCTCTTCGCAGCTCTTTTGGTCCTCAAACTCGATGAAGGCGTACTGCAGACTGTCGCCAGTCTTCTGGTCCCGGATCACCTCGCAGCTGAGGATCTTGCCGAAGCGGCTGAAGATGAGCTCCAGATCCTCGTCCGTGGTGACGGGGTTGAGCTTGCAGACGAAGAGCACGTTCTCGGGCGGCTTGACTTCGGCGAACGGCAAGTCGCCCATCATCTCTAGTGTCAGGGCTTGGGCAGCGGCCTCGCGCTCCCTCCTTCTGCGCTCGGCCTCGGCGGCGGCCTCCTC
>FTIZ01741277.1_pt1 | contig 11238 bp, 10 predicted proteins | sample 1658381 | NCBI WGS metagenome assembly FTIZ01 (sample SAMEA3914822, study PRJEB12502) | metagenome | biome: forest; material: soil | place: USA | collected 2012-03-12 | depth 0.1 m
GGCACGGCGGGATACATCCGCAGCGTCTCGTCAATCACAGCCGTCAGGTACGGCAATTGAGACACTTCCAGCAAGTTGATGTCCTCGGATCGCTTGAATGTCGACCGGATCTCCTGCGTCGTCTTCTCCAGCTTACCAAACTTGCACATCAGAAACGTGGCGCCGCAGAGCACCGAAGACGTGGTCTCGGACCCGGCGACTACCATGACGGCGGCGTTGTTGAGCATCTCGCCTGGGCTCATGCCCTGGCCCGAGTCGTTGCCGTCGGCGCTCTTGATGATGACGCGGTCCCAGAAGTCGCCTTGGTCTCCCGTCTTTTGAAGTCTTTGCTTCATCTTTGCCATGGCATACGTGTAGTTCTCGCTCCGCTTCCCGCGCAGCTCCTTGGGGAGCACGTAGTTGGTCAGGAACTCGACGCCCATGCTACGCAACACGTGGGAAATGGCCACGCTCTTGAGGTTCTTGTGGATGGCGTCAACCCATGGGTGTAGGGTGCGATCGACCAAGCTGTTGAACGACTCCCCAAACGACAGGGCACCGATCGAGTCGAAAATAGCCATGTTGTAGTAGTGCACCATTTCTAGCGACTTGCCCGTGTTGGCCACCTCCTTAAGGACATCGACCAGCAAATCTGCGAAGCGAACAATGTTGGCCTCTTGCACGCGCAGCCCCTTGTCACTGAAGGCGTGCCCAAACAGGCTGCGGAAGCGAGCGTGATTTCGCGTGTCGGACACGAGAATGCTCATGATGCCGTTCGGCGCTAGGGGCAGGCGGACTGGGTCTTTGAGGAACTCGGGCCGGCCAGGGACATGGGCGCATATGTCTTTCCAAGCTTGCGCATTTGCGTAGCTGATCTCGTTGGGTTTAATACGGACAGTGTCTCCGTATTGTTGGTGGTATCGCATTAGATCATGGTGCATGGTGCCCCTGAGCAGAGTGAACTTCCATGGAAGCGAGCTGGCCCGCCAGAGCAGGGGACCAGGATAACCTGACAGGGGATGCAAGAAGAGGTTGTAGACGACTTGAGCCAAAAAATAGAATAGGGGGAGCCCAATCAGTAGAGTCAGGGATGACCTTCCAGAGAGAGCAAAACTGCCAACGTCGGGTGGCGGCTGAGAACCCATCGCGGCGGTTGTCACGGTATCAGTGGTATTCTCAGTCGATTGTACGCAAGCAGGTAAAGTAAGGGCAACCAAAGCTTCCAGGGTCGGGTTTGGATTTCTTGGTACTGTCTCAGTCTGGGTGGTCGGCCCAAGGTGAAGCTGACCAAACTTTGTGCGTGTGCGACCTCGGACAGCGAAACGGATCCGTTTTTCTTGCTTTCCGACACCATTCATTCTTAGACGTTGGGAGGGGGCGCCCTACTTTTTTATTCCTGCACAACTCGGTGGAACCAGGTGCAAGTTGACAAAAACCCTACCCTGGCTGGCTATCAGTAGGCCTTATTTCTAGAAGTCAAGTTCAGGACGGACACATCGGGCCGTTATTTCTCACGCACGGTTATCATTCGCTGCGAAATGGACCGCGCCAATGTGGATCCGTTACTGGTTGTATCGAGGCTATTTCTCTTGGAAAACACCACAACAGTGGAGCGGAATTGGAGCCAGGTTCAGAACTGCTAAGTCAAGTAGGTGCACATAAGGACGTCTAACGTTCTAGTCATGGTATGTCCTCACCGACAGGTCGTTCGCTAGAGTTAAAGACAATAAAACTGCGAAGGAGACGCGGTGAATTAAAACACGAAAATGCCACACGCCCCCAACAACCCGATCACACCTCCTGCCAAGGGAATGAGCGCCCGAATTGCATTCAACCGACCCCATTGCAGCACCAACCTTTCTGCCTCGGCCCAGGCCGGCTCTGTCCCCTTGACAGCTAAGTCGTCCGCACGAAAGAGGGCATTGTTAGTGCCTTGCATGAAAGTCAGCGTATACGGCACAATGCTGACCGTCGTTGCCCCTGCAACGGCAAACACGCGCCACGGCTCGCCCGCCGCATGCTTTCTCCAAGCGGCGAAGGCATAGACGAGACCGGTGGTCGCTGCGATGGCTGGGCCCCGGACGTGGCCGGATAGGTAGACTTTTCGCCAATGGCTGACTAGCTTTCCCGGCTGCCGCGTTGTCTCAATCAGAACCGGGATGGTTATCAGGAAAACGCTCATTATGGCGCCTGGGAGGGTTGGCCGTGTCAGTTCTGAGCTCAGCTGGGACCGGGTAGCGCACTAGGGGTAGGGATACCTGAGAGAAAGCATCCCGCTACGACCGCGATGTGCTCAGCACCAACGCCAGCCATGGCTGCAACTTAAAAGTGCGATGTGAGATGTCCGGAGTGTGAAGGTAATTAATTTGCAGTGCAAGTAGAGTCGGTCAAGTGAGCGACATTTGCTCTAGTCCACAAATCAGAACTTTGACGGGATGGAATCCAACACCAGACCGCCGAGGCATGGTCTTAGATCAACGGACCCACGATCGGACAGCGAGTCTCGGTTGTGTTTTATTTCGATCTTTTCTCGCACTAACGCCGACCCACGGCATGTCGCACCGCCATATGTGCCTTGTTCGGTCTCCGCCCCGTACGGACCGGGCGGTCGGGCTCTCGGCCTGTGTTCAACATGGTGCGGGCCGAGCATCCAAACAACAATCTCGATATACCCCAGCAGCTTTAAAATTTGCTGGTGGCTGACCAAACGGCTGCGCGCCTCGCGAGGCATCGGCATGCCTGATCGTCCCCAGAATGCGCAAATCAACCCTCTGCGCCGCCCTCACTGGCGTGTCCAAGCTCAATTTTGTCTTGGCGGCACAGCAGCAACCCCTTGGGTCATCGGTATTCGGCTCCATTCCTGGAGTTGCATCCCTTTTCGGCTCGAATAACGACGACGCGCAGGCGGCGCAACAAGATGGCCGCATCCAGGGAACCGGCCTTCTCAGCTCCCATTTTGGTCCGTATGGCTGGCCAGGGCAGTCCTTTGACTACGTGATTGTGGGCGGCGGAACTGCTGGTTTGGCGGTCGCCAGACGTTTGGCTCAGGATGGCACACATTCTGTGGCTGTCATTGAGGCCGGCGGCTTCTACGAAATCGAGGCTGGCAATGCCACCGAGGTGCCCATGTACCTGTTCAACTACTTCTTTGACAATGGCCATGTCAAGAACCCGCTGTTTGACTGGTACCAGTATACGGTACCACAGCCGGTGTGTACCCCCCGATTGCGTTCGTGTGCTGTTGCTGATAACTTCTAGGGTCTCGCGAACCGGGCGATGTTTTACATGCAGGGAAAGACATTAGGCGGTAGCACAGCTCGTGGTGCCATGCTTTATCATCGGTGAGGAGCGATTGCCACGAGTTCTGTTGTTCAAAAAAAGGAACTAACAATCTTTTTCAGAGGATCAAAGGGGGCGTACCGAAAGTGGGCAGACCAAGTCGGCGACGACGCCTACAACTGGGAGAAGTTTCTGCCTTTTTTCAAGAAGAGCATCAAGTTCTCGGGCCCAACGACCAACCCACGACCAGTCAACGCCACCGCCGTGAACGACTTCTCTGCCTTTTCTGAGTCCGGGGGGCCGGTCCATGTGGCCTACCCCTATTGGACCAATGCCATCTCCTCGTGGGTGGACAAGGTGCTGGAGAAGATGGGCTTCCCAGAGGTTCAGGGGTTCTCAAACGGAGTTCTTCTGGGCCGGTCGTACATCACGCACACCATCAATCCCTACACGCGGCGTCGCGAAACTGCATCAACATCATACCTTCGCGAGGCGCTTCTCGAGAGCACCAATCTTAATCTGTACACGCGAACCCTCGCCAAAAAGATCCTGTTTGACGACAGCAAAAAGGCTACGGGCGTGCAGATTAACACGGACGGCTTCGACTGGGCCATCAACGCCAAGAAGGAGGTCATTGTCTCGGCGGGAGTGATGCGCTCTCCCCAGCTACTCATGGTCTCCGGTATCGGGCCCCGAGACACACTAGAGCAGTTGGGCGTCACTGTATTGTCGGACCGGCCTGGCGTCGGCAAGAACTTCCAAGACACCATCATCCTCGGACCGACCAACCCCGTCAAGGTCGAGAGCCACAGCCAGCTGATGGGCAGCAAGGAAACGCTCCCGCGCTCCATCTACGAGTACAACAACTTCCGCACCGGCCTGCTCACCAACCCGGGCCAGGACTACTTCGCCTTTGAGAAACACCAGCCCGGTATGCTCAACTCGTCGACCTCCGCCGACATTAAGCGCGAGTTCCCTGACGATTGGCCGACGTTTTCGTACATCGCGCTCGACGACACCTTCGTCCCACAGTACAATGGAAAGAACTATTTCAGTATGTCCGCGGCGTTGATGACCACCTTCAGCCGCGGGTCCGTCACCATAGACAGCACCGACACGGCCAAAAACCCCGTTGTTGACCCGCGTTGGCTCGACGATCCCCGCGACAAGGAGATGGCGGTAGCCGCCTTCCGCCGGTGCCGCGAGATTGTTGCGACCGAGACCATGCGGGAAGTTATTGATGGGCCGGAGCTGCTACCGGGGAGCCAGTTCGAGACGGACGAGGAGATTCTCCGGTACATTGCCGAGACCTCGGACGCGTATTATGCCGGCGTCGGCACGTGCGCCATGGGGAAGGCAGATGATCCGAACGCTGTGGTTGACTCGCACGCCCGAGTTCTAGGCGTCAAGGGAGTGCGTGTGGTGGACGCTTCCGCGTTTCCGTTTGCCATTGATGGGCAGCCCATGGGTACCGTGTACGCTCTGGCGGAGAAGATCGCGGCAGATATTTTGGCTGGGCAATGAGGAGGGTATAAGAGACCGCGGGTGATAAGGCGAGCGTGCATTACCACCTTTTTGGGTTCCAGGATAAATCTTACGGTCGAGCTCCATGACCGTTAATTTCAACAAGCATGGTTGCTTGTGCTTGTCGAATCCGCGGTAAATGGAAGGTTACTTGGTGTTATTGGCAGTTCTCGGATTCTCAAGCCCTAGAAATTTGTTTGTCAGACTCACAGGCCTCTGTAACGGAATAACACAAGAAGCTGCAAAACAACACAGCACAGTTCTATCACGTTTGACTCTGGCGGGCGTACGCCAGTCTACATACCAACATACCTAAGTATGTCGATATCGTCTGATTCAGGCCTCTTCGAACCCAATCGAACTCACCACCGAACCAAATCGACCCACACCAGAAACAGACAGCCCCTGAACTTATACCCGGCACCACCCAAAACCGCTACAATGCAACCCCATACATACTCATAGCAACCCCAAAGAAAGGCCTCATCGGCGCATACAAAACCGGCACGCCCATCACCATCCACTCCCTCACCCTCCGCAGCGCCCCGCCGATTAAATACCCCACCAACACCCCCCATTCCTCTCTAACCCGCCCCGTAGCCGTCACGCCAACCGCCTTCCCCCCAAGCTCCGTAGCCCGCTGCGCCACCTCACACATCGCAGCGCCCAGATCAGCATAACTCAGCGTAGGCGCCTGCTTCTCTCTGCCGGTGAGCAGCAGTGCATGCCCGGTGGGCGTGACGCCACGCGGGTCGTGGATTGTCGGCGGGTCGATGAAGACGTAGTTGAGGAGGCCTGCGTCTGCGGCTGGTGGGTAGAGGGCGCAGGCGCGGCGGAGGTCGACGTAGGCGTGGTGGAGGCAGAAGAGCACAGTTTTGTGGACGAGGAGGGGCGCTTGGGCGGCTAGAGGAGGGTTGAGGGAGGCGGAGCGGAGGTGGAGGATTGTTGGGGGCCGGTAAGAGGGTGTTTTCTCTTCCGAATCTTGCTGTTTGCGGAGCTGGGTGAGGGCTGTGATGGTGGCGGTTACGGTTGAAGTTAGAAGGACTGTGCCAGGGAAACTGCCGTTCTGGCCGATACACATGAAGATGGTGGAGGTGTTAGTGAGGCAGGGGATCAGGTCGGTGGCGGAGGTGGAATTGCCTTCGAAGATGTGGATTTGGAGTTTGGACGTGTGGGAAGAGAGGATATGTGGAAAGGCCTGGAGAAGCTTGTCCTTGGACCGGACGAGGATGTTGAGGCGGTGCAGGTCAGGGGGCGGGTCGGCGATGAGACAGCGGAGCACGCTTGACCCTGTGGCGCCAGTGGCACCGAGGAGAGCGTAAGTGGTCATAATGATGTTGGGCGCTGCGGTTTCTGTTCCACCCTGTGTTTAGGGGTAGTGAGTGCACTGGAAGTTCAACGACGATTTCAGGTTTGGATTGAGACCCGAGTTCCAAACTTAACGTTACATCCTGAGCCCGATACTCGACCTAGTAACCAGTCGTTCATAACCCAGGCATAGGCGTAGTTTTCTTGATTGGTCAGTTCCATGTCATGCTCGATATCGGACAGCGATGGCGCGCTGCGCGGCTGTGAGGGAGACGGTGTTACACGGATTCGATTATGGAGTCTGGTCCCCGAAATACCTTGGCACTCTCGCATTCCCGGGCAAGCGAGCTGGCGGGCTTCCGCTCACACATGATGGGTTGGTGGCACAAGAAGAAAGGGTAGGTAACAGTTGCGGCTGAGACTAGCTCCTGAGTTCCATGTCAGCAGCAAGCCGGCTGTTTGTGAGACATAGGATTGGGCAATCATCTTAACCAATGAATACACCGTGGGAGCATTGCAAGGGGCTCCTTGAATCGATTGGCTAGATGGAAGTCGACCTCCTGAGCTTCTAAGGTTGAACACACACTGTCCTCGGTTCCATCTCGACCCTGGCGCCTTATTACTTCGGGACAGTGATGAGAACGCTCTGCATCTTAGGATCGTATTGATGCACATCAATGACCTTCAGCCCCGCTTGATCCAACAAGGCGTCCCACTCAACTCGAGTTCGCTCCAGGGCGCCGAGGTTGTTCATCATCAACAGGTCCATGAAGGTCGCCTGCCAGTGCGCGCCTCGCTCGAGCATCACCACGTCGTCGATGATCAACCGCGATTCTGGGCCCATGGCTCGGATGACATTCCTGAGGATTCGTACGCACTCGGCATCGGGCCAGTCATGCAGCACATGGCGCAGGTAATACAGCTTGGCGTCCGTGATGGACTGGGCGCCGAAGAAGTCGTACTCCATAAACTCAACGCCTTGGACGGGCTTGGCGCCAGCTAGCGTGGATGGGATGTCCTGTACAACGACACGCCCAGGGAGGTCGGGGAATTTGTTGCGGAACGCCACAGCTTGCTGACCAAAGCCGCCGCCAATATCCACCAGGACGGCCTTTTCAGGTTTCGTCGCGAGGGAGCCGAGTAGCTCCGCCACCGGGTAGCTGTCGACCCAGTAAGTAGGGCGGTCTAAGGCCATTAGATTGCCTAAGCTCTTCACGTGCTGTGGATGCTGCGGTAACCACTCAAAGAAACTCAGGTCTGTGTGGAAGGCCTTTTGGAACACTGTCTCATGCTTGGACGTGATGTTTTGATACTTGGTCTCCGCCAGGAATTTGGGCAAGGCCTGAGTAGAAGGCCCGGTCATGTCAAATCTGCAGCCGCGTATCATCAGCATTCCATGAGCGATGCAAAACAACGTTCCAAGTAGGGCAAGTTTCGGACTCACAGGTGGCACAACGCCCCCGCGGGTTTGGGCTCCGAGAAGATTCTAGTGAAGGTACTCGGGCCGTATCCATCGGCGCCGATCTCTTTGATCTGGCCAAACGCTGCCATAGTGCGCAAGATGCGCCCTAGGATTGGTTAAAACACCTGATTCGCTCCCTATTGATGTGCATCTCGGAATAGTTTTCTTACCTAGCAGCTGTCGGGAGGCTCCCGTCTGCTTTATGAGATCGTTCACGGTCACAGAATCCTTGCTTTGCATAAGGGTCTGGAAAATGCCCAGGTCGATGCCCACTTTGAGCAGGGCAACTTGGAGCGGCTTCACATTGTCAAGTTAGATGCTGGCAACCTTGGGATCGCTTCGAGAAATGGACCGACCCCACTAGCCAACCGCATGATAACATCCCAATCCGAATAGAAGTCGACTTGCAGCTCGCGAATGTGGCCTTGAATCTCTCTCCGGACGGTGTCGTCTCCTTTGTCGTAGAGGTCCTTGATCTGGTTGAAAATGGCCTCCATGTTGTCGACGACACGACAAGACGACGACGGGGTGAAACAAAAGATCAAGTTTGGCTCAGCGGGCAGGTGAATCAAAGGGGTGACACGTAGGTGGGTCAGAGTAGCAACAAGAGGATCTGTAGGTGTTGATAACTAGAAAGTAGACGTAGAATGGGTGACAGGCTCGGGCCAGCCGGGTGTTACGTCGGGCCCCATCTCGGTGTCGAATGAGAGGCATCGCGCGGTCGTGATGCACGTCCGCCCCGAAACCGGAAACTTTGAGGATTACCAATACCAAGTAACCGTAGCAGATTCCAGGCGGAGACGCCGGACAGAGATTGTAATTTGATACCGCCAATGCTACTGCTGCGGACATTCTCCTACGTAACGATAGGTCCAAGGAAAGTAATGAAACAGAAGACCGGTGAGCGTAAAGTAGACACAATCCCAGGGAAAGGCTACCTTGTCTGCTGTGGGCAGCACGCTGACACTCTTCATGTCGTACTGGCCCATGTCATCGTCCGCCACCTCCACCATTCCCGCCGCCAGGTCCAGGAACGAGAGAGGGGTCTGTGCCGTCGTGGTGCTGACCTTGTGGCCGCCTTGCCGGTCATGCACCAGACCCCCTGGTTTGACAAAAACCGAGCACAACCAATTTTCCTGCCTCCGGAGAAGCGCCTCGGCCTTGGCGAGGTCTTGGTACAGGTGAGACACGGCTCGGTCAAGCAGCCAGTGAATGAAGGCCGGGACGTCGCCGCAAAATGCCTCTTCGAGTGAAGCTGAAGACAGCATGATGACTCTCGGAAGTCGTGTTCCGCTGCCCCCGTTTGAGCATATCTGATCCAGAGCGGCCACAGTGACCGAAGCCGTGTCTCGGGCCAAGGTACAGCCGGGCATGTTGTCGCGGACCGACACGGCGAGAAACACAGCCTGCGTACCCCGAATGCAGTCGACTAGCAGGGAGACATCATCGAGTCGGCCTTCGAAAGTTCGAACCCGGTCGCTCTTGGCGGCTTCTGGACAAACACGGTAGAGCTTGGCTCGGGAGCGACAATACGCGTTGACCTCGTTGTCCGGGGACTGGAGCAGGACTCGGAGCAGAGAGCAGCCGATCCCCCCAGAGGCTCCTAGAATGGCGTACGACGGCATAGTCATGAGAGCGGAGACTGTACCGGTAGTGCTGGATGATGAGACCCGATCAACTTGGGTCTGTTGAGGTGGTGGGTGATGGAGAAACTCAATCCATCAGCAAATCAAGACACCCTTTGCGGTGTCTCAGCGTAGTGTCCAGTCCGCTTTCTCATCCGAGTAATTTCCGGGGTTAATTGAACGCCAATGAAGGCATAAGGGCCAGCTTTCCTCGAACACCATGGTAGTCTAACATTCGTCACTGCAACTAGCTGCAACCCCGAAGTCCGAAGCCGCTGTGCACAATCGGTATCCGGTTGCCCCACCCCGATACATCCCCGCTGGCCTAGCTCAAGACTCAGTTTGGAGTCCGGCAGTGACGCAGCGCCCTGGCAGCCACTTACAATCCCTCTTTGCAGGTCTTAGTACGTAGGCATGTGCTAACGTTCAATGCCAGAGTTTGCGAGTTGGACTTGACTTGTTGACATCTAACCTTGAATCCAGCGTTCCATGGTAAGAGAACTTGCAGAAAGGAGCAATCATTGCTCTTGGTCGACCAGTAGTTAGGCGCTTTTCCTAGCATTTGTCAAGTGCTCCACAACATGCGGTCTATCCCAGCCGAGATTTCGGCTTACAACATCCAGCTGTCGCCCGACGAGACCCCTGGAATAACTCATGTGGAAGGCTTGACCCAAGGCAGCGCGGACAAGACGTCCGAGTTGCTCATGGTGAACCACGTGCGATACCACACTCTGTACGACGCTGTGGGGTTTCACAGTAAGTCCTACGTGCCACCCATCATGATAGATGCTGACTAGAAATTTGTAGACCACACGGTGCACCATTTGTTGACACTGTGGGCGCTGGGGGCAACACCAACCGAGATTCAGGCCATGTACGATCTCAACAAACCGTATCAAGCCCTGCTCAAATACCATCCCGCGTCAGTAGCCGCTGTGAAGATGAAGGACCCGGGTTTCTTCAAGGGATGTATTGGAAACCTAGATTATTACGAAGACTTTGTGCGATTTTTCCAAGACGAGATCGCCGACAAAGGGGTCCCTCAGGTGGTAAACGAATACTTGTTTAAGGGCGATGATTTGACAGACGACATTCTCGCTCGTATGCATTCTGGTATGTCTCTGTAAAGTTCAGCCCTCACCAAGCAAGGTTATCTTACTGAGATATTCCAGGATTCCTTCACCCGCTGATTCATCTCGGATGCGGCCTGGAATTCAACCAGCCATGCCTCGTGGCAGAGGCTCTAGCCGCGGGCTGTGTACACGACGAATGGCCTCGTAATTTCATCTTCCCCGTCGAGGAATACCTCAAGTCACACCCAGATACGCCCTCCAAATCCCTTCTCGATATCATCCAAGACATGCACCACGACCCAACCATCGCCAACGCCGTGACGCCGGACGACCAGCTCAACAAGATCGCCGCGCTTCTCGAAAAACCAGCTGCCAAAGCAATGATCCCCTACCTCGCCCAATACCAAGTCAACTCCACACCCGCCGACCTCCAACAAAAAACGGTCGACATGATCCACACCTGCGCTTACATCCTCGGCGCAGCGCAGCACCCGGACAAGGTGGAGGCCATCGACTTTGTGATGCTGCACTCGACGACGTTGGGAATCTTCTACCCGACCTTCATGGCGCAGGACTGGATCAGCGACGCTAGCAAGAAGCGGCTGCTGCAGTGGAAGGGCTGGGGCGATGCCGTCATCTACGCTGGCTGTGGATGTCCAGCGCTGTACCCCGAGCGTATTGTCGACTACGTGCCAAAGCGTGCCGGGGACCGGTGGCCGGAGCTGTGTCACCGTGCCAACATCTATCCAGACGACGGCCATGCTGTGAAAGTGGTGAGGGCGGTGCTGAACATTGACGGGCTACCCGCTCCGCGCCCGGGATTCCCCATCGCGAAGGAGGACTTTGTTAAGATTGCGCATATCACGCTAGATTCGGTCGAGAGGATGATGGAGCCGGGTGGGTATGTGGTGCCAGACAAGATCAGGAAGAAGTTTGGCGAGGAGATGGGACAGGATGAGGAGATCATACGAGTCATGGTGCGCTGGGT
>FTIZ01751863.1_pt1 | contig 11235 bp, 12 predicted proteins | sample 1658381 | NCBI WGS metagenome assembly FTIZ01 (sample SAMEA3914822, study PRJEB12502) | metagenome | biome: forest; material: soil | place: USA | collected 2012-03-12 | depth 0.1 m
CGCATGCTGACCCAGACCCTGCGTCTGCTGGAGCGCGACGGTCTGGTGCATCGCGAGGTGTTTCCGGTGGTGCCGCCGCGCGTCGACTATTCGTTGACACCGCTGGGCCGCGAAGTGGTCGGACTGCTGCGCGATATCCTGACCTGGTCGGAGGCTCATGTGCCCGAGATCGTCGCGGCGCGTCAGGCTTACGACGACCGGCCTGCGTTCTGACCACAGGGCGTTTGCTTATGACACGAGGAGACAGGCGATGAGCCAAGACGATCTGCCGACGGCGGCGCAATCGGCGCGTGTCGTGATGCGCGCCGGGCCTTTCGAGCTGCGGGCGACGGCGCGAACCACGGCCGGGGCGATGGTCGCCACAGGCCTGCTGGTCAGCTCGATCCTGCTGTCGACGGCGGTGCTGGTATGGGCGTCGCGCCGACGTTGATTTGTGGCTTATTTCGCCGGGGTGACGACGAGCGACGCGTCGTTTTCGGCGACGGTCAGGCGCGGGCTCAGGTCGAAAAAGGTGACGGCGACCATGCCGCCGGCGATGGCCAACATCGTGGCCAGGGCTGCCGCCGGGACAAGCATGGCCGACAGTTTGCGGTGACGGCGGGAAGGGGCGGGGGATGTCGCTGGGGTACGCACGGAACGCTCCTGAAAAGGCTACGCGCTGAGGTAGAGGTTTGTGGTTAACACAGAGATAATATCGGCACGCGCGGCTTTCAAGAATAGGGGATAACCGCGACGATTCGGTGACGGGGCTTAGGCTTCGTTAACCCTGTGGGAAATATGGCAATTTTACCTAATTCGCGCCATGATTGCGGAACTCTCAGCCCATAAGGGAGATATCAGGATGCGAAATACCCTCGAACAACTCGACCATGCCCTCGACATTTTCCGCACCGCCGGCCGGCGCGGTACGGTGATCGGCCTGACGCAAGGAGACTGGGATGCGTTGTGCGCCCAGGTCGCCGACCGTCCAGCGGCCGATCATGACGATCCGGGCCTGACCAAGAACAGCTATCGCGGCGTGCCGATCATCAATCTGGCGCCGGATCAGCGCAGCTTTGTCGGCCACGACTATGCCAGCGCGGTCGAACGCCGCTTTCCGCTCAATGTGCTGGTACCGATGGAGACCGTGTCGGTCTAGGCGCGTTTGCCGACCGCGCCCGGAAATGTGTCGTCGGGTGGCGGCGTGTCCGGCACCGGCGCATAATGGTCGTAGCGCAGGACCAGGCGGGCGCGGCTGTTCGACAACGTGCCGAGCGACAGACGATAGCCGATCAGGTTCGATAGCGGCGCCAGGGCGTCGATATGCGTGCCGTCGCGGGCATCGCGGCTGCGGATCTCTGTCGCGCCGCGCCGGTCCAGGTCGGCGATGATCGCGCCGGTAAATGCCGCCGGGGTGACGATGACGACATGCATCACCGGTTCGAGCAGGACCGTCGCACCGAGATCGCGCAGCTCGTCGAAAGCCTCGCGTAAGGCGGCTTCGAAAGCGGCCACGGATGCGTCTGCATTGCGGTCGCCTTCGACCAGGGTCGCCGTCATGTCGATCATCGGCGCGCCAATCAGTACGCCGTTGTCGCGACCCCACTCCAATGCCCGGACGACCGCTTGCCGGTAAGCATCGGGCAGGGCGTTGTCCGCGACGTCTATTACGAAGCCCGACCCCGGCTTAGCCGGTTCGAAGCGCAGCTTTACGCGCGCGACCATGGTGGCGGGTTTGGCAAAGCTCAGCTTGACCCCGGCGACCTGTGTCGTGTGCGACCGGCCCCTGTACCCGGCGACGATTTCGGCCGGGCGGGTAATGGTTTCACGCCAGCAGACCAGGGTCGGGCCCCATTGAGCAGGGATTTCGTGCACCGTCCACAAGGTTTCGAACAAACGTTCCAGGTGCGCTTCGTCCTGGCCGCGGATCACCGGCTGGCGGGTTTCTCTTTCCGGGCCGAAGCTCATCGACGGATCTTCGGCGGCCATCTGCGTCAGCGCTGCCCAGATGGCTTCGGGGGCAACGGACGATGGGACGTCGATGGCGGTTTCAAGCAATGGCCACATGGAGACACCGGTGGTTGGGGCAGGCCATTATCTGCTGGGCATCCTCCGCTTGTCAAAGCGACTTTGACAGGGTTTCGGGCAGGGCGCTTTCGGATGTCAGGCGCAAAAGGCCCGTTGTCATCTGAAACCCCGGGGTTGACGGAAATTCCGCTGCGGCGCACAAAGCCGTTAACCATGTTTCCCTTGGGGCGGGAACGGTTAGCAGGGGAAATCACGCCATGGCCGTCACAACGCGTAATCTCAACAACCTGGGTATCACCGGCGATCAGAACACAAATGGCCATCTCGACGGCCCGGCTGGGCCCGCAGGCGCTTCGGCCGACGGGCTGGTATTGGATGGCTGGGCCGGTGGCGATGGCGCCGTCGGCGGCAACGGCGAAAGCGTGAGCTACGTCGTTACGGCCGGGAATTATAAATCGCTATACACCACCAACAGCCAGACACCCGCATTTACGGTCGTGGGCGGCGTCGCCGGAAGCGGCGGTTACGGCGGGCGGGGCGGGGCGGCGAATGAAATCGTCACCGGCACGGGTTATCTGACCAATGGCGCCGTACAGACGCGCATTCAGGCCGGGAATGGCGGGGCCAGCGGTAACGGCGGCAAGGGCGGCATCGGCGGCGGTGCGTCGATAACCGCCAATGCGCTGACCGCCGCGCATGGCCTCAGTCTCCATGCCGAGGCGGCCGGCGGCGGCGACGGTGGAGGCTTCGCGGCTTTTCCTTATACGGGCGGTGGCGGGTCTTACGAAAACGAAGTCACCGATGCCTACAACACCAATCTCGGTCTTGCTTACGGCTATATGGTCTCCGAACGACAGGTTACCGGCGGGATCGGCGGTGCGGGCGGACACGGCGGCGATGGCGGCAACGCTGGGACGGCTACGATCGCGGCCGGGCAAAACCATATCAGTGGCGGCCTCATCGCGACCGCTGAGGGCGGCGTGGGCGGACACGGCGGCGGCGGCAGCCAGGGGGGCGGCTGGCCCGGCGAGGACAGTGGCGCTGCGGTCGGCGGCAATGGCGGTGACGCCGGCAGCGGTGGCCAGGGGACCAACGTCCAACTGAGCATTACAGCCAACGCCATGGACTTTGGTGCGGTTGTGTTGACGGCCGAAGGCGGCGCAGGCGGAACAGGTGGCGCCGGCGGCCCGGCCGGAGAAGGCGACAGCAAGGGCGACCGCGATATTTTCACCAACCTCGAATATATTGGTAATTTCCTCGACTACGACCTGCGCCATTCCGGCGCCGGGGGGCGCGGCGGCAATGGCGGCAATGGCGGCACCGCCAGCATCGATTTTACCGGTAACAGCCTGAGCGGCCACGGCCACGGCGACGCCCTGCATGTCAGCCTGCTGTTGTCGGCCGGCGCAGGCGGTGCCGCCGGAACCGGCGGATCCTTCGTGGACGACGTCAGCGGCAATATCCTTTACGCGCCTGGCGGCGCGACCGGCCACGGCGGCGGGACGCATCTCGGCTTCAGCGGCAATATCATCAATGGTGGTGATGCCTCGGCTAACAGCTTTACCCTGTCGATCGTCAACCAGAGCTATACCGGATCCATGACCGGGGCTGTCTACCTCAACCTGCAAACCGGGGTGTTCGACGTCGGCAGCGGCGTCAACAGCATCACAAATATTCAGAATGTCGGCCTCGACATCCACGACCAGGTCTGGGATCCGGGCAGTGTCGGCTTTATCGATGGCCCGACCGCCAGCATCGTCCTGATCGGCAACGGTGCTGCCAATCAGTTGAGCGCAACAGGGTCAGGCAATAACAGCCTGTCGGGCGCTGACGGCAACGACACGCTGACGGGCGGGGACGGCAACGATACCCTGACCGGCGGTGCGGGCGTGGATTACCTGTTCGGCGGCGCGGGCACCGACACCGCCGTCTATTCCGGCAATCGCGCCGACTATTCCGTCACCTATGATCCCGGCACCGTCACCTATTCGATCGTCGACCTGCGCGCCGGCAGCCCGGATGGCACCGACGGCATCCGCGATGTCGAACAATTCGCCTTCGCCGACGGCATCTTCGCTGCCGCCACGCTGATCAATCAGCCGCCGTCCCTTACCGGCGCGCAAGCGGTGCTGGCCGGCAGGGAAGATTATTGTGTTACCCTGACGGCGGCCCAGTTGACGGCGGGCTTCACTGATCCGGACAACGATGCGCTGCACGTCAGCGGCCTGTGGGCCGACCATGGCGCGATCACCGACAACGGTGACGGGACCTGGATCCTGACGCCCGAGGCCGGATATGCCGGCACCGTGTCTATGAGTTACCTGATCGACGACGGCCACGGCCATAACTTGTACGCCTCCGAGGTCGTGCCTATGGCGGCGGTGACCCATCGCTTCAACGGCGGAACCGGCGGCGAGAGCTTCACCGGCTCGCTGGCGGCGGACGCGTTGAACGGCAATGGCGGAGACGACACGCTGTACGGAGACGGCGGTGACGATTCGGTTTATGGCGGCGACGGGCTGGACCATCTCTATGGCGGGGCGGGTAACGATCGGCTGGACGGCGGCGTGGGTGCCGACACCATGGCCGGCGGTATCGGCGACGACACCTATTACGTCGACGACGCCCACGATGTTATCGTCGAAAACGCCCTGGAAGGCACCGACCTGGTGGTCAGCAAGATCAGTTATAATCTCGGGGCCAATCTCGAAAACCTGACCCTTTCGGGCACGGACGGCATACTTGGCACCGGCAACGATGCTGCCAATGTGCTGACCGGCAATAGCGGCAATAACGGCCTGTGGGGCTTGGGCGGCAATGACAGCCTGTCGGGCGGAGCGGGCGACGACACGCTGATTGGCGGGGCTGGCAACGACACCTTGACAGGCGGGGCCGGGGCCGATGCCTTTCTCTTTGCAGCGGCGGCGGTCAACGGTGTCGACAAGTTGACCGATTTTACCCACGGTACCGATACGTTGATCTTTACCGGGACCGATTACGGCTTCGCCGCCGGGCACAGTCTGACGGCGACGGAGTTTACCAGCAAGGCCGTGGGGACGACGGCACAGTTCATCTGGAACGCGTCGACGCATACGCTTTACTGGGATCACGATGGCGCCGGCGGCGATGCCGCGGTGATGCTGGCGACGCTTCAGTCTTCGGCCACCCTGACGGCGTCCGACCTCCACTTCGTCTGAGGCCGCTCGCCTCTTGACTCAGACCGGCGGTTTATGATCGAACGCGGTTATGGCGATTACGCGGCGCATCGATGGCGGTTTGCGCTCGGAACTGATGTTCTGGGCATGCTTCGCCGTGGTCCTGGCGCTGCTGTCGCAGGCGCTGTTTCCGCCGCAGGTCATGGCCGCCTCGGTCGGCGGCCAGACGCGTTTCGTGCTGTGTACGGATGTGCCGGGCGTTGCGCCGGCCGTCGATCAGGCCAGCGAAAAGCTGTTCGGCAGCCACAAGTCCACGCCCTATCAGGGGCTGAAATGCGCCAATTGCGTCATTTCGTCGGTCACGGCCTTGCCTGCGCCCGCCGCGGTCGCCGTCCCGGTCAGCTATGCGGTCACGGCTATCGAACTGCGCGCCGACCCGGCCCGCGCCCCCATCCAGCCGCGCGCCCCGCCCCGGCCGTTTTCCTGCGGACCACCCGCCCAGGCTTAAGCCTTTTCCGCCGCGCCCCGTGATCTCACCGGGCGCCGAATACGCTTATGTTTTGGACTCTCCCATGAAAATCCTGCCTTCGTGCGCGCTGATCGCCGCACTCGTTCCGTTCGGCGCGCACGCCGAAGACGTCATCGTCACGGCCACGCGCTCGGCCAAATCCCTGACCGACCTGCCTGTCAGCGCCACCGTCCTCACCCGCCGCGACATCGAAACGACGCCCGGCCGCACGATCGACGACGTGTTGCGACGCGTGCCCGGCATCGACCTGCCGTTCGCCGGCACCAACGAACAGCACCCGACCGATACCATCGTTTCCATGCGCGGCCTGTCCGGCATCCGCATGCTGGTCCTGCTCGACGGCGCACCGCTCAACGATCCGTTCTTCGGCTATGTGCAATGGAGCGAAGTCCCCCTGGCCACCGTCGACCGCGTCGAAATCGTGCGCGGCGCGGGCTCGCCGCTATGGGGCAATTACGCCATGGGCGGGGTTGTCAACATCATCACCACGCCGCCGTCGAAATCCGGCGCGGTCCTCGACGCCGCCTATGGCAGCCGCGACACCTACCGTGCCGATGCGCATCTGGTCTATGCCGGCAACGGTTTTGGTATCGGTCTTGACGCCGGCAAAAGCCATAGCGACGGCTATGTCGAACAGGTGAAGGATGCGCGCGGCGCCGTCACCGTGCCGACTTCGTTCACCGCCGACACGGTCGCCGTCTTCGGCAATGCGGCGCTGACGCCCGACCTGACCCTGCGCGGCCGCGTCAGCGATTACGACAACGCCCAGGATTTCCTGACCCGGCTCAGCACCAACACCCAGCGCAACCGCCGCTATACGACGTCGCTCGACTGGACGCCGGGCGATGGGCAGACCCTCAGCCTGACGGCTTTTCATACCGATGAGCGCTTCGTCACCAACAATACCGGCACGCCGTCGGGCTCAGGCCCCTACGACGCCGAATACGTGCAAAACAGCCACCTGACTCGGGCCTCGGACTGGGGGGCGTCGGCCGTGTGGACGAAGACCTTCACCGGGCCCTTGCGCTCGCTTTCGCTCGGCGCCGACGCCCACACCATTCGCGGCAGCGATGTCGCCGCCATTTTCGACGAGACGGGCACGCAGATTCGCACCGATGTCGGTTCGGGCAAGCAGAGCTTCATCGGTGCCTTTGCCCAGGCGGAACTGCGCCCGGTCGAGCCGCTGCAAATCCTGATGAGCGTGCGCTATCAGCAGGTGCGCAGCTTCGACGGCCTCGACAATACCCCGGGCGGATTGGGCGCGAACGTCCCCGACCGTCGCAACCACGATGTCGATCCGCGTGTCTCCGTGCGCTATCAGCTGCCCAAAGGTTTCGCCCTGCGCGCCGCCGCCTACCGTGCCTTCCGCGCGGCCACCCTCGACAATCTCTATCGCGGCGCTTCGGTGCCGGGCTACATCCTCTACGGCAATGCGTCGCTGTCGCCGGAAACCCTGCAAGGCCTCGAAGCCGGCTTCGACTATGAACAGGGTCCGGTGCGCCTTCAGGTCACGGGCTACAGCAGCCGCATCAGCCACTTTCTGACCTATCGCTATCTCGATCCGGCCACCCTGCCGGCCGGTTTCGATGTCGGCGCGCGCCTGATCAATGCCGGCCGCGCCAAAAGCGACGGGGTCGAGAGCGAGCTGACCTGGAAGCCGTCGGCGGCCTTCAGCGCGACGCTGGCCTATACCTATGCCGACACCAAGGTCACGTCGAACCCCGAAGATCCGGCCAGTGTCGGCGTCCAGCAACCGGGCATTCCGCGCCACAGGCTCAGCGCCGGGCTCGACTGGACGGGACCGTGGGGCGTGACCGTGTCGCCGCGCATCCGCTATGTCGCCAAAACCAATGGAGACACAGATGCGCTGTTCCGCACCGACGCGCACCTCATCGCCGACCTCGGCGTCAGCGCCCCGCTCGGCCGCCAGACCGAAGGCTTCGTCCAGGTCGAAAACCTGTTCGATACGCGCTATATCGCCACCAATGACGGCTTTACCGCGCCGCTCTACGGCAAGCCGCTGACAGCCGTCGCCGGCATCCGCATCAGGCTTAATTGATGACCACGCCCGCCCATTATCGCCGCGTCCGCCGCTGGCATTTGCTGATCGGCCTGGTCATCGCGCCGGTGCTCGTCACCCTGACGATCACCGGCGGCCTTTACCTGTTCGACCGCGAATTCGAAGGCTGGTGGTTCCGCGACTATCATTCGGCGCCCGCCCCGGCGCAGCCTTTGGCGGAGCAGGAGGCCGCGGTGCAGGAGGCCGCCGGGCGCGGCACGATCACCGCCGTCAGCCTGCCGCGCGCGCCCGGCGATCCGGCGGAATGGTCGGTCAGCGACGAGGGCGGCACGCCGTGGACGGTCTTTGTCGATCCAGCCAAGGCGCGCGTGCTCGGCTGGGTGCGCGACGACGCCCGGCCGATGCAGGTCGTGCGCAACATCCATTCCGGGCTGCTGATCGGCACACCGGGGCGCTATGTGGTGGAAGCGGCCGCGTCGTGGGCGCTGATCATGATCGCCACCGGCCTGTGGCAGTGGTGGCCGCGCACGCGGACATCGCACGGCGTCGTGAACCCCCGCCTCGATGCGGGCCCGAAGATCGCCCTGCGCGACCTGCACGCCATCCCGGCGGCGTTCCTTTCGCTGATCCTAGCCATGTTCGTCCTCAGCGGCCTGCCGTGGTCGGTCTTCTGGGGCGCGCAGTTCGTCAAATTGGGGGCGGTTGCGCCTTTCGTTGCCCCGTCGCCGGGCTTTGGCGGGCCGCCGGCGGACCTCAGACCGACTGGTTTCGATGCCAAACTGCCATGGCCGGTGCAGCACGCCCAGATGCCGGGCATGGTGATGCCCGGCGATCCGGTGGCGGGGCCGACGGGCCTGCCGCAAGCCGGGATCGGCGCTGCCGAGGCCCTGCTGCCCGACCTGCCTGTGGCCCGTTACGGCCCCGGTATCCGCATCCGCTACCCCATGCCGGGTTCGAATCTCTACATCGTCAGCTACACGCCCGACCATGCCGAAGGCCAGCACACGCTTTATGTCGACGGTACGTCGGGCAAGCTGCTGCGCGACGTCGTCTGGCGCGACTATAGCCTGGCGGGCCAGCTGACCGAATGGGGCGTGGCGACGCATGAGGGCCGCGAATACGGCTGGCCGAACCAGTGGTTCAATCTGCTGGTCTGCGTCGCGCTGCTATCGGCCGTCATCGCCGCCGTGACGCGCTATGTCTGGCGCCGGCGGCACGGCGACCCCACCGTACCTGTGGCGTCGCACGACGACAGGATGCCGCGCGGCCTGTGGTGGACGCTGCTGGCCATCGCCGTCTTTTCGCCGCTGGTGCTGATGACCGGCGCCGTCGCCTGGAGCGTGGAAGCCTGGCTGGAACGGCGCAAGGCCACCGCTGGCCCGGTTAGACGCCGGTCTCGCTAAACACCGTCCTGGCTGTCTGCAGTGCCGTCATGGCGGGTGGCCAGCCTGCGTAAAAGGCTAGATGGGTAATGGTGGCGACGATCTCGTCGCGCGTGACGCCGTTTTCGAGCGCCTTTTTCAGGTGAAACGGCAACTCGTTGACGCGGTATAGGGAAATCAGGCTCGTGACAGTCACCAGGCTGCGATCACGCGGCGACAGCGCGGGATGTTCCCAGACATCGCCGAACAGCACCTTGTCGGTCAATTCCGCAAGGTGGGGGGCGATATCGCCGAAGGCCTTGCGCGCATTGGTCGGTTCGTCGGTCATAGGTGTCTCTTTCAAGGCGTCAGTGGGATGACGGGAATATAGAGACGTGACGGTCGGAGATTAGAACCTTAAATCCGCATGGACTTATGAAAAAAATTCATCAATCGCCCTTAATGCCCGTTTTTTACGGGTCTCTTTACAGGCCTCTGCGGCCGAAGGTCGGACGCGTCGGTGTCGAATTCTGGGGGCGAACCGGCGGAGGCGGGGCTTGAAGCGGCGCGGGGGCGGATTGCGCCGGAGCATAGTCGGCGGCATCGAAGTCGGGGATTTGGTCGCCGCCGGAAACGAACGTCCCATCGAACGCCCCGTCCAGCGCCCAGGCGGGCGAGGCGGCGTTCGGATCCAGCGGGTCGGCGCCGAAGCGGTTGGGGCCGTCCGTTCCCTTGCTGCACATCATGACGAGCAGGGCCAGGGCGCACAGGGCGGCGGCGATCGCCAGCAGGTATTCGATTTGCGCGAACATGCGCATGAACGGGCTGTTTTGCAGCGCGTTCAGCGCCGCCCAGCCGGCGCCGGCATTGCCGAAATAGCTACTGCCGAGAATGACAAGATAGACGAGGCCCATCGCCACGCACAGATAGACTGGCAGGCTGAGCAGCAGCCACCAGCCGCTGCGGTTGCTGTCGTGCAGACGGCGGATGGTGACCGAAAGACCGGCGATCAGCATGAACACGCCGACGCCCAGCCGGATCGCCAGCATCAAAATATCAAAGGGGCCGGCCTGCGCCAGAACGATGCCGAAAACAGATAGCCCGATCGACACCAGACCTTGCGACACAAAGAACAGCCAGTATTCGGCGCGGCTGGCGCGGCCGTTGAAATCGGCGAAGCGTTGATAGGCTCTAAGCATCAATCCTCTCCCCTGACGGCGCGCCGGCCCGTTTACAAGCCTCTGCGGCCGAAGACGGGACGAGCGGGGGCGGGGCGATGCAAGGCGATGACCTGGGCGGTTTGGCCGGCGGTATGGACCGGTTGTGACCGTGCGGCCGCTTCGGCCATCATGTCTTCGGTCCAGAAGACATCGGCGTCCGCGTCGAAATCGGCGTGGCCCTGGCCATGGTCCGGACGCAGATGCGTGTCGGCGAAGCGCTGAAGTGCTGTTAACATGTATCCCTCTCACCGGATTTATGTCGACGACTATACACTTCAGGCGTGAAAACGTGGCTAAGCTTCGTGGTTAGCGAAGGGTTATTGCCTGTGCGCCTGTTTTGCCAGCCAGTCGTCGGCGCCGAGGCGGCCCGAACCGAAGGCGATGATCAGTGCAGTCGTGGTCAGGATGAATTGGTTTTCTGCGGCTTCGGGGTAGACGAAGACGGCGATGACCAGGGTCATGATGAACAGGCCGGCGGCGGCGAAGCGCGTCAGCAGTCCCAGCAGGAGCAGGACCGGCAGGCTCAGTTCTGCGGTCGCCGACAGGCAGGCCGCCAGCTCGGGCGGCAGGACCGGGACCTTGTACTCGTCGTGGAAAAGGGCGACGGTCGTCGTCCAACTGGCGATCTTGGTCAGGCCGGAAAAGAAGAAGAATTTGGCGACCGTCAGGCGCGCGGCCAGCAGCGCCAGGGCCTGAAGCCATTTGAGGTCGGACAGGCGGGCTTCGAAACGACCGTAGAGGGCGATGGGGTTCATGGCTTGTGCTTTCAGAGGATGGTGATCAGGCCAGCCGGAACCAGCCGGGCCAGCAGGGTTTGCAAAACGGGCAGGGTGGTGTCGTCGGGCGCGACGGCGTCGATGGCGGCGGTCAGCGAGGCGTTGTGCGCCAGGGCGTCCAGGAAGCTGGAGGCGGCGGAATCGAGTTCCAGCCAGATGACGTCGTC
>FTIZ01104859.1_pt1 | contig 11233 bp, 5 predicted proteins | sample 1658381 | NCBI WGS metagenome assembly FTIZ01 (sample SAMEA3914822, study PRJEB12502) | metagenome | biome: forest; material: soil | place: USA | collected 2012-03-12 | depth 0.1 m
ATGGCTGGCGCTCAATCCCGAACGACTTTACCGAGGCACATGAGCTGACTGGACCTGGGACGCCACAAAACCTCTCAGTTTCAGGCGCTGGGTGCGGGTGAGTGTTGACGGCCCTGATCGCCTGGCACGACCGGGTCTCTCGACAGCAACATTTACGGCCTCCTCCCGAGGCCTCAACACATCGCACACGACATTGAGATTTCGCACACCAAGTTTTATGTGGGACCGTCGAGTGCAACCCTCCTCGTGTTGGCGGCCAAATGAGGCTGTGATCTCCGGCAGGGATCACGAAATTCGCGGGCATTCCCTTGCCGGGCTGACCGGAAGAGCTGGGTGCTCTCCCAAGGTCCAACTCGTCGATGCACATGGCATGAATGTTGTGGCATCATGCTGCTTCTCGAGACCGAGTCGGCGACTGTAATCAGCCACTGAAATGATGCCATTGATGAAGTGCCGTGGGGGGCACTTTAGAGCATCTTTAGAGCATGTTTTAGGGCGTCCTGGAGCGTCTTAAATCCCCGCTTATGCTGCACTCAGGCAATGGTGGGCGCCTTTCCTGGTCAGGGAGGGGATAGGCGGAGGAAGGAGTGCCAAGCTGAGCGAGCTGCCGGGGTTCTAGATTCCTGCTGGAGCCGGCGAACCCTTGTTCGTCTGCATTGGTGTGCATCGATCGCGGTCTCGCCAGCTCGCGAACTCTGCCACGTGCGGATCGAGCAATCGGTGTTCAAGATGGGCATTTGTTCGAATTAACCCGCAAAGGATGGCCGCCACCACCACCGCCGCCGTCTGAGTGGGTTATTACACTCCTTCTCCCTCTTTCGCTCCGCGTTCTTCTTCCTTTCTCGAACCAACCTCGACCTTGAACAACGATTCCCTACATACGGAATAAGGCTTACTGTGCTGTGCCTGCTCACCGTGGAGGGAACGCGCACAAAGTCCCTGCAGGCGACGGCTGACACGGTCCCGATATTCTGCGCAGAAGCGCACCGGCCCGACATGCCAAGAAGCAGCAGCATCTCTCCCGAGACAGGGCTGCAGGATGGACATACGAACTCAACTTCCATGGTCCCCGCCGGGCTTGTCACCGCGGACTCGGTAGATGAATCCGATGGAAAGTCGGGGAAGGGTTCCGAGATGGGAATCGCCAAGACAACGACAAAGACGACAGCTAGCGGCGCCGGCTCCTTGTTCGGCAAAGGCAAAGGCAAAGCAGCACGTGCATCTGACGATGCCTCAACCGGCGGCACACTCGACTACCAAGACTACCCCGAAGGTGGCATTCGCGCCTGGCTGGTCGTCCTGGGCTGCTGGCTTGCCCTCTTTGCCTCGCTCGGCTTCATGAACGCCCTGGCGACCTTCCAGGCCTACCTCACCACCACGCAGTCCATCCGTCTGAGCTCGGGCGCCGTGGGCGGCACCATCTTTGGCTACGCCTCCCTAAGTCTCCTACTCGGACTCTATGCCGGCCCCCTCTTCGACAAGTACGGCCCCCGCTGGCTCCTCCTGGCCGGCACGCTGTGCCTCCTCGCCGGCCTGCTCATCACCAGCATTAGCACCGAGTACGCCTCCCTGCTGGGCTCCCTCGCCATCCTCAGCAGCATGGCCACGCCGCTCCTCTCGATCCCCTCCCTCGCCGCCATCGGCCACTTCTTCCACCGCAACCGCGGCCTCGCCACCGGCGTCGCGACAACAGCCAGCTCCGCCAGCGGCGTCGTCTTCCCCTTCCTCCTCCAGGCCCTCTACGAGCGCGTCGGCTGGGCCTGGGCCATGCGCGCCCTGGCCCTCATCTCCCTCACCCTCGCCGTGGCAGCCAACTTCCTCATCCGCGCCCGCCCCCCACCCAGCCCTTCCACCGCCACCCCACACCCCAACGCCCGCATCTTCCTCACGCGCGGCGTCCCCTTCACCCTCCTCGCCATCCTCCTCGCCCAGTTCGCCGCCTTCCTCCCCCTCAGCTACCTCTCCGGCTACGCGCTCAGCAAGGGCTTTACCGGGGCCTTCTCTTTCGAGGCTATCGCCGTGCTCAACGCCAGCTCGGCCCTCGGCCGCGTCGCCGCGGGGTGGGCCGCCGACCGCGCGGGTTCGTTCAACACGGCTGCGGCGTGCGCCGCCGCCGCCGCGGTCGCCTGCTTCGCCGTCTGGCTGCCCGCCGGGGGGACGCAGGCGGGGATGATGGTGTTTGCGGTGGTGTTTGGCGCGGCGAGCGGTGGCGGGGTGGCGCTCGCGCCGGTGGTGGTTGGGAGGCTGTGCAAGACCAGAGAGTACGGGCGGTACTATGGGGCGTGCAACACGGTGGCGTCGATGGTGGTGTTGTTGGCGATTCCCGTTGCTGGGCAGCTGGTGAAGGTGGAGAGGGGGTCGTATTGGGGGCTGGTGGTCACGACGGGGGTGGTTTATGTCGCGGCTGCTGGGGCGTTTGTGGCGGCGAGGATGTCGGTTGTGGGATGGAGGGTTTGGAAGGCGTTTTGAAGGGAGAGATGGGAAGAGGGATGATACCTTGTGCGAGACGGTTTCACCGACGGTCTCGCGGCGCGATGGATTAAGAAGGCCAGGCTAGGCAGGTGTGCTTGCGCACCCACACCGCGCTGCGCCGTGCTCATTGCGATGACGAATGCCGCACATCAAGACTCGGCTTTAGGGTACGAGATGGCCTTCGGTTAGGGCTCTCTGCTATCAGCGCCTGGCCGCGGATGAGGTGGCAGTGTCTGTGGTGCGAGTTTGACGCGAGGAGAGCACGGAGGTTGAGAGCAGACAGTTGATGGCAAGAACGCCTTGTGCGAGAGCCATCGAACTGGGATATCACTCTTGTGCACCGCTCAGATTTGGTGCTGGGCAACATAGAATTGTGCTAGTCGAGGAGTTCAGAACCAACAACTCTTCCAGACCTTCCACTGCTGTTACGGAAGCAGACGAGTCAAGGTCTTAGGGGCATGTGGAATGGAGGAGTTCTGTCTGGAAAGGGGCTTATTGTGTACTTTGCCACGGCTGTGATGCTTCACCGACGATGCATTCAGGGGCAATGCCGAAGATCTTCGTTACGTGTAGTCTTCCCGCCTGGTGCATGGGCAGTGTACAGTTGTCAGTACTGCCCCGCATGTTCCTTCTCCAACTTGGCTTTCCAAGTCGAAGATAAAAGGCACCGTTTCTGTACTGCTGATATGATATATGCAGACTCACGGAAGAGATCTGCAACGTCGTGGAAGTCAAGACCAAAACTAGACGACTGTGCCCCCTTTCTAGCAGACGCAATGTTTCTTAGCGTCTATCAGACACCGTCTTGTCCGACTAAACCTTAATAAAGAGCACATCACACCGGCTCAAGCCTCATTGCGCCAGCAAGAAGCAATGTTTGCGTGGGGCAGCACTTGGCCAGTGATGCATCGCGAGGGTGGGATCGTCACCACCGTCAGAAGGGCCTGGGACATGCCTAACTCAAACTCTCGGCCTGAACGGCACGCATGTTGATTTTTCGATGCTGAAAGTCGGAATCCCATCCTCGCCGACTCACACGTGGCCTTCCCGACAACCAACCGTGGCTCGCGCCACGACAATCCGCTTTGCTTGTTCGGACCCGCAAGCTGAAAGGAGTGTCAAACGCTTCAGGGGCTGCCACAAGAGCAGCCATTGTCTCAGGCAGACGGCAGCCATCGAGGCGGTAACCACAGGAGACGGATCCGTGGCCGCCGATCTGGAGGGCCCGTTCTCGCCGGAGCTTATGTCCGGGGGGGGCTGAATCCATAGTCCCGAGGAAAAGGGTAAATGTGACATTAACACACAATTATCTTGGAAATCACCAGCCTGGCGGTAACCACCAATTTGTCCAGAGTGAAACCTCGGCCAAATATATTCGCTCGGCAGCCCCAACAACACGAGACTAACTGCTGCCGGCCTGGCTCGCCCGCCTCGGCCGCTTCTGCCGTCTCTTGTGGAATTAGCCGAGCAAAGGCTCGAACGGGTCGAGGAAGCACAACAAACTCGCTTGATGCCGCCCCTCTCCCCAAGTGTCTGTATCACAAATAAACGGCCCTCGGGCTGGCGGGCTTCCCGCGCCAACGCTTTGCTTCAGCCACCGGATGGGTGTGAGACAACGGGGAACGCGGGTACGCGGAAAGTCGCCGCGCGCGTGGAGAGGGAAATTGGCCCGGCACCCTGCGAGCACGGCTGAAGCATGGCTGGTCCGTCCTCTGCTTCATCCTCGATCAACGGCCATCTCGGCTTGACCCTTAATGATAGATAAGGGTGCGGGTGGTTTTTGCGAGCCGGCGGGTATGGCCTTGCATATCCCATGGCGGCGGGCGGCCAGGGACCGGAGCGACGCCCGCTCGGGGATTCTGGAAACCGCCGGCCGAAAGCCCCGGCTCCAGAAATACTTTGCCTTTCGTGCACCTTCTGGAAAAGACGTCACCGAGAGATGGAAGTCAATCAACAACCCCCACACACTGACTGTCCTAACGGCGGGCGGACTGCATTCTCGGCGGAGTACTACATATTAGTGCGTACTCCGTAACCTGCCCTGTATCGCAAGGTAGTACGGATGGACCAGTCAACCAATATTTAATCCCCGATGCCTTGGAAGAGGTCGGTGTTCCAGGACAGCACCCCGGTCCCGCTCCAAACTCACAGGGGAGGGTGGTGTCCATCGAGGCCGAGGCCCGAGATTGTTGATTTGATGAAGCCGTCCAGAGGCTCGATGATATTGACGAAGACGAGTTTTGGTTGTTGTGGATGTGCATTGGCGTCTATTTGGCTGCCCTGGAAGGGAGAGGCGGGCCAATGGCTCCGGCATCTTCACTCAATGGAACCGGCAAGAGGAGGCAAGCGAGGCAAGACAACAATCACAAAGCTTCGCCCGTGCTGGACCAATCGAATCGCGAATCACCCCTGTTATATGGCGAGTGTAACGGTAAACATGTGGATGGGATTGCCACAGTCTGCGGTTGCCCTATCGCGCCCGGGAATCTCGAGATGAGGATTGACGCTTCGGATCTTTTGGTCCTCGGGGGTTTTGCATCGGACTGGCACTGACACTCCCATGTTTGAACGTCAACTCATGTCAGCGCTGCCTGCCACAAGTCCCATGCGCCGCCAATCCCGCAATCCTGCATCCCCTGGGGGTCTATTTTGTACTGTGTCACTGGCTGAGCTGGCGGCTGCGGTGGCAAAGCTGCGGGCAAAGCTGGCAGAGCTGTTGGCAATCTCAGGCAATTGGAGGGTGGCATTGATTGATCTGCATCCCTCCATCCATTCTTTGGGAGCCGACCTCTGCCAGGCACAGGTGGGGCCCTTCGTCGCCAGCCGGCCTCGAGCCGGGCAGCAATGCTCCACATCTTGCGTCATCCCCGGCCCCCGTGAACCTGCGTTGCCAAGCCGCCATCTTCGTCGAAAAGCGCGACTGTCCAGCTCGACAAGGGGCGGCATTTTTAGTGTATCGAGCTAATGTCAACGTTGGCTAGCGCGTTTGGTCTCACTACCGCAGTATCCGAGTTTGCAGTTTGCAGTTTGGACGAGGATTCCATCTTCCTGCATTCTGCTCGCAGATAGGCGCAGCACAGTACCTGCATATCACTGATTGAAGCATACAGCACGGCAGCACCGCATTTCATCAATGGGGACCCGGAAACGGGTGGCGACAGCGCCTCGCGGGTATGCGCCCCACCCACTTTTTCCTCGTGTCATTCCGCGGTTCGACAATTCTCAATTCCGAGCGCGACCTGCGAGCCTGCCTGCCCAGCCCTTGGAAACGGAGTGCGAAGGAAGTGCAAATGGAAGGGGAATGGCAGGGCAGCCGGCTCCGGAGGCAATTGTGCACAAAGGAATGCCGCGACCCTGTTCCAAGGCGGAGAGTACGGAGTAGAGACCTACCTTCCCTTCCGTATGTCGTCGACAGGGGACTTCCGTCCCTGCAGCAAAACAGCGCGTATTCCTGAGTTTTGTTGAAGATGCTCGGTACATATTACAGATTGCACAGCAGAGGATCGGACCGGACCGGCCCCGGAGCAGTCTCCCTGATAATCAGGCGTTCTCCCTGAGAGGCGATCAGTGAATCACTGATATTCAACCAAAAGCCGAGACCCTGGCGTTCTCAACCTCAATTCACAATGTCCGTGCGGAGGTGGCTTTACGAGTACCCTGACATGTGCCCTTCTCTCCCATCGGCCCGTCAAACTCAATGTGAAAGTTACGATGATCCGGAAAGGAAGGGTACGGGCGTATCCCGTAAATTGCCTGCCATTGAGAATCATCGGACGGACCTGGTCTCCCAAGGCCATCGCATCCAGGCACCCACCCATTGTACATTGCATCTTGATTTTTCATCAATTCCCTCTCCCGCTTGGTTGCCTTGTTTTCGGGAGAACGCAACGCAACCCCTCTCCGAATCTTGAAAACTTGGACCCCGCGTCATGGATGCAACGGTGGATTTTTTTGACGTCCAAGCCACACTGAAACCCGCGTCACCTCCCCGTTCGATCCACAATGGAAATTGCCTAGAACCGAATGGCCAAGGCCTCCTCCCGTTGGATCGGACAGCGGACACGCCCACAAAGTGGACCGTCTCGGGCCTGGCACGCCTGGACAGGTTTTTTAGCGCATGCATTTTGCTTGCGGGTTTGCGATATGGGGATCCGATGTTTCCAGCAGCAGTCGCCGTCCATTCCAGCCTTTCCAGGAAAGCCAACCCCATCCCTTCAAATACGGGCGTCGGAAGAAATCTTGCACAGACTTGCTGGGAGCCGGGGTATCGTGGTTGGTGAGCGAGACACCGCCGCCGCCGCCGCGTACGTGCTTGCCTCCTGCTTCTTGGTTTAGATTGTTTGGCTCCTGTGCTGGCCTCCTGGCCTCCTTGGCTGGGGCAAGTTCGTTCCCAGACTGCCTGTCGTGTGTGTTCCTTCCATCTGTTGCGCCGTACGGAGCACCCGAGCCACTTTTTTACGACCCGAACTGGCCGCGCTCTCACCCCCCGTTCCCCGTCCCACCCGCTGCCACCCAAAGCGTGCCCGCCAACAGGCGCATCCTGGGGAGCAAGCCACACGTTACAGTTGCAGAGGCTCGGCGGAGTTATTCTGCAAAACAACCTTGGAAAGCAGGGCAGGCAGCGTGTTCCCGGCTTTGCCAACATCCACGCATCCACGCCATCCACGCATCCACTCTCACTGCCATCCTCGCATCGAGGTCCTTTCTCATTCTCCCCATGTCCCACGGCCGCTCCGCGTCTCTCCCTAATCCACCCAGTTTTTTATTTTCCCCTTTCTGCAACAGGATCGCCTGGATCGCCTGTCCAGCCGTTCGTGCGGAGACAGACCACTGCAGCACGCAGCACACAGCACACCGACGGTTCCGGACCCCCAGTCGCTGCCTGCACCAACCGGCAACGTTAACGCCGCTTGGCGCTGTCTCGAAAAAAGGACCTGGCCGTCGCTCGCTCTCGTTTCGTCGTTTCGCCGGTTCGTCGTCTGGCTCGCTCGTTCGCTTGTTCGCTCGTTACATGTTCGACATCCCCCACACCAGTGCGCACTGCACGGCCGTCTCCAGCTTGGACCGCCACGAAACGGCCATCGAAGACAGGATACTCGCTGTGAAACTGTGAGACTGCAGCACGCGGCAGAGGCGCACAAGTCATTCGCTTGCGACGACGCAGTGGCCTATCATCGCCGGCCTTCGTCATTGCGACCGGCCAGCCCAGCGCCCGATCCAGCTTGGGTTATCGCAGCCAGCTCAGGACCCTCGGGCCCCGTCGTGGCGGCCGCCCGGCTTCCTCAGCTCAACGTTGGCGTTAAAGCTCGCTTTGGTGCATTTTGCTGCTGAAGACCGATCGTCCAGTGCTTGCAGAGCCTGCAGGGTATACACCTCCAAGCTAGACTGCGCGGCGCCACGCGAAGCGAAGCGCGCACGACATCATCTGCTTGCTGCGGTGTCCCTGAGAAGCTCGACCGCTCGTTCAGCCAAGCCGGACCTGAATGCGTTGGCCTGTGTGATAACGTCAGTTGCCAATCCCTCTCCTCGACCGTCCGATCTGCAAGCCCTCTGGACGAGACCCAGGCGCGACCGCCCAGCCGACCGCCGCCCCACGACGACAATCCCCCACACACCCGGGAGAACAGCACATCTCCGCGAGACCGCCCCATCCGCTACCCGTGGGTAGGAACCAGACGACGGGAAGAAGGGAATTAAAAAAAAAAAATCCCAGCGCGGGAAGAGCTGAAGCCACAAAAAGCCTTAGTTCCACCCCTGGGACACTGAAAGTATTACCCATTTCGGTCGAGCGCTTTCACCAGCTGCGAGTCTTTTGCAGCTTCGAAACCTGCCTGATCAGCCCACCCACGTTATCCCGGATCGGGCCTCAGCCTGGCGGCCATGGCACCCTTGACTCCCCGACTCAAGATCCTATCAGGTAAGCCGTGCCAACTGGTTCCTGTCCCATCCCTCCGCTCTTCTGTACCCTTTTGTGCTCCCCTTGCCGTCCACGGCCTAGTGCGACGTCGATTTTGGATTCTGGGGACGGGGAGTCCAAAAAGAAGTGGGCAGCGCATCTCTGGCGCCCGACCCGCCATCCCCAACTCTCCTCCAGACGCATCTCGTCACCACGCTCGTTTTTTTCCTTCCCCCTTCCTGCTGAGACGGCCCGAGGAATTGCTGCACATGCGTCCTCGCCTGCACAGCTCGACATGTCGGACTATGAGCTAATGAACGTTGTCACAGTGGGCGGGAACCCCGTTTCCGCCTTCCTGTCATGGAGGTTACAAGCGACCAACGCCTGCGACGTCACCCTGGTCTGGAAGACGGGTTTCGAGCATGTGTCGCAGTATGGCATATCCTTCAAGTATGTCCTCGGCCTCTCACCATGTATAACGTCCGCCTGTGCTGACTGCTCTGCCCTCCAGATCTCCCGTATTTGGCAATGAGAGGTTCAAGCCCCGACATGGTATGTTCTGCCCTCCCGGAGATGCCACCGTGCCGTCATTTTCTTGTCATGCACCTCCGTCCCACGCAGCAAAGCAGCAACGCGTCAGAGGCTAACCGCGGCTCGATACAGTCGTGCGGACACCAGAGGAGGCGGCCACCCATCAAGAAGGCCCATTCGACTACGTTATCCTTTGCATAAAAGCGCTCCCCGACGTCTACGACTTGGCATCCGTGATCGATTCCGTCGTTACCCCCCAGCACACATGCATCATCGTCAATACAACGCACGCCCTTGGCCTCGAGACCGCGATAGAGGAGCGGTTTCCGACCAATGTCGTCCTCTCCCTCGTCTGCGGCGCCGACCTCGCCCAGTTGGGCGCGAGCGAGTTCGAGCACAAAGGCTCGACGGAGTTGTGGGTTGGGCCTGCAAACAAGAACCCCAACATCCCGCCAACGATACAGGAGGACATGGCACAAGCCTTGGCTATGACGCTGAGCACCGGCCAAGTCGACTGCAAAGTGTCGGCCAACATCCGCCAACAGCAATACGAGCGCGTAATTGGGTACGTTCCCCCTCCCAGGCCTGCTCGGCGCAAAGTCTGACTTGTGTATTAGCCCCATTGCGTTTCACCCCTTGACAGTCATCTTTGATACCCCGAATTATGCTGCGCTACTCGACAAGGTCGGCGTTTCCAAGCTTGTCTCTGACGTTATGGATGAGCTGCTCGCCTTGGCGGAAGCCCAGGGCTGCAAATTCCCTCCCGAGTTCAAGCAGAACACAATCAGCGAGTTCGCAAAATCGAGCACCGAAAACATCATGTGGCAGGACTATATGGCGAGGCGACCAATGGAAGTCGAGACTTATCTTGGCTCTCCAGCAAGGTTATCACAAGAAACCGGAGTTGGCGTCCCGCGGATCGAAGCACTGTACACCGTCCTCCATAACCTTAACCTGGTCAATCGGACACGACCGAAGATCGACACCGCTCTAGGAGCACCAGTTCAACCGGGCTCGCCCTCTGCTACGCCATCCCCGCTTCCCCGAATGTCTGCCCAAGGCCCTCCTCGGCCGGGACCTAACGGGATGCCCAACGGGAACGGCATGCGGCCACGACCAAGGGGTCCATCCGGGATGGGGCCGCCTGGACCGGGGATGCGTCGCGGGCCGCCGTCCATGAGTGGAGGACCGCCAAACGGTTACCCACGGCCGCCGCCAAACGGGCGGTTGCCGTCAAGGAGGGGTTCCATGGAGGGTGGTGATCTGGAAGAGTTCGGCCACTTGATGCTTTACGACGACATCCCAGAAAACGGTGGAAGCTATGGGCCGCCTGGACCCCATGACGTGGCCATGAGAGAGAGGGAGTTTCAGTTGCGCCAGCGAGAGCTTGCGTTGAGGGAGCAAGAAATGAGGTTCAGGCGGGGAGGTGGCGGCGGTCCAGGGCCTAGAAGAGGACCTCCTGCGCCACCCTCGCGGGCTGGTGGCGGGTTTGATGATGATGATGAAGACGACGACTATTTCGATCCAATTCCTTCGTCCGGAGCGTCGATGATTGATCCCGATAATTTCGACATGATGAGCGTCACCTCGAGGAAGAACCGGAAAGCACCAAGCAGTGCCCAGCAGTTCCGCAAGAATCCCGAACAGGACACTGGCCCGCCGCGCAGCAGATTCCGGCCAAGCTTTGGGAGGAACCGTTCGAGTCAAATGTCGGCCGGGATGAGCGGAGTTCCTGTCCTCCATGAAAACATCATGGACGACCCACTACTCGGCTTCACTTCGAACCGGTACGGTAACGTGGACCGGGGGACAATGCATGCTGGGTCGAGGGCGAATTCTCTCACAGCTGCCCGCCTGGACGAGCTCCAGTACAGTCAGGGGGGGCCTCCGCCCATGGGCATGAACGGCAACGGACCTCGACGCACGAGCCAGTCGCCTGGCAACCCTTACAGCCCGTCAGTTCGCGGAGTGCCGACGGGACGCCCCTCGCCACCGAATGGGTATCCCGGTCCCCAAATGAACGGACGCCCCTCGCCGCCGAATGGGTATCCCGGTCCCCAGATGAACGGACGGCCATCGCCTCCCGACGGTATGAGGCAGCCGATGCCTCGGTACCCCCCGGGCCACGGCAATGTCGTTGCGCCACAGCAGGTCGAACACCACGCCGGGGTGAGCAGCCTACATCCACCCAAGACGCAAAGTACACGAAGTCTGACCGGTAGTGCGAGCGCCAGCGCGGGGAGTGGTGATTCGACCAACCTCGACTCGGAACCGTCGGCGAACAGCAGCCAGAGCAGTCTGGGACCCCGCCCCTCCATCGGCGTCCGCTAAACG
>FTIZ01005389.1_pt2 | contig 11231 bp, 15 predicted proteins | sample 1658381 | NCBI WGS metagenome assembly FTIZ01 (sample SAMEA3914822, study PRJEB12502) | metagenome | biome: forest; material: soil | place: USA | collected 2012-03-12 | depth 0.1 m
GTCTTTTTCGACCATTTCTACAGAGTGGGCGAGGCGTGGTTGGCGGGTACGGCGAGGACCCGCCGGGACGGCTCGTTGGATCTGCCTGCGACGCCGTGGACTCCCTCCACCATCTGGGGGACCACCGGACCGCAGGGTGTGTTTCCTCGGATTATGGCTGTACCGGAAGGATATACGGTTTCTACTGACATGATTCTGAGATTGGCGGGGTATATTGTGAATGAAGGGGAGTAGGTAAGTGACGATACCTGCGTGGAACTCTGGTACGCATCCTGGTGCTGGGTCTTGGGCTCGGATGCTCAACCCCCTTTTGCGGAGTGCGCTGTTCCTCTCAATAAAACAGCCTACTCGTGCGACCGGAGCAAGTGGTGACAACAAGGCGGACGAGCGCGATGACTTGTTCTTGGAAAACAATATTAACAACAGGCGGGAGGCACGTCCAAAATGGCAAACAAAGCAGTTTGTAGATAGCAGTCGATATGGTGGTAAGTACCCGTTGTCTTAGATCACGATATTTGCTTTCTTTGCTCGTTACCTAACAATGAAGCGAGTCTTTGGAGACGAGAATCCTTGACAGTTCAGTCTCTCGGGGGCTGAAGCTCGCTACCTGCTCCTATCTGCCTGGCATAGATGCCCAAGGTAGGTCGTATACCTCTCGGGTTTTGTTGCATCGCAACTCACCGCGCTCACCCAAATCACGCCTGTCGATTGCCTCAACCAATTTGTGCCGCAAAGGCACACTCATCATAGCCACCTGCCGTTGCCATGAAGACTAAACCAAATGATGCCTTTTCCTGTTTCGGTGCTCTAGTCTCAACAGGTAGTTTGGAGGAGGGGGTACCTCGGTAAAACGTTGTGGGCCCCCTCCTTCTCGGCCCTCGTCTCCCGCCATCCATGGAAGCATTTGCAACGGTCAAATAACAAGGAGAACCGCCTTTCACTCGACCAACAAATCCAGGTAAATCCCAACGCGGTTGACAATATTCTTGTAAGCCACCATTTCCTTCTGTCTCGCAGGCCTGGGGATGGCAAGCAGTCATGATGCACAATGTTCCACGCTTTCTAACTGGAAACAAGGAGTTCTATCCTCATCTAATTCGGATTCAGCCCTCATCATGTCGATTGCTCGCGCCGCGCCCTCCTCCTACTCCTCTCTGTCATTCAAGGACATCAAAATCTTCCACGTTCCTGCGGACTCGCCAACAGTTAGCAAGGTCCTCGTCGTGGCCTTCAACCGCCCTGAGAAGTACAATGCGGTGACCGAGAACCTCCTCACTGAGCTCGAAACGGCCTATGGAATAATTGACGGAGACGATCGGGTCCGTGCTGTGGTCCTTACGGGCATGGGAAAGGCGTTCTGTGCAGGGTCTGATCTCGAAGTTGGTTTTTCGGGCATTGCGGCTAGCAATCAGAGCGAGGAGGCCATTGAAAGTTACAGAGACCAGTGCGTATTAGAGGAGCCGTGAAATCTTGAAGTACATACACTGACTCCCATGTCTAGGGGCGGCCGAGTGGCACTGGCAATGACCAACTGTAGCAAGCCGACCATTGTTGCTCTCAATGGGCCGGCGGCCGGTTTCGGGTTCACGATCACCTTCCCCGCCGCGATCCGCGTCGCCTGGTCAGGTGCCAAAGTCACTCTCCCCTTCGCGCGCCGCGGCATTACTCTTGAGTCTTGTAGCGCTTTCTTTCTCCCCCGCCTGCTCGGGATGGCCAAGGCTATGCATATCGCCACCACAGGCGCGACATATTTGGCCTCGGACCCTCTGGTCAACCCCCTATTCTCTCAACTCCTCCCAACTCCGCAGGCGACAGTAGACTGCGCGGTGAAGCTGGCAATTGAAATTGCAGAAAACACTTCGATTCCCAGCACGAAGTTGATTAGAGACCTCCTGCTGTATAGCCCCAACACTCCGGAGGAGACCCACCTACTTGAGTCCAGGGTTTTCCTTTCCGTGGTTGGGTCCAAGGACAATGTGGAGGGAATCGAGAGCTTCATGGAGAAGAGGAAGCCTGTATTCAGCGGGTCTTTCAATCGAGAATATATGCCTTTCTGGCCGTGGTGGAGATCTCGCAGCAACGAGAAGCCAATTGGTAAACTTTGAGTGTTTTGGTAGCCGGACTTCAAGCCGGTAACGAGGTAGTTGAGGTAGTCTATATACCTAGAAGCTGATGGAACCATGAAGTCTCAATAGATAACGTACCTAGAAGCCTAGACAAGCTCGACACGCTGATATGCCGCCGGCGCTGGCAGGACCCCCACATGGGTTTGCATCCAAAAATACCCGACTCTCCTGTAGCAAGAGGTTGCGTTTCCCGCGCCAATGTTCCCATCTCCCGCCACCACCGTGGCGGATGCCTGAGCACGGACAACAAGAATCCCATGAACCTGTGGCCGACGCGTCAACGGGTATACCCTTTCGTTGACAAATTCCAAGACAGGAAGATGCATGATGCTCCCTGAAGGGAGTTCTTCCAGTGTGTCATGTATCACGCTGACCTCTGGGTCGGGTTTGAGTTGGTGCAGCTGGCACATCATGCTCAGCGTAGCGCTGTGCACCGTGTCGCCGATGGTGTGCAGCGGCTTGATGGCCAAATACGAAACCAGGGACGTGATAGCATCCCACGACGCCCTAAATTCTTCTGCCATGGCCTCAGCTGACATGCTGCCCACCCGGTTTTCCGGTACGGTCGCTACCTTGAGCCGGTGCGAGATCTTGCCGTCTATCGAGCCCCATGACCACGATGGAACGCGTCGCCCAGCAGGCCTAACACCGCCCGGCTTCAGGGGACGGCTAACCCGGACAACTTCCCAGAGAAGGCTGAGAGGGAGGAGTAGACTCGGCGTCTGGCCCCCGGAAGCGTGCCAAAGTCCCGCGGCGTAGGTTAATATGCGGTCATCGGTGGCTCGCCGTCGACTCTCTGCCTGGACGAAAGACGCAACGCCGGCCATGGCGACCAGCTTGTCCCTGTCGTCGGTGAAAAGACGCTCCGAGTAGTGTTCTACCATCTCGAACCATCGCGTATGGAACTCGACCTCTTCGGCGGGCGTCTTGCCCTGGAAGGACGCCACGAACTGGAGGGCGCGGCGCATGCCTAGCCGTGCTGGCTCCCTCCATTCTGGTGCAAAGCTCATGGTTCTCACTTGTTGGTGGTAACGATTGATTTCCTGCCGATTCGCCAAATACCGGACTTTTTTCTCCTTTTTTTATCGTGCTGCCACTGATTGGCCTTAAGGTGGATCGCGACCGTACCGTCACCATCTTCGTCTTCGTCGCATACCGTGGTGTCGGCTGTCTTGGAATTGGTGGACGTGGTGGTTTGATACCATCCCAGAGCAAGTCACGCTCGTGCTGGTGTTGCTGATTACCGTCGGATTGCGACGCGATGAGATAGTTGCACTCGAACAGGATGCTTCCGGGGCAGAAATGCAGGACGCGGCTGGCAAGAAACCGCTCCTGGAATGTCCATCCCCGCTTTGTAACTGGACCGTTCTCGACCTCGACGTCGAAGGCGCGACGCAGACCGGCGTGTGAGGTCCGTTCAGACTGGATAAATAGCAGACCCTCTCCATTCTCGGCGAGTACGCAGCCGTGGCCATTGGCGTCACCCAACAGGTGGCACCCGCCGTTGGAGTTCATCGAGGCCGTGGCCGAGATGACACATAGGGCATTCGCGTAGATGAGACCCATGTCCCCAGACTGTTCTTCCCATTCCGCCGAGCCTTGAACGATGCAGAGTGAGTCGATCCACAGGTAGTTGACACCGAGGCGTTGGGTGATGACGACAGCGTCTCGGAAATTGCGATCCAGCCTGGCCGTAGAAAACGTCTGCATTGTGTCGTGGTTTTGCTCCGTGAGCTTGGCTGTGACGGTGGCCCCCCAGCAGTGGCTGAGAGCCAGATATTCGGTCTGCGGGGCGCCGTCGTCGTTGCTCAAGTCCTTGGATAATATGAGGCGAATGATCCCCTGGGCTCCACCGCTCTCGCGGACGTCAATCAGACGTTTAGGGAGAAAGGTCCGCTGTTCCCGAGAGTTAAACTTGTTTTGGCAGTCATGGTCTCGCACGCATGTGGCAATCTGTTCTCCAGCCCAATCCATTCGGCGCCCGAAATCTGCCAGCGGTGACGAGCGATCGCAGGCGTGGTCTCGCGAAACTGTTATTCACGTAAACCCCTGTTAGCGCCAGACGGACAACGGGCACAGAGAAAGTTCTTACTGTGATCGCGAGAAGCCACAAGCGGCTTGCCGGTGACTTCGCCGCTTCCACGATTATAGAGCCTCAGGGACAAACGCCGCTGCCCTGCTTCGCTAGAAGAGATGGGCTTGATTTCGAGCCCTATAGTCCCTGACGTCCGGTTTTCTCTCGGGCCCAAATAGCTATCCCACAGGAGAGAACACAAACGACAACCGTCGGCCGAACTCTCTAGGCCCAGAGCGTCGTAAAAGTCATCATGCCTTTCGAGCGAGGCAGGTTTTCCTAGACGGGCACTCTTCAAGAGCCCAGATTTCTTGACAATGGCGTCGCACTTTTCGCACAATGGACAGCCGTTCGTTGCGGCTGGTGGTGGTTCGAGAGGTCGGGGCCGTCGAGGTGGTTGTGGTGCGCCAGGTCCGCCAGGTCGGGGTAGCAGAGGGGAGTAGACTGATCTCTCAGCGCTGGCCTCGGGGTCGCGAGATCTCGGTCTGGAGGACCGAGACTCTAGCCATTCTCCAAGCGCGCCAAGGACTCCCAGGAGAATAAGAGTCACCAGGATGCCAATGGAGGCGTGGGGGTGATGGATCAGCCAAGAAATGGCTGCTTCCAGAAGCAGAAAGATGCCGTAACCGACGCCGACGACAAGGGCGAGTATCACCAGGGGGGGGAGCCAGACGACAGTAAACATCAGAAGATAGACCGCCGTGAGAATGATCGTCCAATCGCCGCCGATGCCGACTCGGGCAACCCAAAAACCCCAACCAACCCAGCAAGGCACCAGAATCACGGCGCTGATGACGATACAGCCGCATTCGTCGTCCATCTTTGCCGCAGAGGGATAGGAGTGACGTGAAATTGGAGTCAGTTTGGATGCTGAGGCTGATCTGAAAAAACGAATGTGGTCGTGGAAGAGATGCACTTGCAGAATAAACCCGACGCTGCCACAGCTGAGAAATGCGGCCTCGACAGCTCATTGCCAATGGTGCCCTGCAAACGCCGGGTGCCGATGCCGACGTGGCTGCGCTGCAGCTGGGCAGTGACTTTTGGGCCTTTGGCGGTGGCTGAGCCTGGATGCCGGTTCAATTTTCTCTGCACGACGAGGGAATTCCACCTTTTCCGTTCTTCTGCCTCTCTTGCCGTCTTCAGTCAATTCCCCAACACGATGCGGTGCTTACAACGGCACAGTGCAGAGATGACTAAACCACGGCACTGAATTTTAATCACCTCCTCTGTGCATCAGGGTAAACTAGAACGTCACAAAAGGACTCTGATCTCCAAGTCAATTGTTAATTGCGATGTGTGATGGATCAGATGTACACATAGTTTGGGTCTCGATACCGAGGAACCTGTTGCTCATGCTCTAGAATCTTGATGTGCAACGGAAACTGGTTCACAAGCACCACGGACCATAGAGCCTATCTCGCGGGTTAGTATGGCATAGCGTCAAGTTGTCGTGTCCCATTCCTTTGTTTACTGACCTGAAAAAGCGTCCGTACGACGACCACGTCGCCGCCTTCGATGGACAACAACCAAGCTTCCCAGTCAGATCCCCGATAAGTGTCAGGACACGCCTTCAAAGCTCGTTTACCGACGCTGCTGTAATCCGGGTTATACCATTTACCGGGGTCCACCAATCTCCCCAGGCGATCTCCTTCCCTTCCTGCCCCCGCGAGCTCCGTCCCGAACCGGGCGTAGAACGCGTCGCTGACCGTCACGGGGACCTCGAGCTTGAGGAACCCCCATTCGCTGCCCTGGAAAACCAGCGGCTGATCTGCCAGCTGCCTGAATACGTCACGCACCGCGTCGGCAGCGTCAATGGTGTCGGTGGCCAAGTACTCCCTCGGTACCCTGGCTGCCAAGCTGATTCTCTGTTGTTCCTCGGGTTGTAGCGGGTGTTTATATCGCTGGCGATTCGTATCAAGAACGCCCATTTCCAACCAAGCGGCATCGTGCTCGTACAGCCAGTCGGCAAGGGCTGCGCAGAGATGGGCCCACTCGTCCCAGGAACGACCGCAACCATCTCGTTTGGCCGATGTTGGTGAACTGACGGCCTTGTGGTTCTCATTCCTGCGGCTGATAGTTTCACCATCTAGGCACCCGCCTGGTGCTCGGTGTTTGTAAAGGAGGTCCATGTACGCCCCGGGTCCGACAGCCATGCCGATGGCGGGTGCAATGGCGGCATAGAGCGGATCCGGGCCCGTGGCGAGGCGGAAGATTCGGCTGGCGATGGACAGACGCTCGGGAATATGCGGCGGCAAGCCAATCGAGTCGACATCGGTTCTAAAGTCCACAATTTTCGGCTTCTTAGCCTGAGGGGTGGCGTAGGTCGCCGGCGGGGCCAGCGTGCGGGTTTTGTTCTCTTCCTCGCTTGTTGACGGTTCACAGCTAGGGGCGTAGCGCTTTGTAAAGAAGTCATGTAACTGCGACCAGTCTGGGTGGTTGAAAAGATCTCGAAAAACGGATGAAAGAAGTGCACTGGCATATGCCCGGTCATGGTGAGCCTCGATGGCGGTCATGTCCTCATAGCTGAAACCGTTCTTGTCTTTCTGTTTGTTGTGCGTAATGTTCTCGGAAAGTTAGGCCGGCTCTGATCCAAGAGTATGAACGTAACGGGAGATAGAGAGGGCGGGATACCTCGCTAGCTTTCTCATGTTTCATGGGAACCCGCAAGTACATCGCCAGCGGAAGCGAAACTTGCATTGGCATCGTCATCATATCTGATGTGGTTGGCACCGAGGTGTTCCTTGTTGACAAAATGCTAACAGCACAAAGTGAAGGGGCCAAGTCGAGGTCGAGGTTTGTGAAACTCATGTCCCTATAACCACGAGAAAATGGCCGAGGCCGCAGCTTAAGCCCGTATTCTGAAAATGGCAAGAACAAAGTAAGCCGGTTGAATATCACTCCGGCTCAATGACGCGGCAGCCATCTTTCGGTCTTCTGAATCGAAGGATCAGTGCGGGGTACATATTGTGTCAGTGGTAGCGATCGACGGCTCCTTCAAGGGGTATTAGAGGCAGAAGTGTTTGAGAAACACCTTGAATTTTGTATCCAAAGCAACTAACATCAACTGGCTTGACTGTAATACCTGACCACCCCTCGTCGATACTATGGAGCAGGCACTTTTGGATATGCTCAACCTGTCCCTCAATGCAGGGCGTGAGACGCACGCAGCGCCACGCATAGACCGAGGGTCGCCACCCCCCTTACACGATACTGGCTCTCTCATTATAGACAAAGTTTGTGACACAGTTTCAACTCTGCGGTGTGCTGCACGACTGTCAAATATCGAGGAGGCGCCTGAGTTATCAGAGACTCAACCAGTTGCTCATCCCGTTTTCGGTATAAGCAAACCCCTTATCTTCTTACATCATCGAACAGCCCACTGATTATTCCTGGCAGCATCCTTGTTTGTCCCGAACTCGCTCATTCCCATGGCTGATGACCTCCTGGAACGCGATGTGATAGCAGATCCCAAGTACGCCGGCTGGTCTCCCGGCTCAACCTCGCTGGCCGGGTATGCCCGGGAAATTACCTACTGGAGGAGAGAGAAGCAAGGTGGACAGCCTCTCGCAAGAACGTGGCTGCGGGCTTCTTATGGCCCAGGTATCTCAAGGGACCTTCTCTTGATGCGGTGGGAGGAACTCTTGCTGCATGGCCTGGGCGAGGACTGGACAGAGAATAAAGGTTATGAACGAGTCCGCGAGCTTATTGGGCAAAGCGAGTGAGTGAAGCGACCCATAACCGAGTGATTACACACTAGAATTATGACAGCTAACCGGTTTCATATGCAGGTTCGCCTGGCTCGACCCGCAGGAGGGCTTGAAGATCCGTCATCAGATCTCAGATCTGATAGCACACATACCCTCGCGCCCCGTGCCGAGCTTTGAGACCTTGACCAGCATTACCACCGCCATGTACAGCCCTAATTGCCACCAGGAGTTTGGCTACATCTGGCTAGACCTCCTGCTCCGTCTCCTGGAGGCACGCATGCTCACCCTCCTCATTGAACGGGCTGGTCGGAGTTGGAACGGTGGTCTCACTCGCCCGGTTCTGCTGGCCATGATTGCGGCTCATTTATGGGCCGAAAATATCGACTTCAAGACCATCGGCAAATCATCGGCGGCCGGAGCAACCCTCGGCATTAAGAGCCAGCAGCTAGATGCCATCGCCAAGTTCGCCAGAGACATGGACTGGCCGTTTGCCGACGAGGTCGTTGCTAAGGCTGCTGAGTGGCGCAACGAGCCACCGCCGTGTGTTAGAATGCCACTGCCAGTCTGGGACTGGCTAAACGGCATCGTCCTTCCTGGGTATATGTTCCCATCCGTTCTCGTCATCTCTCTGTACTTCATGTCGGACACGCTGCAAAGCACCGCTGGTCGGTTCGGCCTGAAGTCGCACAACGCCAACTTTGGAATCCTGTATCCCGGAAAGTCTTACTGGCATGTGCGCTCCATCGTCGGCAAGGTCATGGCGCCCCTGTCTCTACTCAGGGGAGCGGACGAAAAGGGAGTGAGGTGTATGGCTGGCTGGGTCGGCCCTTGCCCTACCGACTCGCCCTCTGTGGTGCATCGTCTCGGGGTGCCAGCCAACATAACCGCCATGCTGCCGCGCGTGTTTACGTCACAGACCGAGGCAGACGAGTACGCCCCCCGACCCCCACTAGAACTCCGAGAGTGGAGTGACGAGGCCGAATGGACCGAGCCCAAGGTCCCTACAACGTCCACCGAGTCGGTCGTGCTACGGAAGATGGTGCTATCCGGACACACGGGGGACAGGCAGTTGGGAATCAAAACTATAGACTGCCACTTCTGGCTACGTCAGGCGCAAAAAGATGTCACGTTCAGGCTTCTATTCAACAGCGTCTTCCTGGCCGCGCCGCCGTGCCGCCGGGATAGCGGCACCCGCTGCCACCGCATCGACCCCTTGGATGCCGCGGATTATGTCTTCCGTACGGTGGAGCTGACAGACCTGATCTCGGCGGAAACCTACGGGGCGTGGGATGACAGCGTCATCACCGTCGTCAACGCGACGGGCGGCGGGGCCGCTGAGACGTATGCCCGAGCATGGTGCGCCTATGTCGGGCCGAGCGCGGTGATTTGGAATAAAAGTGATGGGAGGTGTTGCTTCAAGTGCGCGCTCATGACTGCTGGAAAACAGGGTTTGGGAATGAGGGTGGTGGTAGTATGTTAAAACGCAAGGGGAACGTTCTGGAGATACGACGGTGGATTTCTGCCGCCGTGAAGGAGAATGGGGGTATACGCCCCACGGCGATGGTTGAAACAACTAACAACGAGCGTCTAACAACCCGTAACACATGCTGTTCTCTTGTTCCCTTTGCCTCCTTGTTCTTTACTCACTCAGTTATTACAAAGCCTGTGTTGCAGACAGATTCACGGGCTTCGGTTCCCCACATCTGGCTGCCCTCGTACTTCCATGGATTCGAGTTCTCCTTGCCGGTTGCTAACATAGAGAGATTTATGGTTGTCTTAATACGTAGTCCGAATCTGCCTCATATTCATGTCACCTATGTCTGATTAATCGTGAGTGAAGATACACCTTCCAGAGCTCCGAGCCCGAGTTCGGAAAGATAAGGCCAATGTACGGGCTTGAATGCACCAACGCGAACAATGATAAGTGAGATTTGTGGTAAACGCTCTACTTTTAATTACAACTAAAGATGCCCACTTAGCTCGTCTTGAATCCAATTCCACAACTTCTCCTGCAGCTCGCGATCTCGACTAGCCTTTGAGCGGCTCGAAGGCACAGCCACCGGAGCATAAAACTCGCCTGTCTTCGCCTCCGGACTGACGGCCGCCCAGATCTGGGCCAGAGCTCCCGTTTTGATGGATGAGGCGAAAGGAGCAGAGGCAAAGAGGAAGGCCCTGAGAAAGACACCCGCTGAGTTATTGGCCAAGTTCGTTGCGACCATCCTCGGGTGGACGCAGATAAACTTGACGTCTTTGGACCGCTCGGCGAATGCCGACGTGTAGTGAATGTTGGCGAGCTTGGAGGTGCAGTACCGTGCGTGGTGTGACGGTTGGACATCTCCGTCTTCAGCTCAGAGAGCTGGTAGATGTCGCTAGGAGCCATCCTTTCCGAGGCCGACGCCACGTTGATGACGCGCGTCTGGGGGTTGAGCTTGGAAGTTCTTTCGAGGATCGGCATGAGAAGCTGGGTGAAGAGAGTAGGGCCCATGACATTGGTTCCAAACTGAATCTCATATCCGTCCTCGGTCAGGCCTTCGGCCGTCATCATGATCCCCGCATTGTTGACGAGGATGTCGAGCCGGGACTCGGCGCTTCCGAACGTCTTCGCGGCGGCTTTGACACTCGCGAACGAGGAAAGATCAAGTTCGAGGAATGTAATCGGGCAAATTTGAGGGTTGGACGCCTTTGGCTGCTCGATGGCGGCTTTGGCTTTGTCCGGCGACCTGGCAGCGAGGTAGATGCGGGCGGGGCGGTGCTTTCCCAGTTGCCGGACAGTCTCGAGACCTAGGCCAGAGTTGCCTCCCGTGACAATGATGACCTGTCCGTCAAGGTCGGGGATGTCCTGATCGGGCTTAAAAGAGCGACCCATGTTGTTACAGGTGGATGGAGTGAATGCTGACTCAAGAAGGGGTTGAGTTGTTGTTGGATCAGCCTGGGACTCCAGGGGCGGAAGAGGTGTCAGGGGCAGTACAGCGGTGTAAGCGACGAGTAAGTGTCCACGAACACAAAGTCAGACGCCTTCATGTCCGATGAGCGAGGAGTCGAGTTTACTTTATACCAAAGACCGGACTCCAAGTTTCTGTCCATTGTGCCCAGCCTTTTCGGCTTACATCCCTCTGCATGTCCTCATCGAGCTCGTGCCTTCGACGTTCTTGTCTGTGATTGGAGAATTCACTCGTGGATCCAGATGTGCCCACTTTTGGGGCTAACGTTAGCGGGATATGCAGGCTGCTTATCCCCCTGTCTGTTGTGGGCCGAGTCCGCTGCCGTGGGCTCGTCAGGGGCTGGGACGAATCAGATCGAGTTTGCGTTCTTGTTGCGGGTTGG
>FTIZ01751619.1_pt1 | contig 11216 bp, 16 predicted proteins | sample 1658381 | NCBI WGS metagenome assembly FTIZ01 (sample SAMEA3914822, study PRJEB12502) | metagenome | biome: forest; material: soil | place: USA | collected 2012-03-12 | depth 0.1 m
GACTTGCTTGTGCTGCTGGGCAGAGCCCCTCAGCTTAGCCTTCCGCCTCACTGGCAAGAGGCTGCGGTCTGAACAGCTTGGCCGAGCCGGGACCACCAGTCAGTTGGGCAGCAACGGGGGATGTGGTTGCGTTGCGGCGCGTTCGCGACTTTGGGGTGGGCGCACTGCGAAGACGGAAAAAAGAGAGCTCGGCTCAAAATGGGTACAATGCGGGTTTCGGCAGGCCGGCAGCGTCAAGGCCGTCAAGGTTGGGCAACTCCTTTTTCGTCTGGTCCCAGGGGTGATGGCGTATCGGAACACACACAAAAGCCGGTGTATGCGGGATGGATCTGCCAGGCGGGCGCAGTGCGACTGACCGGTCGCGAGAGACGGTCAATGGCAAAGAGCGGGTGCTGGTCAGGCGGTGTTTTGGGGCCCGGCGAGAAAACAAATTGAGCTCCTGGTCGGCCATCAACCCTGCCTGCCAAGCACGCCTCCCCCCCCAGGACCCTTCTGGTGCGGAACCAGGGTGGTGGAGACTGGAAGACGACGCCAGGCGTGGGTGCTGGACAATCAGAGCAGCGCAAACGCGTGGGCCGCCCAACTGGGTCCGGGGGCTTCCCCTCTGCTACACTGTTCACAGTCAAGCGGCTGCTGCTAGCACTCCGAGCGCATGGGTTGTCGACGAATGAGCAACCTGGGACAAGCGGGCTTTCGACGCCGTTAGCGTTGATTGTTCGGGGCCATTTTCTTCTTCGCCCTGGTCCCGATTTGGAATCGGTGCAGTAGTGTACCGACCGGCGGTCCGTCGAGGGGAGAAAACAGGACCCGGATGGGCGGTGGCAGTTGTCAGCATGCAGTGAACATCGGCGTCGACAGCGACTCCAGTGGATGATGGATGGCAAGCTGATATGTATTCTGTACGGCAGATAACCCGGAGTCCAACAGCCGGGGCAGCCGTGGCACAAAGGGGACTCGCACGCGGTCGCGGTACGACCTGTGCCCTGTTGCTTTCCCACGTCCCTCCTCTCCCCGTCTATTGCTGTCGATGGAGGCCCGGCCGCCCACTCCGAAGCGATGCTGTGAGGGGTGCGGAGATTTGCTTTTCCCGCCCAGCGCGATTGCAAACGATTGGGCCCGCAGGGGTGGCTGTCCAGGGTCAAAAAGCTGGGTCCGACAATCGATGGATGCCGAGCTGACAGGCTCGGCTCGACAGAAATGCGCAACGCGACGGGCACGGGCAAGCATCACCACGCAGCAGCCCAGCGTTCTCGTGTCCGTCACCCAAGACCGAGTGGTGAACGGCACGGGCGCAGCAGCCAGCGAATGGGCGTTCCGGATCGGCTATCGGAGGGGTGCGAGCGCCAGCAGACGGGATTGCTGGCTGGGAGGGAGGTGAGGGTGAGAAAACCCACTCCCACTTCCAACTTCCCAAACTTCCGCGCCCTGTGCGGCGAGCCATCTCCATCCATGCATGACGCGCGTGGCAGGGAGCAGGGAGCAGGGAGCAGGGAGCAGGGGGCAGGCGGGGGGGCGGCAGCAGCGGAGACCCCATGCGACCCCCAACCTCTGTCGTCAGATTCCGCGCCGTGCCCCGACCGTCGACGAGTACCATGCAGTACCGACGACCCGACAACGGGATCTCGCGGCTGGACTGGGCCAGGGCTGGCTGGCTGGAGCTGGCTGTATGTAGCCTGTGTTAGCCTGTTGGGACGATGCCACGGCGGCGGTGGTTGGCTGAAAGCCTGAACCCGACCGCGCCCACGGGGCTGGCCGCTGGCTGGCGCAAGCTGCGTCGCGGGAGCACATCATCGATTCCCTTCTCCACCGCGTGCTGGCCCGCCGGTTCGTAGATGTGACAGGTCCTCTCTCGCATCGAGCAGCAGACATGGTGGGACGAAAAAAGAAACGAAAAAGAAACGCAGAAGGAGAGGACTGCGGGCATTCGTCTCACCGCACGAACCAGGCGCTACGAATACGGAGTACAACGAGTGAGTGCTGCTGCTGGCCGTCCCCCCCTCTCGAAGACAAGAAGAGGAGATTTGTTTCCGCTGGAGCCTTGGAGCCTGGACGGTTGCAGGCCAAGAACACTGGAAGGTGTGGGTGGGCGCATGGGAAATTCCTGCCAGGATCAAGCATGGTTCCGGGTTCGTGGGAAGGCGCACGGCCGCTCCAATAAGAGGGCACGCGGCGCCTTTTCAGGGCGCCTTCCAGACGTTCCAGGGCTCCCCGCCCCGCCTTCCAGATCCCCAGCTCCCCAGCTCCCCCGTGCGCAGAGCCACGAAGCGATTGGGCCCGGGTCTGGTCTCCTCGATGCGGCAGCGGGATGCATCGAGTGCGGATTGGGGCCGCTCACCGCTGACAGTGGTATTCTGTACACAGGAATGTCACGACAACGTGAGTATCGCTTCGGAAATGTCCCCAAAATGTTGACCTAGGTACGCAGCCAGCATTCCGCGTCTATTGCTGCATAGATAGAAGGTTGGCTGGCGATAATCCGCCCTCGCGTGTTCCGGGGCTGTGGACGGCGGCAGCCTGCACCAAGACCGAGCGATGTATTCTGGATTGACTCTGGACGGTACATAGTACAGAACACCGCACTCACACCAGCGAATTTCTAGGCAACTTTGCCATCTCTGTCAAATATCAGACAAATCCCGGCTGGGATGCTGGGGCCTGGGGCCGAGTCACCGCCCTTTTCATCAAACAAGGTACACTACGCCAGAGACCAGAAGGTAGAGATCGGAGAAGAAGACACCTCATGGTCTGCCAAGGGCCGTCGCACGAGCCAAGTCCAACCGCTGTGCCGTTCCTTTCCGGAGCATTCTTTCCACCCACACCGCCCGCACCTGCAAGGACAGAATACATACTTGTCAGTAATGCAGACGGGGTGCCCAGAAGCCAGCGTCGGAGACGGATTCCATACGCAGTCATGTGTTCCAGATGTTTCCAGGCCCTCGGATCGACTGTCCCCATTCGGTCTGCCGTGGGCCGTGGCCATGTCCAGTCCCATGGCCATGGCAGCGTGGCCCATCAACCCACGCGAAATTCCCCGTCTTGCGGCGCAACAAGCTAAAACAGGTTCCATGCTAACGTTAGTGCCGGCCCGCAGACACGGTCGCGGAACGGGCTCTGGCGCATGCGGCGGTCCAATCAGCCGGGAGAACAAGGTCCCAGGAACGTGGACGAGGGTTCGAGCGGTTTGGAAGGACGCCCGCTTGCTGGGGTCTCTCCGAGTCGTCCGAAAAGTTGCAGTACAGAATACATCAACAGCTGGCGAACCGCACGCCCGTGACGCACACGCACCCCGCCATTCGGAGCCTTCTCGTGGCGGCCATTGTCTGGGCCCGTGAGGGGGGCCATGGCCCACGCCTCTCGAAAAAGCAAGACCAAGGAACGCCAATCTTGCGAGTCGACTGCGCGGCGCTTTGCGCCGAGCGCCACCTTCGGAGAACCTGACTTGGTTGGGACTTGGACGGTGGCCACCGGGAAACGGCCAGGGCCTGCTGCCACTGCTCCGCCCAACCGCCAGGGAGGGAGACAGACTCATGTTGACGATACTCCAGGCTACATAGTACTGTAGTTCTGTTTACTGAGTGAGGACTTGCAGGTTACAGTAGTGCGCCGTGGCCGTCCCAGCCGTCCATCTCGCGTGGTTGAGCGCGGGCAACTACCACGGCCATCACATGAGCATGGATGGGCCTTTTCCTGACCCCCCGCTGGCAGTTGCGAACATCTGTGCGGCGAGTCACCGAGAGTCTTCCAGCCGGTGCATGGGATCTACGGTGTCACGGGCACCGTTCCTTGCGTCTGGAGATGGGGGGTGGGAGACGAGATGGGAGATAGCCAAAGTTCCCTGACGAGGGTGCGGAGGATTTCCGTCCAAGGACACGCTCAAGTCCACCGTTGCCATCAACGCAGGAGGACCTCCGCAACCCGGGCCTTCTGGCACCTTGAGGAACAACGCTGTCCCGTGGGACAGGAGAGGAAAGGCGCCCTCTCCCCTCCGGCCTCGCCGCTTCGCGAGCAAGGGGCGCGTCTCTGAACGTCAGCGTTATCTCTCACTGGTGTGTCCAGCCAGGGGAGGGTTCTGCCAAACAAGGCTGAGAATCACTCAATAACCCTTGCCGATTACGTTAGTGCCCTCGGACTGCTCGGGAGAGCTTCGTTCTCGAGTCCGTGTCATTGTCTTGGCCCGTAGCTATGTAAGGCTTTGCAAGTCCTTTTTTTTTGGGGGGCTTCTTCCCGCTCTAGATGCGAGGGAAGGCAAACAGCGGAGATGTTATTAGAATATTCTGTGTCTGTATGTAACCCGACCGCATGCGGTAATTATATCCCTTTCCCAGCAACAAACCAAACTAGAAACAGCAAACGGGCGGTCGATATTGAGGGTCATGGTTCCCCTTCGGGGCACCCCACGGCCTGCCTTGAGACGTCGACCAACAGCATTGCGTGATAGGGCGCGGGTCAGCGATGGGCAATCACAAGTCCGATCGCTCAACGCGGCATGCCCGGTGCGGACCAGAATTGTATGTTCCATGGTATCTCTTCGGTACCTGCTAATGCAGAAGACACACAAAGAGCTGCAGGGTATCGTGGACACGCGGCATGGGTGGTTGGAAAGCAGATCGGCCTCGGAAGAGTGCTGCAAGCCGTGGAAATGCCGGGCATCGCCGTACCCTTCCTTGGTGACACACGGCAAGCTACCGCATGGCAACAAAGACGCTATCCCTTCCACTGGCGTCGCTCCGCGAGATGTAAAATCAGGGCGGGGATGTGAGGCCTTCCCGTTTCACCTGACCTGAGCGGAGGAGGACTGGGGGCAGCAGGGTGAAAAATGGGTTCCCTCCAGATGTGCACTGCTCTGTCCACGTAAAAAAGACACGTTCGACACAGGAATCGGTAACAGAAGGCCTTCGTTGAGGAGGGGCAGTGCAAACCCCGCCACCAACTGTTGCTTTTTTTTCAATCTAAACCGCTAGTGCGGGAGTAAGACAGTGTGCATGTATGCCATGCATGATTCGGCTGGCAGTGGCCGAGGGCCACGGCCTGTGAATGGCCATGCGTCTTCTCTCTCCAGCAGCTCGTCCTTTTCCTTTTGTTGGCCTCTTGCAGAGTTTTGTGTTGATTAAGAACGCCTTCCTTCATATTCATGAAAGTTTGCCTCGGGCTGCCTCTAGATCCGGGGGCGCCGACTTGCTCCTGTCTTGGGGACGGGACCTCGATCGAGGGGGGTCACCCAAATGGGCGATCAAAGAGATGCTTGGGTCTCCAGAGATTCGTCCTTGGCCACTTTCCTCCGCTTCAGCTTGCGAACATACTTCAAGGAAGGCCCTTCGCCATATCCCTGGTGTTCTTGGGGCACCGCGCTGGGCAACTCGGCGACGTGCATCGGCCTGGACACGGTTTTCGGCTCCGTGGATGGTTCGGTAAAGACGAGATCTCCCCTCTTCCCTAGGGGCTCCCGCGCGGCCTCTTCGAGTAATATGCCAAATGCCAACATGGCGGTTTCATCCATGCTCCTCTCGTCCACGATCCTCGTCCCCACGGTGCAGCGAGGCCCGAGGCGGGCGGCGGTGGCGGCGTAAAACCTGCTGGCATATCCATGGACCGACTTTAGCAGGCTTCCGTCGGGGAGATAATGGCGGCCGGCGTCTGGGAAGTCCTCGTTGGCCCAGTAGATGTCGTGCTCGGCGTACCGCACGGGAGCATTCCTGCGCTTGAAGAGGGCCTCTTCGGGGGCGAGTTTTGTGGCGCGTGACGAGTACCGGCCGGCAGCAGAGCTCAGGCGGCGTTTGCTTCTGCCGCCTGCATTTTCTGAGTCGCCAAGAGTACCGTTGAGAGTGATACGTCCTAAGAAGAAGTAAGTCTGTGTGCGGTGTGCTGCGTGGCAGGGGGAGCAGCGAACCGGCGACCGCATCATAGACGTTCGCCATGCGCCCCCGGAATTTCCTAGTGCTATTGCCAGGCGAGGCGGTCGATAGGGATGCCGCTGGAGACGACGGCGCGCTCTCATCCGAGATCGGGGGTTTTGCGTCGGAAGCCATCCAGCCAGCTCGTTCCGCTTCGCCCCGCCCTGTGTTGTTGTTTGCTGCAAGTGGTGATGTTCGAGAGCTGATGGCGCGCAGCGTTCGAGGCTTCAGCCTGCCACAGACAGCCAAAATGAATCGTTCGGGGGCGGGTTGCCAGGTCCCATGGCAGCCACAGAGGGATGTGTGCAGTCGCCGATTGTGATGGAAGCTCGATAGGTGTCGGGTTTTGGACTGTGGCAAGTTCAGGGCCTGAGATTGCCACTGCGCTGAGGAACCCACTGCAGGCCGCAGCGCAGTGGAACCCCACTCGGCGCTTTCAGGCGGGAGCGGTCCCGGCTGACATCAACAACCACACATCAACGACACACATCAACACGCCGTCCAAAACGTGTCAAATGCAACTTCAGCTCATTTGCCGAGAACCGAGCCCATGGCATGAATCCGCTCCTGCTTGGGCGGTCCTCCAGCCACCTCGGGCCAAGTGAAATCGATCGCCAGAATCCACAGCAGGCGACGGTGTTGCCGACGACGTCCTGCTCAGCAACCCGCTTCCGCTTCGGCCGCGGCGAGAGGCCCTGAGCGACGCTGCCGGCCACGGCCGGGACCGGGATTGGCGCTGGGTACTGCAGACTTTGCCACGAGCTCACCGGGCTGGCGTGGGTGCCTTGGCACTTGAAGCGCTTCGACGGCCGGAGGTGAGTCACGGTCTCGCACAACGTCCGCGCCTTCGCCTCTGATCTGGCCTCGTCCATTCTAGCTCCGGCGGCACGGCACTCGCAGCCTCCCGGTCTCCGGTTGATGAGCACGCCTCCGCAGCAGGCTCGGTGGACGGGGCCATGCGGACCTGTGGTGTGCGAACATCCAACGGCCTGGTCTCGCTGCTCGACCTGGAGGACCACACGGGTCTTGCCCACGACAAAACCACCACATGGGTCGGCCGCCCGTCCCGCCTCTTGGACAATGTCCACGCCGGCCTCCGTCAACGGTCTTGCATGGACCGACGATGGGGCGTCCCTCGTACCCGCGAGTCACGGCCGCCGTATCCGCGATGGGACGCCGCGACGGGCGCAAACACGCTGGCCAACTCTAGCTCGAGCATCCACAGCAGCCACATGGACATCGTGACCATGTTTGTCTCGCCCGCTGGCCTCACGCCCCTGGGTAGGGAGCTGCTGTTCGTCCCGAACGAGACCGAGACTTCGGCCACAGATTTTCACGAGGGATCCGTCGTCACGAAGCTGCGCGGCATGGGCCCGGCTGTGTGCCTTCTGTGGGCGCAGGGGGGGCGAGAACGCCATCAGTAACCGGGTTACGAGCAGTACGTGACGACTACGCGATTTTCTCTTGTCGGTTGTGCTGATACTTCGTATTGAAAAGACAGTCCTAGGGAGGGTTCCGAAGGAAGCGGTGGCGCGAGCGAGGAAACCACGGGTAGCAGCCATGCTCCCGGCGGCATCTACAGCGGGAATTTGGCACTTGGACCGGCAGGTCTGAGCCTTGCGCCCAGAGCTCGAGAGCGTGGATGGCGAGACAGAAGTCAGGTACGCCCAATATGCTTCTGGTGCCACGGAATAGAATACGAAGGCCCTCGGCAACAACCTCGGAGCTTGGGGATGAAGCAGGTCACCACCTCCTCCCGAAGAACCGTGTCAAGCCGGTGAGTGCAATGCATACCGGAAATTCACAATCAGAGGACCAAATGCTTTGCAACAGGCGATAGCCGTCGATTCCAACCTGCCAGTCTCGGCTCGGGGGACCGTGTGCTGTTCCGGTATCTGCTAATAGTATACAGGTCGAGTGCATCGATAACAAAAGAAAATCCTCATAACCCGTCGTAGACATTCTGCCACTCATCCGTCCAAGAACAAAATCAGATACCACTAAATGTCTCCTGGTGTGTCTTGATACTGTTGCGCCTCTCGCGGTGGTGGCCGGAATCGCCGTGTTCAATCATTGGGCCGCCGACGTGCTTCTGCAGGACCGAAGGAGGGACCTGGGCGGCGTCGGTAGGGTCCCGGTACGCTGACGCGTTGCCAGATCTAGTTGGACCGCGGGTCAGCATGTGCCGGATATGCCTGCTACTCCGCATGAGAGTGGACAGTTTACTTACTTACTGGTAGGTCCTGTTACCGCCGAGGGTCTTGCTGCCATCGAGGTCCGAGTCGACGCGGGGGTCCATCTTGTTGGCCATGTCGCTCTTGTGCGGGCCGGCAGTGCGGCTGGCGCCCGTGGTCCGCGAGCTGTCGAGGTCGGAGTCGACACGGGGATCCATGGCATTGGCGGTGCGGCTGCTGTGCGGGCCGTATGTGCCCTCGGGAGCGCCGTAGGTACCCGTCATGCCAGTGGTGCCAGAGCCGGCGCCTGTGGTCGAAGACCCGAAGCCGGTGCTGCCAGAGCCGAAACCAGTGGAGCCGGTGCCGGTGCCCGCGGTGCGGCCGGTGCCCATGGTCCGCGAGTTGTCACGGTCAGAGTCGACGCGGGGATCCAAGGCATTGGCGGCGCGGCTGCTGTGTGGGCCATGTGTGCCCTCGGCCGTGCCGGTGCTGTAGCCTGTGCTGCCGAACTCTCCGTGGCCGGCGGTGCGGCCAGTGCCCATGGTCCGCGAGTTGTCACGGTCAGAGTCGACGCGGGGATCCAAGGCGTTGGCGGCGCGGCTGCTGTGCGGGCCGTGTGTGCCCTCGGCCGTGCCGGTGCTGTAGCCGGCGCTGCCGTACTCTCCGCGGCCGGCCGTGTTGCCGGTGCCCACGGTCCGTGAGTTATCACGGTCAGAGTCGACGCGGGGATCCAAGGCGTTGGCGGCGCGGCTGCCGTGCGGGCCGTGTGTGCCCTCGGCAGTGCCGGTGCTGTAACCGGTGCTGCCGTACTCTCCGTGGCCGGCGGTGTGGCCGGTGCCCGTGGTCTGCGAGATGCCCTGGTCGGCGGTATGGGTACCGTGGTGACTGGTGCCGTGGGTCTTGTTGTCGCCGTGAACGGCCTCCTTGATCTTATTGACGATTCCAGACATGTTGATGGGTTGTGCTGGTGCTTGGATGACTAATTGGGAGTGTTTGGTGTGTTGGGGATTTGTTGAGGGCTGTTGTTGTTTGTTTGATGGTTTGATGATGATTCTGATCTGCTGATTCGGGGGGAGAGGAGATGTCCTTATACTCCCCGTGCTTGGTACGAGCAGCCCAATCTCTCAGCCCCCTTGGCAGCCTTGATGAGCTGTTAGGCAGGCATGGCCATCGAGTTGCCTTGTCGTGTCGTCCGTCAATGGCATCATCAGTCTCGGCCGGTTCCATCAACGATGGTCCACGCATGGGTACCCAGAGGCCCAAGGACCGCTTCTCCGCAAAGCCAGGGTGACTTGGAGACGGGAAACACGACGTGCGAGCGGCTCATTACCTCATCGGCGTCATTGTCGCCTCCGGTACGTACTGCGATGCGCCAAAGACCACTGCGGGTAAAGAATGCTGCCAAGCACCGGAGCCGGTTTCGAGCTCCGCAATCGCCATCTCAATCTAAAAACGGAGAGGCCTCAAAGCCACCCATCCTTGGAGACAGAAGTCGGGATGTTCGAAGACGTCATAGGGCCGGCAAGGTTCGAAGGCTGGCTTGTGGCTAGTGACGTCCGCTTGCCAAGCTGTTGATCATCGATCTCGCCGACCAACGAATGAGCTTTGCCGATGAACTCATCCCAGGGGTACACCTCTGCTACAGGTCAACCCTTCCACTTCCTTCGAAATCCTGTGTCCATTCACGTTCTTGCAGCAGTGTTGGTCAGTGACGGTCTGATCACCCGGTGGACTCTTCGAGCTACGAGGAAACAACTTGGAAGTCACAAATTCTCCACACATCTCCGAGTCGTCCATCTTCCCCACATTTTCTGTCCCGTCCGTATCCGTAAAACATCAAGCTTGTGACGTCACGCGCCACCACGTCAAGCACGCAGACACACGGCCCGGCCCTTTCGCAGGAAGCTCGGGGCCGTGCAGGTTGGGACGGTTTTATCGGATTGCTTCCAACGTTCACAACCAAGCACACGGACAATCGAGGCCTCGCCACCGCCGACGCGAACGCCAATGCCATGGTGTCTTCGCCCACTAGTGACAGCCTCGCGACACAACTCCTTGGTGCTAGCAGCCGCAGTCTAGTTGGTCTCCATTCTACGTCTTGCATGCAGGGGTTCGAAGCATGATTTGGTGTGATATATTAAAAAGCCCGCTCTATTCTAACAAGCAATACAGGGACCGCGTGATGGGCTATGGAGGCTGACTGTGAACAGGGGCAAAGAACAAGGTATCCGACCGACGGGAAAGAGAACGAGGTATCCAACAAAAGGTATCATCAAGGTTCAGGTCCAGTACTTGGGTATATGTAGGTACACGACGAGTGCATGTGGGCGATGGCCGTGGGTTGAGGGTTTAGACGCGCGAGCGGTACCAACGGCGCCGGCGGTAGTGCCCGCCGTCCACGACAGGGGCCCGGGCAGTGTGGCGTCTGACCCAGTAGATTCTATCCCACCAGTCAGCATGATAGTCCACTTCCACGTGGATGATGGCCACAGAAGAGGGTTCTTACCCGAGAATAGCGCTGACAAGCCAACAGATGGCAGACAGGAACGAGAACGCAATAGTGGCCTTCCATTGAGCGCACGATGCCGTGCCGTCGAAGGAGATGCCGTCCCAGTCAAAGATGTAGCTGTTGTCGGCAGTCAGCAGTCAGCGTACGAACCTCCCTCGAAGCCTCACTCATTGGGGTAGCGTTTAGTTGGTGGGGATGTACTCACCCGCAGTTGCCGCCCAGCCAGTCAACAAGCAGCCCAAAGGAGACAAACCAGGCCACGCTAATGACGAAGTCGACCGGCCAGTGGATGAATGAGCCGCTGAAGGGGATCAACCAGATGATGGCGAGGAAGATCGAGAGGCCAGCAACCACCTCGGTGTAGATGAAGCGTGCGAGCTGCCACGAGCTGGCGTTGTGAACAGCGTGCAAATACGCGCCGTTGAGGCCCGCTACGATGGCCGCAAAGGCTAGCTCCGCGAGCCGGAGTAGCATGGAGAAGAGGTCGGCGAGGATCATGGTGTCGCGGTGGGTGTTTTCCTCTTCGTGGACACTTGCAGTGGCGGCGTGCTACCTCGCGGTTTGGCAGTGGGAAGTGGGCAGTGAGTGGTATGAGGAGCTCGGTGGAGAGTGTGAGACATGTGGGCTCGTTGTGGGAAGCGG
>FTIZ01004790.1_pt1 | contig 11205 bp, 13 predicted proteins | sample 1658381 | NCBI WGS metagenome assembly FTIZ01 (sample SAMEA3914822, study PRJEB12502) | metagenome | biome: forest; material: soil | place: USA | collected 2012-03-12 | depth 0.1 m
CCTTTCCTTTCCAATGCCAACAATCGGCCACCTAATGCAACCCCACCAGCGCCCCCAATATCCGTATTCCCTATGCCGTTTGCCAAACCATGACAGCGCCTTCCGACCTTTGAATGCTCCAACAGGAATGCCGGCTAGGTTCAACTGATGTTTGTAGGGACTTTTAGTCGATATGATGTACAGAGTATGTCCAACAGTGAGGAACAAGCCCCGTTTGCTCAGGGCTGAGCGCGTTTCTAGAACGCGAGTTTAGGAATGCAACCGGCCGCCTAGTCGAGCATAATCACCTCGTCCCTCTTAGGTGTCGGGCGGCCAGTGTGGGTCTGGTGGTAAGGAAGTCCCGAGTGAGGCAGTGGTGCGACCGAATTCGAACGGGACCGATAGACGGGGTTCTTTGCTTCGAAAAAAGGACCACGGTCAGAGTAGGTACGGGTCTCGAGACTATTTGCTTGGTAAGTATCGGTGCTGGTTGGAAGAGCCAGGGCTGAATACCTTGGGCGGGGATGGATGTATTCAATCCCAACCACGCGCTCCTGTCTCTGGTAACCGTTTTCGTCTGGGAAAACGGGCACTTCGACCCTTCCCACAACGCGTTCCAGACGCTGACCCTGTGCAAGGCGCCGGGTATCGTGCCGTGCGACACTCCCAATTGGCTGCCATGGCACGTTCTGCTGCGCCGGTGCCGAGCGGAGATTGTACATCCCTGGACCGGCTGAGGCTGGACGCGGCTCATGCTGCCTGGGAAACTTGCTGGAAACTCGGACAATCTCCACGAAGTCGTCCTGGAGAGTTTCGATACGTTGCTCAATCCCCGAGTCCGCATGCCGCCTGTCACGCTCATCGACCTCACCGGGCCCAACGTGACGAGCGTCCACCCATCTTGTCGGGGAGAGACGGCGGCTCTCTAAGGGTGCGTACGCAGCATCCACCCGCTGTTGTCTGGTCGGCGAAGGATAATCCTGGATAACGATGGGGCGCGATTCCGACCTAAGGACCACCCCATCATGCCCGATCCAGGATGGTCGAGCCCCTGTCCTCAAGCCCAAGTCACGGCCGCGGGCGGCTGCATCATCCTGCCATGTCGACGAATGCCGTAAACCCAGACCGTCCGCAGTAGCTGCGACAACCCTTCCTCCAGCGGCTGAACTGACGGGCAACGGGTTGAGCAGAATAAAAGGCTCCGAGCGTGGGTCAGGCGCGACGGGCATCCGATTTGACTGGGAGCGAGGAGGTAATCTGATGAAGCCCTCTTCAGCATAGATGGGATGAAGCCCCTGGGCAGCCGTAATTTCGTCAGCCGCCCTTACGGGGGCCCGGGGACGGACCTCCCGCACCGGGTTGTCGCCGCCATGGGGAAGTCCACGCTCGGGCTGGTGAGATGCAATGGATGATCGGGGTGGGAAGTTGGACGGCCGTGGAGAGGCAGGTTCGATCGACTGCACAAGGTAGTCCTTGAGATCTTGTCCACGATAACTTACCCGCTCGACCTCTGGGACAGCCCGAGAACCAATAACGGGCCTGAACCCACCCATGGGCGGGTTGTCCTGGGCGTGCGCCTGTTGCTGTTGCGTGTGGTAGGTGACCGCCTGCTCGTGAGCTCGGCTTGCCCGCTCTCGTGACACATCTACATGAGGCAAGGCAGCGCCATAAGCGTGGAAGGCATGGTACGACGGCTCGAGGTTGCGAGCAACAGGCAGTGCGGGATCTAGGCGACTGAGCTCGGCAGTCCGCCACGACTGTGGTCCGTGACTTGCGGACCTGCCCATGGGAGGGGCGCCACTGTGTTGCATCAGCCCGTCGTTCTCATGCCGTTGCCGCTCCACAGCCTCATGCCAGGCGGCTTGATAGCGGTTGAAGCCCCGTTGCGCCCATTTGGCTGCCCTCCGGTCTCTGCGAGAAGCCTTTTTGATCTTCTTCTGTGACACATGGGGTACCCGAGGAGGCCGTCCGCCTCGGGGGGTATTAGTACTCAACCGAGCGGCGGGCGGTAGGTCGACGGGGGGTGCTATCATTCTAGCTGCCCCGTCGTCTTTACCCAAGCGGCCCGCCGGGTTCTCATCCGCGGATGAGGTGTCGGACGAGTCATCTTCATCGTCATCGTCATCCGACTCGTCGCTCTCAGACTCTGAGATGACAATAACCTCACAGAGAATCTCGTCAAGTTGGTCCCGGCCTGTCTCCTCATCCCCTCGCCACTTGACGAGGACATCGAGACAGAGGGATTCAACAGCTTTCCTCGCATTGACATAGGTCGTCTCCTTGAGTAACTGATCGTATCTTGTGTGAGAGTGCCGGATATGGGCAAGGACCGCCAGCTGGACGCGGCGCGAAAGGTTGATATCGGGTGCGAGGCCAACAGGCGGGCCATCCTTACCGCCGGGATTCGACTGTACGCTCGGGGGTGAGATCATCTACCCATCACTCGGAGGTCGCTCGACGTGGGATTTGAATGTGCACCTACCTTGTTGAACGCATGCTCAATGATCACCTGCCGATCAGTGTTGGGTATGCGAGGAAACAGATCCCTGATTGCTGCGTCAGCCTGTTTGTTGATGTCCTCCTGCCTCTCCGGAATGGGCTCGGGCAGGCCGGTTGCTGTGCCAGTGGCCCCAAGCTGGTCATCTCCGAGAGTAGCGCGTGCTTGATCCACGATGGTCTGCCGGATGTGGTAGCCAACTCGGTTCAGTTGAGAGCTGAGTCTCTTGGAAAGCCCAGCCATCGACTAGGGGAGAGAAGTGTCAGTGCCGGGAAGGGCGGCAACAGCCCGTGCGGTGATCCCTTGGTAGACAAACCGTGACGATGAATATCATGGCGTCCTGCTCGCGAGAGAGCTCTTTGCATGCCGTTGTCAGAGCTGGGTTCCCAATAGGAACAAACTCAAACCCCGGCGGGGGGTCTCGCCTCTCGGTGTACTGGATTGGTGTCGGTTAGTGCCTGGGCTCGCTCGAGGGATCGATGGGCGGGCGCAAATCGATATTACCTCGAATTCGAGCTTCTTCTTCTTGTCCTTGTTTTCGATGAGTTCGAACCACGACTTGTGCCCGGAACTGATCCTTGGCCTCTCAGGCCGTGCAACCAAGCCCGGGGGCAAGGGCGCAGTCCAGTCTATTAAGTTGCCTCTGCGGTCTCTCTTGTGCCGCTCCTTGGCATGTTCGCCAGTGCCCACGCCCGGGGCAGTTCGTTTTTCTCTTCCCATTTCGACCAGTAAATCATCAGTTTACCGTGGAGGAACATGTACGCAGAGAAGAGCCTCGGCCGGAGTCAGGACCAAACAGGAGAAAGCCGTATCCGACGCAGGCTCAGTTGCCAGGGCAACACCAAGCGCGGTCTGGCACTATGGCGAGCTTCTCTGAAAGGCAGACAAGGCGGTTAGGCAGTCAGGCCGTTGGACTGCTCCCCTGGGCAAGCCGAGAAATCGCGGAAGGAAAGGAAATCAAGGCACGCGCAGCAGCGAAAGGCCAAAGAAAGAAAGAGGAAAAAGATGAAAGAAAACAGAAAACGTAACACTGGGCGATTAGCCCTGTGGTAGATCCTGTGGTCGGTCCTGTGAGAGGGTGTGGTGTGGTAACTGGCGTTGTCAAGGAAAAAGGTCTCCCAAAAGTAAAGCGATGCGATCGATGCACGCAGTTTCCTGGCCTCCTGTTGCGGCCTGTGCCAGGGCGACAAACCTCGTGTCGGCGGCGGGGCGGGGAGGGGCTTAGTTTCCAAGTTGGAGCCTTTTTGGTTCTCACTGTGGCCGGGCACAACTTGGAAACGGAGTGCGCGGTCGCAGCTGGAGTCCTGCCTCTCACTTGTCTGACGACAGAAGGCAAGCAGGCGTAAAGGAGGGTGTGGGTGTGATCAAACCAGCGCCTGATCGGGTTTTGGTGTGGCTGGATGCTTAGGCATCAACATCCCGCCACAGCAGGTGGCAATCGAGCCGCTTCGCTGCACTCTCCACACCTGCCGGCCAACTGTCAAGGATCATTTACCACAACCAATCGACTGCGACTCATACCAACTCGGAAAAGAAACACAGACAGGCAGGCTTGCGTGTAAGTCAGGTGTCTCTGGATAAGTGGCTTCGCCTTAGCATTTGACCAAGCCTTCGTTGTCTCTTGATGTTTTTGATGTTGGGAGAGTCATTAGCGCGAAGCGCCGAATCGGTGACGAGAACAGAAAACACGTTCTAAAATCCAAACTTTTCTGGCCCTTTAAGGCTCTTATTCTCTCTCTTACCCGCTCTCTCCCTCCTTATTTCTCTCGTTTTATTTTGAGGGCTTAGCTGCCCATAATGGCCGACTTTGATCTCGGCGCTGCCTTTATCCCTGCTCTTCACAAACCAGCAGCTCTCCTGCCCATCGCCAAACACCGCGAGGCCCTCCTGTATCTCGTCGAGACATGTCCAGTCCTCGTTGTTGTGGGCCAGACAGGCTCCGGCAAGAGTACGCAAATTCCCCAATTTCTCGAGCACGCGGGTTGGTGTGCTGATGGAAAAATTATTGGCGTCACTCAGGTGTGTGCTCTCAAATCCTGGATCTGGCAACAAACTTCTTGACGACGAATGCCAATGGCTAATACCACATGTTGTGCTGTTAGCCTCGCCGTGTCGCTGCGACCACAGTGGCCATCCGTGTGGCTGAAGAATTTGGGTGCGAGGTTGGCAAGGAGGTCGGCTATTCGATCCGTTTCGAGGATGTTACGTCTGCGAGCACCCGCATCAAGTTCCTGACTGATGGTCTCCTCATACGAGAGGCCCTCGTGGACCCCCTGCTCTCTCGTTATTCGGTCATCATGGTTGACGAGGCCCACGAGAGGTCTATCAGTTCTGATATTCTGCTTGGCCTGCTCAAGAAGATCCGCAAGAAGCGGCCGGAATTGAGAATCATCATCAGCAGTGCAACGCTGCAGGCTGAGGATTTTCGCAGGTTTTTCGCCGAGTCCAGCGACGAGACGACATCAGACAGCGAAAAGAAAGGGGATGCTGCGTCCATCATTAGCCTGGAAGGCCGGACTTACCCCATCGACATCCTCTATCTCGAGACACCGGCCGAGGACTACCTCGAGAAGGCTGTCTCGACGGTCTTTGACATTCACGCAAATGAACCCAAGGGCGACGTTCTGGTCTTCTTGACTGGCAGGGAGGAGATTGACCAAGCGGTGCAGGCCGTGTCAGAACGCTCGACCCAGCTTGCTTCAGGGTCTCAATCCATCCTTCCCCTGCCACTCTATGCCGGACTACCCACGGATCAGCAGATGTATGTGTTTGAGGAAGCGCCTGAGAACTTCCGGAAAGTCATCTTCTCCACAAACATATCCGAGGCGTCCGTGACAATCGACGGCATCGTCTACGTCGTCGACTCTGGTTTCGTCAAACTCCGGGCGTACAATCCTACCACCGGAATTGAGAGCTTGACCGCGACACCCGTCTCCAAAGCTTCTGCCGCGCAACGTGCAGGACGCGCAGGCAGAACCAAACCCGGGAAATGTTTCCGCCTCTACACCGAGGATGCGTATCATTCTCTCCCCGACGCCAACGTCCCCGAGATACAGCGGTCGAATCTGGCGCCGTTTGTTCTTCAACTCAAAGCTCTCGGCATAGATAATGTCCTGAGGTTCGACTTTCTTACGCCGCCTCCGGCAGAGTTGATGATCAGGGCGCTCGAGCTGCTCTACTCACTTGGTGCGCTGGACGACTATGCCAAGTTGACGAAACCGCTGGGTTTGAGAATGGCTGAGCTGGCAGTCGAGCCCATGATGGCTAAAACGCTCCTCTCCGCCCCGTCTTTTGGCTGCTTAAGTGAGATTTTGACGATAGCAGCCATGACTAGTCTCGGCGGGAATATCTGGATACAGCACGAAGGGGAGAAGAAACAGACGGAGAGCGCAAGGAGGAAATTCGCCGCTGAGGAAGGCGACCACCTCACCCTCCTGAACGTCTACCAAGCATTTGTGACCAGGGGCCGCAAAGAATCCCGCTTCTGCCACGAAAACCTCCTCAACTTCAAGGCGATGGCACGGGCGGTCAGCATCCGGGCGCAGCTCAAGCGGTACCTTGAACGGTTCGGGCTCAATGTCGACGAGTCCCTGGCAACACAGTCGGCCTCGGGGGCCAACAAAGCAGAGCAGATTCGACGGTGCTTGACGGCGGGCTATTTTGCCCACGCTGCGAGGATGCAACCAGATGGGACGTTCCGGAATGTCTCTGGGACGATGGTGCTCCACGCCCATCCGAGTTCCATCATGTTCAACCGCAAGGCGGACTGGGTTGTTTTTCACGAGGTTATGGAGACGGGGAGCAAGACCTTCATACGCGATATCACGCGGATCGAGAAGTCCTGGCTGCTGGAGTATGCGCCCGAGTTTTACAGGACCAGCTGAGGGGGTGACGACGACGGTGATCACAGCCTCAGCCCGTGTGGGGAATCGGGCCGAGCGTGGAACTCGGCGCAGAGTGTGATGGTTTCTCTGAGAACTGCGCGGACAGCGTGATTCTCCCTACCAACTGCAACAACCTCTCCGGCTCAGCAACCGCGACGAGCGGTCTCAACGGGTGCAGTGCCGTAGAAAGACCAACCTGGGCATCCAATCCACGTCATGCCACCACCAATCAGACCGAGGCAGAACTTCAACCCCAAACAACCTGGAGCTGCCCGCCCTGCTGCTGCAGTCACGCGGCGGCAGACAGCCGAGAATTCTTGTCACTGCTTGCTGGAGGCGCACACGCGAGCTTCTCGCCAACAAAACGGGGGAGCGAGCGCCACGGCTTACTTAAGGCTGAAAATAGAGTTGCTTGTCCAGAATCGTTCTGCACATCAGCAGGTGCCCGATTCGCGTTCCACGACTTTTGGCTGTCGTGCAACGCCAATAGTTTCCCATTGTTTGGACCCCGGTTTGCTCGAGACAGCCCCTCACGGGCCCTGTTTGTTTCGAACCCCTCTGGATCTTCAGACGGCAGAAACGGGCGCGGGGAAACAGAAAACATGGGACGAACGGCCGAGGAAACAATCAACACATCGTGAAGTGAAGCTGTTCGCGAACCAGAAAATACAGAAAGCATTCTTTGTGTTCTGGGTTTCCGTTCCAGGTGTCCAACGGGTCGGTGAGACGGTTCATTTCGGCAAAAAGGTACCTAGGTCGGTACTTCCCCTCTCCATGTTGCTTGACGGTACCTCCGGACCCTCTGGTGAGACTGCGAGGTCGTCAAGTTCCCACAGCGAGGTGCCTTCTCCGGCAGGCGAGATTAGCGCCATCTGGGGCTTGTCCGTTCCTGCGTCGCGGTTGCGGGCCTTCCTTGCAGGGGGCTGCAGGCTCTGAATGGCCGGACCGCTTCGATGGTGGAAGCCGCCTCGAGGCCGCGTGCAGCTGCGGCCGCGGACCCCCTGCAACAAAAAACGGGCTGCCCCGGTGTGATTGGATGGGCTGAATTTCGAACCCCACCCGTACCTGAGCTGGGCTCCACCCGATGGCCAGCAATGCTGCCCCTTTTTGATTGAGACGAAATTAGCAATTTCTATTCGTCCACTGGGTCAACAGAGCGAAAGACCTTCTCTGCCACTCACTCTCCATGCCACACTGCCACTCTGCTCTGCAGCAGGGCAGCCGGGGCAGCCAGGTGAGCCAGGGCAGGAGAAGCGGTGGAAGCTGCAAGCAGAACCTCCCTGGCCGGGCCTGGCCTGGCCCGCCCCGGTCCCGGTCAGTGCCTGGTGCCTGAGCAATCAATGATCAATCCCTCCCTGCCCCTCAGCGGCGGAGATTTGGGGACCAACGCAAGAGTCCAGGGTCGGGGTGCCTTGATCGTGCAGCCGCGTCAGGGCCGGGGCTTGCAGAAGCTGCTCCCTCTCTCCCTCCGCAACCTTGGAAGAGTAAAACCTAAAAACTAATCCCTAATTCACTACCACCACACTCTTTCACCCCCTTCCGCTCCTTTGGCAATCCCTCCTCCGGACGGATCGATCACGACTTCGAGGCCAGACGGCTCCCAACCTCACATCGTCCATGGACGTGTGATACACTCGCTCCTTTACCCCGTCTAGCCTGCCAGCGGGCGTGCCACTCCTTTTCCATCCTCACTAAACCACGACGACAACTTGCCTCGTCACGACATTCGTTTTTTTCACCCTGCGACTTTGGGATCCCGGTGGCCTGACCCCAAAACATCCGCTCTTTTATCGACACAACGCGCCAGCGCGGTTTTCTCGAGTCGTTGATCAATCGCACTGTCCTGGAGATTTGGTCCCGAGACCACGCGATTGTTTCCAAGCACCGCTTCTTGGCCCTCAGCTTGCCCAGACCACCGCTTCATACGCCATATCTGGTGCCGCGACGACTGTTATGACGACACGCCTTTTCGTCCACCAAACTCGCCGATTTTCACTCCATATCACTCAACTCCGGCTGTGCTGACATTTGAAAACTGCCGTCTGAGCCAGAGCACGTGTCTGTTGTGGGGGATAACGGGTATTCAGGATGGAGAGTGGGTTCGTTGGGGGCGTTTACGCCTTGGGTCCTAGGGTTCCGCCGGCCAGAAAGCGCGACGCGGAGAATGCCGTGACCTCGACGCCCGGATTCAGGGTTCCGTCTCGGATTATGGCTGCGAGAGCCCAGACTACGACCGCCGACTGTTCGGACCCGAGCGCGTGTGAGAAGCCGGTCGGCGGGTCCTCCCTGACCCTTCCAATCGCTTTGGGAGTCTGGTGAGTTTGCTAATTTGCTGTGACTGACTGGTATCTCAAACTCACATCTCTCAGCATTCCTGTGGCTGTCATCGTCGGTGTCCTCCTCTATCTTCACCGGAGGAGTGTCAAGAACCAGCGGAGGGAGGACCTCAACGACCCCCACAAGTCGTTGGATTTTGGCTTGGGACAGGGCGGCGCTACCAAGGGCTCCCGCAAGAGCCTGATCAGCAGGGAGAAGGATGGCCAGTCGCGTTTTAATCGGCAGCAGATGTCGATGGACATGAACCTCTCCAGCCCGTATCTCCTACCTCCGGAGCTACACACGTCCCGCGAATCCTTCAATTCCCTGGCCAAGACGATTCACCAGGCGGAGGATCCCTACCGACCAGTTGCTCAGTACGCCGGCAGTGACGTCGGCTCGATCCGCTCGGTCCGCCGGGGACCTGATGCTGCTTCAATCTACACTCGGTCCGAGAGCCGTGCGGACGCCACGCCTCTTTCTCCCGGACTGTACGGTTCTCCTCCCCGTCAGAACCTGCCGAGATCGCCCCTCCATCCTCCCGAGCCGAGCCACATGAAGCCTGAGCCTGCTCTGGTTGAGGGGCCTGGCATGTTCCCGCCAACTGCCCCTCCCAAGGGGCCTCTACCTGCCATTGGCACTGCGCGTTCAGCTTCGCCAAGTGGCGAGGATGAATATTTGGCTATTGGGACCGCGATTCAAGAGCCGCCTGCTGTTGCGCAAAAGTCCCCCTCGAAGCCTCTGCCATCGCCCTCGCAGCCCAGCCCGGCTGATTCTGGAGTGGGCTTGGGGTATGGGGAGATGGGCAACCCGTTTGAGAAGTCCGCGGCCAATCAAATGGAAACTCCGACTGAGCCCTCGATCGTGGGTCTTGGGTTCAGCAACCACCCCGAACCTCAACGAGCATCAATTCGCACCTCCACCTCGTCATACGACAGCCGGGCTACCAGCCCGGGACCGTTCAGAGGGCAGCCTGCCTCGACGACGGCACCCATCATCGAGGAGCCCGAGCCCCTCGACTATTATGACTTTGACTTTGCCGACATGCCAGAAATCCCTCGTGATCAGCGCTCGCCTTCGCCCGCGAACCGCAACGGAAACCTCGAAGTGGACGAGCAGAGGGGCCGGAACATGCAGAGGAATTCTCATCTGTTTGAGCAGCAGAATGCGGCCCGCCAGAGCGGATTGGGTGTTCCCCAGCAAGACAACCGCCGCCTTTCGGTTGGCTTCCGCCCCCTGCCGCCGGATGAGATTATGGAGACTGAGGACCCAGAGTACAGGGCGAACCGCATTCGCTCGTTCTACAAGGAGTACTTTGAGGACACCAAGCCCGAGGATAGACCGCCTATGCCTCAGATGCCTCAGCAGCAGCAGCAACCGCAGCAGCAGCAACAACACCAGCAATATTCTCAGCACCAGCATCACCAGAGCAACACGAGCTACTACGAGGACTACGACCCGAGCTACGCCCAGGATGCTCCGTATTTTGATCCTGCCAGCAACTCGTTCGTCATGCCCTATTCTCAGCCCGTGTCTCGCAGGGCCATGACGCCTCCACCATCAGGCCAGAGATTCCCCGGCCCCAGGGGTCCCCCACGTGCCTTCCATGGGTCTCAGGCCGGCATGAGGTATCCTCAGAACTTGCGCGGCCCACCCCGGCCCGGCTCATCTGTTTCCAACCAGATGGGCGGCCAGTCGCGCCCGGGATCATCGGCGTCCGGCGCCTATGGCCGTCCTCGCGCCGGTTCGGCCATGTCAGGCAGCCGCTCTGGCAGCCGGTTCGGTGGTCCCCGGAAGCCGATGCCTCCCCCTGCGGACCTCCCGACGCTTCCCACCCCATCCAAGCTGAGGGACGACTCCTTCGCTATCTTCAACGCCGCTGATTTTGCACCGCCCGAGACGTTCGCCGACCGGGCTCGCGGCCGATCTCAGAGTCCTTCTGGGGAGCGTCGTCCTTACAAGATGAACGTCCCTGCGCACTCGCCCCTCGTGACCCCCTACGAAGAACTCCCCGTGCTTCCCAGCCCGTAAGTCGATATTTTGCAGCATGCCTCGGACCCAAACTGTCACTAACAGAATTGCAGTCATCTCCTCCGCACTGAGAGCACCTTCACAGGCCTCGACTTCGCCCCGCCCCGCAAGTTTGCCGATGTGGACAACCAGAGCGACGCCGGCTCGATCCGAAGCAACCGCAGCGGTCTCTCAGCGGCTCAGGCCAACGCCATCCGCGGCGGTGCTGGACGCGTCAGTCGCCTGCCCGGCGATCAAGTCTTCACCCAAGCGGCCATGAACAAGACGCTCAAGCCACAATGGAGCATGCGTGACTAAACCCGCCACAACAACACCTTCGTCCATCATACTTTAATCACGATCGTTCGAAGCCGGCTGAGGTTTTCTTTTTTTCTTGGTATAACGGACGGCATCGGTGCCATGTCAGGCCAAAAATCATCATCATCATCACAGCATGTATCCGGCGTCAAATCAAACAATCGCTTTTTGGTCTCTTATTTCCCCCCTACCTATTTGGTT
>FTIZ01494242.1_pt1 | contig 11194 bp, 2 predicted proteins | sample 1658381 | NCBI WGS metagenome assembly FTIZ01 (sample SAMEA3914822, study PRJEB12502) | metagenome | biome: forest; material: soil | place: USA | collected 2012-03-12 | depth 0.1 m
CAGGTGGTCGACTTGCTGGGGAATGGTACAACGTGTATCGTCTGGTCTTTGCCGTTAGACGGCGATGCGCGTCGGCCAATACGCTATCTCGACTTGATGGGGGGCCAGAAACCTCACCTGCTAGTCAGCTCTCGCAACAACCTAGGTGCGGAGACGCGCATCCAGTACGCCCCCTCGACAAAATTCTATCTTGCCGACAAGCTCATCGGCAAACCTTGGGTCACTAAACTTCCTTTTCCCGTCCACGTCGTCGAACGCGTCGAAACCTATGACCACATCAGCCACACTCATTTTGTGAAGCGCTTCGCCTACCACCATGGCTATTTTGACGCAGTGGAGCGCGAATTCCGCGGATTTGGGATGGTGGAGCAGTGGGACACGGAAGAAGTTGACGAGCTGGCAACCAGCGCCTCGTTCTCGGATGCAGCTAACTTTGCTATGGCCTCCCACGTGCCGCCTGTGCTGATCCGCTCTTGGTTCCATACCGGGGCATTTCTGAAGGGGCAGCAGCTTTCGCGCCAGTTTACGCGCGAGTATTATCGCGAAGATGGCCTGACGGACGCTCAATTTGCAGCCGAATCACTCGAAGACACGATCCTGCCAAACGAGGTCCTTCACACAGATGGGACGCGAAGCCCTCATGACCTGAAGACTGTGGAGATGCAAGAAGCTTGCCGTGCCCTCAAAGGCTCGATGCTTCGGCAGGAAACCTACGCCCTTGACCGCACTGAGGCTGCTGTCCGGCCTTACGCAGTCTCCGAGCAGAACCACACGGTTGAGCTGCTTCAGGCTCAGGCAGAAGGAAATCTCCATGCCGTATTCCTTGTCCATCCTCGTGAGACGCTTGATTTTCACTACGAACGGGCAGTTGTGGTAAATGCAGCGGGCCAGCAGCGCGCCGATCCACGTGTGAGCCACTCAGTTACCCTGCTAGCCGATGCTTTCGGGAACGCTCTCCGCACTCTTGCGATCAGCTACCCGCGGCGAACCCTTCTTTCGGGCAACCCACCGGCAGGGCAGCAAGCGGCGACTCATATTGCTCTGACGGTAAACCGCCTTGCCAACCAGTCCGAGGAGTTGGACTGGTACCGTGTGAGCCTGCCAGTGGAGACACGGACCTACGAAATGGTTAAGCCAGTTGCCCCTCTCGTGTCGAGTGCGCAGACCATCGTTCCTTTTCGTTTCCGTGAGTTGGAGGCACTTACCGAAGGCCTATTTCCATTTCACCAGGACGAGCCGGCTCCAGCGAAGACGTGGCCGTATGAGTACTGGGATTGGCGCACCAACTCTGCCCATGCGCCCTCGGAGACCCGCTTACGGCTGATCGAGCATGGGCGTGTGCTCTACCGTCGCGACGACCTCAGCGGTTCACTGCCCCTGGGAATGATTCAGTCTCTGGCATTGCCGTACGAGAGCTACAAGCTAGCGTTCACTCAGGGGCTTCTAGCGGGCGTCCTGCAGCGCTCACGAGATGCTCAACCACCCGAGTCGCTGCTGCCAGACCCAGGAACTGTGCTTACAGGCCGGGGAGGCGATCAAGGAGGTTATGTGACGCTAGACGGAGACGGATGGTGGCTCCCTTCCGGCAAACTCGCCTACGCTCCAACTGCCGACTTTGCGAATCCCCCCGCCACATCTAGAGAGGAACTGGCCGAGGCGCGAGCGCACTTTTTCCTGCTACGTAAGCACTGCGACCCGTTTGGACAGACGTCTGCCGTGTCGTATAGTCATGATCTGGTGGTTGCACAGATGCAGGATGCGGTTGGCAACACCACCTCCGCCGTGCACGATTATCGAGTGCTCCAGCCGTCTTTGGTCACTGACGCGAACCGTAATCGCATAGCCGTTGCCTTTGATGTGCTGGGCATGGTCACCGCAACTGCGCTCATGGGCCCGGCCGAACAGGAATCTGGCGACCGGCTGGATGGAATTAACTTTGATCTTCCCCTGGAATCACTGCGGCCCTTCATTCTGGATCCTCGCGGGCAGGCGGCGTCGCTGCTCGGCAGGGCGACAACTCGGATTGTTTATGATCTCGACCGCTTCCGGCGTGCCGGGCAGCCTCCCTTTGCTATTGCGTTGGCCCGCGAAACGCATGTTGGGATGCTGCAACCTGGGCAAGCCAGCAAGATCCAGATCAACTTCACATACTCTGACGGCTTTGGGCGCGCAATCCAAACGAAGAAGCTGGGAGAGCAGGGCATGGCACCACAGCGCCAGCCACCTGTGGTGCTACCGAGCGGCGACATCGGCCCTGGATCGCTCACGCTCGACGGGAACGGCCGCCCTGTACAGGTGTCCACGACTTCGCGCTGGGTAGGCGATGGCCGCACAGTCTATAACAACAAAGGCAAGCCAGTCCGCCAATACGAGCCGTACTTCAGCTCCACGCACCTCTACGAGGACGAGGCCGAGATGACCGACACCGGCGTCAGCTCGGTGCTGTTTTATGATCCATTCGAGCGTGTGGTGGGCATCCTTCACCCAAACCACACTTGGGAGAAGGTCGTGTTCGACCCCTGGCAGCATGCCGTCTGGGATGTGAACGATACCCTACTGGTGGCTGATCCGAAGGAGGATCCGCACGTTGGCGATTTCTTCCGTCGGTTGCACGAGACCGATTATCTGCCCACTTGGCATGCCCAGCGTCAAAATGGGGCGTTCGGGTTGCAAGAACAAAATGCGGCTCGCAAAGCAGCTGTTCACGCGGACACGCCGACTATTGTCCACGCCGACTCGCTCGGGCGCACCTTTCTCACAGTCGCCCACAACAAGTTCAAGTACGCTGATGCGTCGCCATCCGAACCGCCCGCCGAAGAGTTTTATTCCGAGCAGACAGTGCTTGATGCTGAGGGTAATCACCGCAAGGCCATTGACGCGAATGGCAGGACGGTCATGCAATACGACTACGACATGCTGGGCAACCGCATCCATCAGGCCGGCATGGAGGCTGGCGAGCGCTGGATTCTCCGCGACGCGGTTGGCAATCCAATACGCACATGGGACAGCCGAGGCCATATGTTCCGCGCAGAGTACGACGCGCTGCGCCGCCCGATTCGCTCGTTCGTCACGGGCGCTGATGACGCAAATCCGGCATGGGAAGTACTGACCGAACGACTCGTCTACGGCGAGCAGCACCCAGAGGACAATGCCCTGCTCAACATGCGTGGCAAGGTCTTCCTGCACTTTGACCAGGCAGGGGTTGTGGCTCACGAAGCCTACGACTTCCGGGGGAACCCTCTGGCTAGTTCGCGCCGCCTCGCAAAGCAGTACAAAGGACTTATCAACTGGAGCGTGGTGGATGCTATCCTGCCCATGGACAACACCGCACGGATTGACGGCTCCCGGTTGGAAGCCACCCTTGTGCCAGTGCTGGAGGCGGAAAAGCATACCAACCGCCGCACCTGTGATGCGCTCAACCGGCCGGTAACATTGGGCATGCCGGACAATAGCATCATTCGCTCCGGCTACAACGAAGCAGGTCTTTTGGAGCAGCTCGATGTCAACCTCCAGGCAACACAGCAACCGGACGGCCAGCCCGTGTGGACACCATTTGTGACGGGCATTGACTACGACGCCAAAGGCCAGCGGCAGCAGGTCGACTATGCCAACGGCGTCAGGACGACCTATGACTACGACCCGCTGACCTTCCGCCTAGTGCATATGCTGAGTCGGCGCACTGCCGATGCGTTTGCGAGCGACTGCCCGAACCCCCCACTGGCCGACTGGCCGGGATGCCAAGTGCAGAGCCTCTTCTACACCTACGACCCGGTAGGCAACATTACCTACATCCGCGATGATGCCCAGCAGATCCTCTACTTCCGCAACAAGCGTGTCGAGCCCAGCGCCGACTACACCTACGACGCGACCTACCGGCTGATCGAAGCCACGGGCCGCGAGCACCTCGGGCAGAGAGGGGGAGCACCGACCCCCAGCTCCTTCAACGACGGCCCACGTGTAGGCGTCCCGTTTTCGGCCAGCGATGGCAATGCCATGACGCGCTATCTAGAGCGCTACGTGTACGACGTGGTTGGAAACTTTCAGAAGGTCATACACCGCGGCAGCGACGCGGCGGCATCGGGCTGGACGCGGAACTACGTCTACAACGAGCCGAGCCAGTTGGAGCCCGGCCGAAAAAGCAACCGCTTAACCAGCACCACCGCTGGCGCGGCCACCGAGAACTATCGCTACGACGTACATGGTAACATGACGGCGATGCCGCACTTGACCCTGATGCAGTGGAACCACCACGACCAGCTCGAGGTCACTTCCACACAAACCACGAGCAACGGCAACGTGCCCGAGACAACCTGGTACGTCTACGACGCAGGCGGACAACGCGTACGCAAAGTCACGGAGCGCCAGGCAACGGCGACACCCGGAGAACCGGCGGCGGCACCAACCCGCAAGGCCGAGCGTATTTATCTGGGCGGTGGCACCTTTGAGCTGTTCCGCAAATACAGCAGCAACGGCGAAACCGTGGCATTGGAGCGCTCGACGCTGCACATAGCGGACGACAAGCGACGCGTCGCTATGGTGGAGACCCGCATGCAAGGCGAGGAAGCCGGCCTGCCGGCACAGCGCACGCGCTACCAGCTCAGCAACCACCTCGGTTCGAGCAGTCTGGAACTGGACGAGACTGCCCAGATTCTCTCATACGAAGAATACACCCCATTCGGCAGCACGTCATACCAGATGGTGCAGAGCCAAACGGCAATATCCAAGAAGCGTTACCGCTACACGGGTAAGGAACGCGACAAGGAAACAGGCTTCTACTACCACGGCGCACGCTACTACGCTCCATGGCTCGGGCGCTGGACGAGCGCAGACCCCGCCGGTCTTGTGGACGGGGCGAATTTGTATGCATACGTCCGGAACAGCCCCCTGACAATGAGCGATCCCACCGGCCTATGGGGGTGGCGTGAGGTCGCCGTCGTTGCAGCTGTGGTGGTGGTCGGGACAGTGGTCTCGGTTGCCACGGCGGGCGCGGCAGCACCCCTCGCAGCGGCAGCAGTTGCGAGCGTGGGGTTGACGGGAACGGCTGCGACGGTGGTCACGGGTGTCGCAGTCGGAGCAGTGTCCGGGGCGGTTGGAGGCCTGGCGGCGGGCGCGGCCGGGGAGGGCACCCGACAGGCTGTCAACGGCGAGAGCTTGAATGTCGGTCGAATTGCGAGTGAAGCCGGGAAGGGCGCGCTTGTTGGAGGTGCCATCGGCGCCGCCGTTCCGTTGGCCACCGCGGGTTTGAGTGCCGCTGCTGGGACGGCTGCCGGCTCCGCGGTAGTTGGGACAGTCGGCCGGATCGGATCGCAGGCTGCGAAATCCGGTGCCGCGCGCGCCCTGGTCGCTGGAGGGAAGGCTGTTGCGCAGCAGCCGGGAATCCGGCAGGCCGTCCAAGGAGTCCGCTCCGCGGCACAGGCAACGAGCCGAGGCCTGCAATCCATCGAAAACGCCGGGCAATCGGTAGGCAACCGACTGGTGCCCGCGGGCGCTCGCCCTCCTGCCGTGCCCACGGCTCCCACTGCTGCCGGCGAGGCACCCGCGCCGGCCAGCGCAGCGCCGCCCACTCCGGCCGCCGCCGAGGCGCCCACTCCGTTGTCTGGCGACCCGCCATACAGCGCCAGGGAGATGCGCGAGGCGCTCGAAAACCGCTATGGCGCAGCCAACGTAGAGTCCACCACTGTGCCCCCCGCCGGCGAGTCGAATGTCCGCCTAGCCGGAAGGGCGCACGAGGGAGGAACGGTCTATGACCATCGTGGGTTCCCCATCTTCGACGACGTTGCTGCGGCTGAGATCCGAATGTCGGGCACCGAGGTCCGGGCCATGAGCTACACAGGCCAGATGAGGGCCGCGACCCGGGAGCTCCGCGCCCAGCTCCAGGCGAACCCCGCGCTTCGGTCGCGCTTCAACGCCGAGCAGCTGAAGGCTATTCAGGGTGGTAAAGCGAAAATTCCTGGCTTTACGTGGCATCATCACCAGGACGTTGGGCGGATGCAGCTGGTGCCCACCGCAAATCATGATGCGGCCCGCCATATTGGGGGCGACGCGATGTGGGCTGGGAAATAGAAGAAGAGCTTGACGAGAGCCCGATAGCGAATCGATGGTGTCTTTCATTGTCATGCCTGCTCCATTTGTCTCAACTGGGTGCATTGTAGGGTGAAGATGTGCTGAAAATTCCTCGCAGACTTTGAGCAGAGTTTCATGCTATGTACCTACCCCTGTCCTTCTTCGGCACTGAGTTCCTCCTCTTCACCTCACTAACTTGCTTTTTTACCATCCACTAACCGCTGCCCCCCGCCCTGTCCGCTGTTGATGCCACGCCAATATCATGCTTGTGAGGACGCCGCCCACCAAACAGGGAAGGGTCAATAGGAGGGACACTTGATGATCCCTTTAATCGGTTTGAGACGAACTAGAAGTAACGGCCCCAGCTCCTCGGTGACCCCTCAAGTTCTTCACAAGGCAACTGCCCTCAAAGCCAAAACCAGCTTCCGGTTTTCCCCCGTAATTATAAGGTCGCTTAAAACCTCGACCTTTGAATGCCTCCAAGGGAACCCAGGCGGGTACCCAGCACCCCTAATGCCCAATCTAAACTCACCGCATGCGCCCTTAGATTCCATAATCCCTCACCCGCTTGTGACATTCATCACCCGGGCCGCTCAGCTGCGCCCCCAGTCCTTGTGCGGTTCGCAAAAATCACCGATTATTTTTGGGAGAACAGTGCCCGTGGCGTCACACGTGGTGCCGCCGTTACTTCGGGCCGGGCAAGGGGAGTGCCAGCTTGGGGAGGAGCTGACGTTGCAACCGCATAAATATATCGTGTACTAGTAGTAACACATGGTTGGAGGCGGCGTATTTTGTTTCTTGGGGTTATGGAGACGGGTGAGTGAGCATATCACCTGTGCTGGGTGAGACATCGATCGTGTTGGTCCCTTCGGTCGCGGACGTGGAATTCCAGGATGCTGATGAGGAAGTTGGTGCATGAGAAAGGAAGGGGGAAGGGGGGGTGTTGGGAACTGATATAAATACCAGAGTCATATCATATACACTCGTTTGTCAGGTGGTCTTTGCAAGTCATGATAACGATGTGGCATCAGGTTCATTGTTTCGCTCAAGATGGGACAATTCAGCTGCCGGAAAAGCCTTTATGGCGTCCTTTTTTTTATAATGTGTTGTGATCAGAACCCGATACCCCTTCTCTACACTCCTATATTCTTTTTTGTTTTCTTTCAGATTTTAATTTTATTTTTCCTTTTGTTCCATTGTTTTTCCTTTCTTCTTTTGTTTTTTCCCCCCTTTTCCTCTCGTTTTCCCACTCCATCGCCACCAAACCCCAAATAGCAAAGCAGAGCAACCAATGGATGTCCCGACAGGTCCCCTTCGCACTGAATGCAGGAAGTACGGCCACATACAACCTAGAGCTCGCATCTAAAGCGTGGCCCGTATCTCTGCGCCCCTAGCCGACCCTCTATAACGACCCTGGTGTGCGCAGTGAAGCACCTTCTGCATGAACCAATGATGCTTAGCTCGCTTGGCTTTCCCTCCTCCGTGCAAGTCAAACCCTTTGTCTAGACTGGTAATGTGCTAGGAAAGTGCTGGCGCAGACATCGTGGCAGCGGCGGTCAGTCCGTCACCGGTAGAGCTCTGTTGTGCGCCTTGTGGCCGAATTAAATGCGCGCCGGTTGATAGCTAGTTGCCCTAGAAATGCCGTCGAGCTAGACAGGTGCGGTTTCGATTAGAGGTGCGGGCGTCGCGGATCAGGCCATGTTCGAGGTGGCTGTTTCCCATCATGTTGGGTCGGGCGGACCGCGTGGGAGGGTTGGCGGATTTGTATTCCGTACCTACACTTCCCCACTCAATATTTAAGCGTCTCCGAGCCTCCATAAAACGGCATGTTAAGGCCCTCAACACCTTCACTCCCGTATTCTGTTATTTGGCGTCCAAGGCCTTCCCGATAATGGTGATGCCGCAGAGCATGGTGGCAACCCCCTGCGCCGGGGAACGGGCCAGCTGGACTTGCAGCAGACCCAAATCCTTGGAGGCTGATGCAGTAATACTGCGGTACAACAAAATGGTGGTGAGTTATGGTGTGGTAGAGTGGGATGCTTCAATTGTTGAGGATGGAGGCGCGCTGGCGCGTTGCGTGCGCAGACGAGATCCCGTTTCCCCTACGTAAGTGGGGCACATAAGTGGGGCATACTTTGCGCACACGATCGTATTTCATTATCGTGGATATGGTCGTATGTGGGAGTTCAGTGTTGAGATTGACTCCAAAAACAGTGTAGGGGGAATCTTGGTCGACACATACTCCGTAAAAAAGCTTGTCTTTTTAGTGAAGTGGTTCCTGCGTGGGAGCACAGGCCACCATCCGCGCAAAGCTCCATGGTCCGCTGATCTACGCTAAATCAACAACACTGCATTTTTGGCATCAGAGACACACAGTTGAGTACATGTGCTTCGAGGGTGCTCGTGGGTTATTAATTTCATGAGTAAGCCAACTTGAAGGCCTTTCAAGTGTTCGACGTCCTATCCTCGGCGGTTAAAGCACGCTTATTTGTCAGGAAGTGGATAATGGTGGTCGGATGGATGGATGGTGATTGTTAGTGATATTAATACGCTCTACAGGTCTTTATAGTTTCGTCTGCGGTTAGTCTACATCCAGCCGACCTATAGCCATTGCGAACAATATCATTGTCCCCACCGCTTGCATGTTCGGTGACCAGTTCTTGCCATCTTATAGCGATTTCCCTCCTTGAAAGAAAGAAAGGATACCGCTGTGAATATCCGTGCATGGGAATCTCCGCCCGGTATTCAGTCCATTGCCTGCATCGAAACGTGACGTGACCTACTATCTCCGTCGCTCTTCCCCACGCACACTGGTCCGATGAGACTGCTTGAATATGGAGCTATACATTGAGCTTGGCCGTGCCCGTCCTGAGTTAAGCGAGCACGCCGGCCTCCTTCCGTGACAGGTGGTCGTATGTACTACATCCAAGTCAGAGAATCGCTTCGATTGTGGAGAAAATTGCTCGTGTCCACTCACCGAGATCATCCCATGGTCATGATGGTCATAGTGGTCAACGCGGGGCCGATCGGACCGGGGGCAAACGCAATGACGTAGCCACAATGAAGGGTAGGTACCTAATAAGGGATCTGGGGATGTAACCTGGAAGGTACCGGCCTGTGGGTAAGGTACCTACCTAGGTACCTAGGTAGGCCGGTAGAGAGGTATGGGCCTCGATACGTAATCCATAGCGAGACGCGCTAGATAGGTTATGTTTTGTACGAATTACATATCCCATTTCAGTTGGCCCTTTCCTCCTGCACCAGGTGTGGCTGCAAACGGATATATGAGACGCACCGGGCCTGTAAACGCATGAACCTGGGCATTCCTGGCCTACCTACCCTAGGTAATATCGTTGGAACAGTGCTCTGAATTTGCAGAACCTCTTATTCGAAGGTATAAATTACCGAAGGTCTTCTGTTCGACAATTTCTCTGTCCAACCGAGCTTGGAGCACTCCAGCATCTTCTTCACCAATTCGTCCAGTAGACCTCTAAATCATTACTCCTTTCCCGTCATGGCCCCGGTCACCATCAATCACAACACCATCGATCTTGATCCAACGCAACACCCAGCTGACTACTTCGCCACCGATGCAACGGACTCAAACCATGTGCTAATTCAGTACTCCCGCGTCCCAAGCATTGAGGACCACGACGGGTTGGATAAGCTCGGGGCTCTCGTCATCCATCGCATTGGCGAACACACGCTCCTCTCCCGTTACCTCCCCTCCGACCTTGGCCCCATCAAGACTCTCCCGTTCGTGCAGCATGCCGTGGTCTACCATCCTGATTTCGTCGTTAGCCCTCTCATCAAACACGCAAAGGAGAAGGGCGGTCGAGTTGCGGTTGGCGCTTACGTGCACTTTGCCTCCGCTGAGACAGGATCGGATGTATGGGACACGATCCGGACGACAATCGATCCTGATGCCCGTCTCATTGGCCATGGCGAATGGTCGGTGAAGCTGTGGATCAAGCGCGAGAAGCTGGCCGAGGTTTCTGCCCTCGATTACGTGTCGGCAATTGAGCCGATGAACCAGTACGAGCTTCATTCGAACATTGCGGTCCGCGCGGTCCTCTCGGGACAAGATATTTTTCCCCCTTGGCCCGCTGGAACGCCACCCGATGGAAGCGGGGAGATCGTTGCAGTGGCCGATACCGGCTATGGAAACGGCACCCGGAATGGACATCCGATGCTACCGGCCAGCCGCATTGTCAACATGAAATACGCGGGCGACACGTCCACCACTGATCCATTGATGATGCGGGACGACTGGAATCATGGTACCGCTGTGGCAGGATGCGTGGCTGCGTCCTGGGACCTGCCCACATTGAAGAACGAGACGTCTGCGCAGGCGAAAAGGCTCTGTTCTCGGCTGACAGGCACGGCACCCGGGGCAAGTCTCTTCATCATCCGCTGCTTCGATACAGACCCGACGAAACCGGACACACCGCTGGCGAACCTCGACAATCTTTGGACCATACCATACAATGACGAACGAGCGGTCGCAAAGATATACAACTGCTCGTGGGCTAGCAAAGTGCCGGTGGCGCGCCTACTTGGGAGTAGAGAGGTACATCAGAACATCGGATATGGGCCGTCAGCAAGCGTCATCGATGCTTCCGCGATCGATGACACCGAACTTCTCATTCTCTTCGCTGCCGGCAACAAAGGAGACGAACTCTTTGAGGATGCCGACCACGCGCTGGTCCTACGACAGTCCGTGAAAGAGACGTGTGCAAAAAACATAATGGTAGTTGGCATGACCTACAATGCTCGCTGGTACGAGACCTTTGTTGTCCGAAGTGATGGGTACCCGATCCTGGAGGCCAACACTGTCCTAGACGGTGATGGTAGCTTTCAAACCCCAGGAGATCTTCAGAGGAACAAGGGGAAAAGGAGGGCGGGCGGCGTCCCTATGCTCAATGTCGGTAAATATTTCTTCCAGAGTTCGCGAGGCCCAACCGAGTCTGGTCTGCTTAAGCCCGACGTTGTGGCCCCGGGCGCGGGAATTTTCGCGGCCAGTTCCAAGTCGACCCTCTCGAGCGCGAATCCCCCGCGCGGCGCGTCGGCCACTCCCAGCGCCGATGATGCAGCCTTCTTCGTTGGCAGCTCGTTCGCTACTCCTTTTGTC
>FTIZ01004733.1_pt3 | contig 11184 bp, 4 predicted proteins | sample 1658381 | NCBI WGS metagenome assembly FTIZ01 (sample SAMEA3914822, study PRJEB12502) | metagenome | biome: forest; material: soil | place: USA | collected 2012-03-12 | depth 0.1 m
AGGGACAGGTACCTCATCATGGGCATCATCGAGATGATCAAGAAGCTGCTTGCAAGGTTGAAGCAGAACGACATGGTCTTGCCGCAGAGGACGATTGCACATCTCGGCAACATGCTCAAGCGGAAGACGCTCCCGGATCGAAGGTTTGACTACGTCCAGAAGACCAACCTGACCAACGAGCAACGGATTGAGCTGCTCAAAGCCCTCGGGGAGGATGATGCCGTCATCGACGAGCAGTTCATGGGCAACAAGCCCGGCGAAAAGGAAGCGAAGGAGAAGGAGCGGGCCATGAAGCAGAGCAAGATTGACTTTTCCAAGGGAAGCCTGAATCTCTCAGCAGCTACCAAGGAAGTCAAGGCCGCAATCACTCCCAACTTTGAGAAGCGGGAGTCTGCTCTGATGGCCCGACTGAAAGAGGAGGGAGTGAGACCCAAATTGCCGCCTACTAAGCTTGACCAAAAGGCTATCCTCGCAAACCAGGTCTCTCTCAAGGAAGCACGGGCCCGGGAGAAGGCCGAGAAGGCCAGGAGGGATGCCGAAGCCATTGCCAAAGCGAAAGCTTTGCGCGCCCCGCCCAAGACCGTCCCCGGTGAAGGTTCCGGTCTACAAGGCATCGCCGGCGTTCGGGGCAAGGATCATGCCCCGGTCGTCAAGGATGAGATCATGGTTGGCTCGTCCTCCGAAGAGGAAGATGAGTCCGACGACGAGCGGATTGCGTTGAAAGCAAAGGCCAAGAATAAGAATCTTAGCGACGCTGAGCGTCGCCGGCTGCTCGCGTTGGCTGCGCAGCGGGGCCCGGTGAAGAAGATCAAGCTGCAGAGATCGGCAAAGGACATGCGGGCACGCCTGATCCCACCGATGGACGTGTTGCATCAGGCCATTCTCGAGTGGGACATCTTCCACGAGGGCAACGACCCCCCCAACGGCTACCGCTGCGAGGGCGTCTCCAACTCGTACACCAACCCCCACAGCTACAAGCAAACCTTCTTCCCGCTGCTCATCAACGAGGCCTGGCGCTCGTTTGTCACGGCAAAGGACGAGGCCACGTCCAAGCCCTTCGGCATCAAAGTGCTCAGCCGCATGACCGTCGACAAGTTCATGGAAATTACGGCTTCGGTCCCCGCCCCGGTCAGCAAGGACCGCGGCCTGTCGGAGGGAGACATTGTCATCGTCTCGAAAGGCGAGGATCCACTCAACCAACCGACCGAGCTGCACTGCCTCTCGCGGATCTGGAAGACCACTTACAAGAAAGACACCGTTGAGGTTGTCTATCGCCTCAACGCCAAGGGAAGCCAGATTTTGCAGGCCCTTCTTCCGGGCTCGCAATTCCATGTCGTCAAAATCACCAACATGACGACCATTGAACGTGAATATGCGGCATTGGAGAGTCTGCAGTACTATGATTTGATGGACGAAGTCCTGAAGGCGCAGCCGTCTCCGATGCTGAGCTTTGGCGACGAGGCAGTCGACGGAGTGGTGCAGAATTACCAACTCAACCGCGGCCAAGCTCGTGCCATCCTGAATGCCAAGGAAAATGACGGTTTCACCTTGATCCAAGGCCCGCCGGGAACGGGAAAAACCAAGACGATTATCGCCATGGTCGGCTGCCTCCTGTCCGGCGTCCTCAAGTCGTCAAACAGCGGTGCGGTGCCGCTTGCTAGGCCTGGGGGTTCCGCATCCCATGGACCACAAGCGCCTTCGAAAAAGCTGCTGGTCTGCGCTCCCAGCAACGCCGCCGTTGACGAATTGGTGCTGCGGTTGAAGGCCGGCGTCAAAACCATGCACGGGACCACCCACAAAATCGAAGTCGTGCGTCTAGGCCGTACTGATGCGATCAACGCTGCGGTCAAAGATGTGACACTCGACGAGCTAGTCAAAGCTCGGATGGATGCCGAAATCAACAGCGGCCCGAGCGATCGCGAGAAGCTGCACAAGGACGCCGGCGAGCTCAAGGAGAAGATTGCGGAGCTGCGGCCTCAGCTCGAGGCGGCCCGAGCAAGCGACAACCGCACCTTTACCATGAAGCTGCAGCGCGAGTTCGACGAGCTGAAGCGCCGACAGGCCCACATTGGCGCAAAGATTGACGCCGACAAGAGCAGCGGGAATACATTTGCACGTGAGGTGGAAATCAAGCGTCGGCAGATCCAACAGGACATCCTCGATAAGTCCCAGGTCCTGTGCGCCACACTCAGCGGCAGCGGCCATGAGATGTTCAAGAACCTCAACGTCGAGTTTGAGACAGTCATCATTGATGAGGCCGCCCAGTGCGTGGAGCTGAGCGCCCTCATCCCGCTCAAGTACGGCTGCTCTAAGTGCATTCTTGTGGGAGATCCCAAGCAGCTGCCCCCGACAGTCTTGTCGCAATCCGCTGCGAAATACGGCTACGACCAGAGTCTGTTCGTCCGGATGCAAAAGAACCACGCTAAGGACGTGCACCTGCTCGACATGCAGTATCGTATGCACCCGGAGATCAGCAAATTCCCTAGCAAAGAATTCTACGAGGGCCTGCTTCAAGACGGTGCCGACATGGGGCAGCTGCGCATGCAGCCCTGGCATCAGAGCGCCCTTCTCGGGCCTTACCGGTTCTTCGATGTCAAGGGTTCCCAGGAGCGGGGCCCTAAAAATCGGTCGCTTGTCAACGACGAAGAGCTCAAAGTTGCCATGCAACTCTATCGCCGGTTCCGGACTGACTACGGCAGTGTCGATCTCAAAGGCAAGATCGGCATCATCACCCCGTACAAGGCTCAGCTGTTCCGCCTCCGCCAGCGGTTCACAGAGCAGTATGGCGAGGGCATCACGGATGAGATCGAGTTCAACACCACGGATGCCTTTCAGGGTCGCGAGTGCGAGATTATCATCTTTTCTTGCGTTCGAGCCAGTCCGACGGGTGGTATCGGTTTCATGACGGACATCCGCCGTATGAACGTCGGTCTGACCCGTGCCAAATCGTCGCTCTGGATCCTGGGTGATTCCCGTGCGCTCGTGCAGGGCGAGTTCTGGGCCAAGCTTATTGAGGACTCAAAGCAGCGTAATCGCTACACCACTGGCAATGTCATGGCGTTGCTCAGCGTATCCGGCCCGAAGGTTGCGCTGCCGTCATTCCCCTCTGCTCCGCCTCGCCCTCGGCGTGAGAGCGATGTTGCCATGACAGATGCACCCGAGATTCCCAAGAACACCGCCGGTGCGCCAGCACAGGAAGTACCAGCTCCGGCAAGACGTCATGTCCCTGAAGCTGCAACGGCCTCTCCAACACTCCCTTACCGTGGCACCGGGATCGGCGGGCTTAATGAGAGAGGCGAGGCTACATCGATTGCGCCGAGGGGTGGAGGTGCCCCCGTCATCCAGTCAACCGCTGGATCTGCAGGGAAGAAGCGAGCGCGCGAGAGCAACGACGATGGCCGCTCGAGCGCAAAGAAGGTAAGCAATGGATGGTAGCTAGCGCTTGATGGGAACCTTAGCTAACCATTCCATATTCAGACGCACCCCAACTCGGGCCCCGGTCCCGCGAAGACGCCAGCTGGCGTCAACCCACACCAAAGGCCCCAACCGATCGATCCGTCCGCGATGCAAGTGCTCGGCTTGATACCTCCGGAGCGAGCGCCTGCGCAGCAGGCCCCTCCATCTCGGCCTCAGCCACAGGCCAGGCCGCCTGGTGGCCCTGGACCCAATGCCGCCGCGAACGCGCCAAAAGTGAGTGAACTTTGATAATCGCCACGCCGTCGTGTCCCTGACAGAGAACTAAACCCAGCCGCGTTTTAGGGGCCAATGGTGATGCCAAAGCGGCCGACTGATCCGTTCATTCGGCGGAAACCGGGCAAGCGTTGACCAACGAGGTCATGTGTTGATTGTTTTGTTGCATCTGTTGCATTTGTTCCTTCCCAGGTGCATCTGGGGGATCTTTTTCTTCCCCCAGCGCTATTAGGATCATGCATAGCATAGTTTAGATGGAGATCAGATATGGGAAGAAAGGTCCGCATGGCACTGATGAGGAATTGAGCTCAATTCCGCGGGGAGGGCGCTAGAGGCCCTGGCATTGGAGCTTTGCATTAAGATTTTTGAGGGTAAGGAGGCTTGCTTTTCGGGTTTGTTTCGCGACAACAAGGGGACAGAAGGGGGTTGGGTTGCAGCCGCGAAGAGTGTTGTCGTCCGGCCCTCTTCGTTTTCTCCTCCCACCCTTTTCTCGCCCTTCCTCGCCATTTCCCCTTGCTGCCTCCGCACGCACGGGCATCGACTTCAACTTCGTTGCACTGCAACTGAGCTAAGGGAGAGGCCGTTGAGAAAAGGAGGGAGTGATGCATGCTTGGTCTTCTTGTCTCTGACGAATAGTTTGGGACCTGAGGACCGACAACCAACAGCATGCTGTGATCGATAAATGCAGACTGACGACAGACGAGTGCTTAGAACCCCTGGTCGTTCTCACCACGTCAAACAGTTCTGCTTGGGATAGTCCTAAGTTCCCTCAACGTGCGAGAGGAGCATCTTCGACTTTTGGCATTTGTGTAACCTCGTTGTGCAGGATCTCGCATACGCGATCTCGGGTCCAGGTTACACCGGACGCGGCCCGGCGTGTTTCCCGCCTAGCGGCAGATCGCCGGCTGCCGTGCCGATCCCGCAGAGCTAAGCTGTCTGCCGGGATCCGTGATTGGTTTAAACCCTCCGCGTCGGCGGGATACGAGCTCTGTCTCCTGCATTAGTGCTCGGTGGACAACAGCAGCACGTGCATGGGCTGGTAGTCCTCGGTGTATTCTGTATGTCACGGGCTCTGTGAGCGCTGGTCGGCTCGGGGCAAGACAGGGATCGGGCCTGGCCAGACGAAACGTCGCGGAGGAAAGCCCCCGGCCTTGCGGTCACGATATCACGATATCATATAGAGCACGGATACTGGCTGACTCGGTTGGCTTCGGTAGCGTCGCCGGTATGACGACGCGGTCTTGATTCCTGACATCATGTCCAAGCAATACTCCCCCACCCCCTGAAACGTACCCGTTCCACCTTGGCCACCTCCTCACCATCGAGACTGGAGATACTGGAGATACTGGAGATACTGGGGAACGCTGTTCCGAGGCCAATGGGCTTCTGGTTTTCTCCATCTTCATCTCTTTTACCAGATATGAGTCGTGAGTCTTGCCTACTGGGAGCTTGTCGTCGAGTGAGGGATGACTAACAGTGTCTAGACTCTCGTTCCAGCTTCCAAGAGGATAAGAAACCATTGCCAACATGTCGGGGCCAGAAGAAAACGGCAGCAGCAGCAGCAATAGCATCCGTGTGCGACGAGACACTATGGTGACGGACGAGCGTTGCAACCCCCCTCCCCTACCCGAACTGCGACACACGCCCCCAGTCACGACCATCAAAGCCAGGGAGCCGGTCGCCCCTCCACCGCGGCGCAGCCGTCCCATGTCGCTCCCCAGACTGTCCAACGACTCGACGACTCCGATCAACGACTTTCTCCTTTGCGACACGCTCAGGGCCAAGAGAAGGACCACGGCGGGCGAGGTTGACATCGCAAAGGAGCTGATCGAGTTCTTCCGGGAGATCCCGCCGCCGCCGGGAAACTTCATGTCCATGCCCGGCACGACTGATGAGCATTTCGAGAAGAAACACAAACGAACGCTCTCCTCCATCTGGCCGTTTGGGAAGAAGTCCAAGGCTGAGTCGAAGGAGATGTCGGGTTTGATGAAGCTGCCAGATTCGGCCGTCGCTGGGACGACTATGGCGGGCCACCGTCACATCCACATCTCTATTCCAGTCGAATACGACCACCCGGAACCCATAGTCGACGCATTAGGAGTTCCTCGGGCAAATCCGCGGATGGAATCGAATGGAGCGGACTACAGCGACACTGTGTCGTTCGAGAGCCACGAATTTACTTTGGCCAGCCGTGACCTGCTCTCTCCACATCAGGATGAAGGCAACCATGGTCTCGATCAGGGCTCCGCGGGAGGGGCCGAGCATGGGAGAGCCGAGACATCACCGTCTCGAAGACCAAACAGTTCGGTCGGTGCTCACAACATGATTGCTATCCCTTGCCCCGAGCTGACAGCGCCCTCAAAAGACTTCGCCTCGTCCCCTGCGGCTGTAGCAAACGCCGACGTGCCCTGCGAGCAGCGCTCTCGTCTCCTCCACAAGCGGCCGTCTACCCCGGAGAGCTTCTACACCACCATCCGCGTCCCCTCTCCACAGCCGGCCACCTACTGGCCAGAGCTTCCGGATCTCATGCTCTCCGACACAGACAGCGATAGCTACTACACGCCGGAGTCTGCTCCGTCACCTCGGACCGTTTCCAGCCGCGAGACGGCAGCAGGAGACGGAAGGAACCCGAGCCACAAAGGCTTACCGCCACACCCCTATCTGGAACCGTGCCACGCGAGAACAAGTCTATCCCACACATCCAGCAGCACGTACCACCGCCCGCATACCCTTTCCGCAATCCCCTCTCTCGAACCCGTCCCGTCCACCCACCTTGGTATTCCCGCCACCATAGCCACAAAACGCCCACCTCGCCGCATCCGCGGGATGCGAGACATCCGAAACGCGACAACAATAACGACGCCCCCGCCCATCATCGTCACCCACCACCGCGGCCGCCGGTCTTTTAACAGCGACGACGAAGACTATCTAACCGACTTCGACGTTGAGCCTAAACCCCTTCGCCGTCTCAACCGATCTCCACCTCGCGAGACAAACAGGGACGCTGCCATGCTAGAGCTTCTGGACCGGATTGAACGGCTGGAGAACAGGCTGAGTTTGGGATTTGGGGGTCCTGGGGTTCCCCGTCATGTCGGGAGTTCTGCGGAGTTAGACAGTGATAATGGGGAGAGTTGGCTGAGGAGTGATTTTCAAGGTGGGGGGTCGAGTTCATGGGGTCAAAGGGAAGTGATTGAGGATTTGGATCAGGATTTGGATCTGGATCTGGATGGGGAGGATTGGATGGACACGGTTGCGGGACGGCAGACGGAGGCATTTGTGAGGGATCAGAGGCATTGGAGGGGTGGAGAGTTGGATGGCGAGGACGGAGTTGAGGAGGCGAATGAGGGAGAGGAGGTCGAAGGGGCGGAGGAGGTGGAGTTGGGGAGGTTTGGCGGTGGAGGGAAGGTGTGGGAGGACGAGGATGACCCCGCCGGCTGGGCGGCCCTCGAGTCGCTGATGAGGGACCTGGTTCTCGGCACGAACACGAGTACGGGAGCCGACACAAGGGTTGAGTCGATGGAAGGGAGAAGAGTCGTGGAGGATGAGGTTGTCGGTGGAGTATCTTTGTATCGGGTAGCGTTGTAAGGGGATCATTAATCCCAGGCTAAGCACATAACGTTTTCTCGAGTGTCTCTTGCGCTGCATTGTTGCATCCTTCTCAGCATGACACGACGGAAGCCCCTTTCGGCTCTGCTGCTGGCTCTCTGTCTTCCCACCGCAGCGCGGGCGTTCGGCCATGTGTTTGACGTCAGAGAGGCTACCATCGACAGTGTGCACGATGCCCTCTTTACGCGCAGCACCACATGTCGAGAGCTGGTCTCGTCTTTCCTGGCGCGCATCGAAGAGCTCAATCCCACCATCAACGCCGTCATCTCTCTGAATCCCGACGCTCTTGCGATTGCGGACCGCCTGGACGACCGGATCGCGGTGGGCAACGTCACGGGCCCGCTCTTTTGCATTCCAGTCCTTCTCAAGGACAACTTCGATGTCGCGGGCATGAGCACGACTGGCGGTTGCCGGGCCCTGGCCGACCACAGGCCATCAGTTGATGCCCCGACTGTGAGGGCATTGAAGGATGCTGGCGCTGTAATCCTCGGCAAGGCAAACCTGCACGAGATGGCTCTGGAAGGCCTCTCCGTCTCCTCGCTGGGCGGTCAAACTGTCAGCCCGTACGATCCCACGCGGACACCAGGAGGAAGCAGCGGCGGGAGCGGTGCAGCCGTTGCCGCCAACTTTGCCATCCTCGCTACGGGCACCGACACCATGAACTCGCTCCGCAGTCCGGCGAGTGCGAATTCGCTGTTCAGCCTCCGGCCAACACGAGGCCTGATATCCCGAGCCGGCGTCATCCCCGTCAGCTTTACCCAGGATGCTGTCGGCGCAATGGCCCGCAATCCCAGCGACCTTGCCGTTGTCCTGAACGTCATGGCCGGCGTGGGTCTTGATCCTCAGGACAACGTGACAACATGGGCACCGCCGGAAGTCAGGCAGAGGGATTACACTGCGTCTCTTCACACCGGAAGTCTCCGAGGCCTACGGTTTGGTGTATTGAACGGCTTCTTCAACCACACAGCCTCAGATGAGACCACACCCGTCAATGAGATCATGGGAGATGTCGTGTCCAGGCTCACGGCGGCCGGGGTCGAGGTCGTAAACATCACCGAGGCCATCTATGACACACTCCGCATTGCAAAGCTTGACGTGCAGGCATTCGAGTTCAGGGAACTGCTCGATGCCTACCTTGGGGGAGCAGCCGCCGCCGGTGGCCTCGGTCCAGCAAGCTTTGGTGATCTGTACGGCAGTAGCGGCAGATTTCTAGTGATCCCAGCGCAGCATCAATTCATCAAGAGGGCGTCGCATTCCTCCACAAGCGACGCGGCGTATGCCGAAGCTCTGCACGGGATCAAGGACCTGACCCGGGCGCTCGAGGCCACGTTTGCAAGCAACAACCTCGACGCCATCATCTACCCAGAACAAAAGAACCTTGTCGTCACCATCGGCTCGCCATCGCAAAGCGGGAGGAACGGCATCCTGGCAGCCCTGACAGGACACCCCGTCGTTTGTGTACCCGCGGGCTTCTCGCCAGCTTCGGCGGACGCCCCGCTGGGTGTGCCGGTAGGAATGGAGATTCTCGGCCGCCCGTGGAGCGAGCCTCTCTTGCTGAACATTGCGAGCCACCTCAACGCGCTGGCCCCCGTGAGGAGGATGCCCCCGTTTGCCAACGCGACGGTCGAGCCCAGAATTTACGAAACCGTGCCGTCCATCACGCCAAACGTGGCCGGCATCTCGGCGGCATACCCCATGGGGGTCTTGGGGTAGAGAGGAGACCTCCTGCTCAGAACCAAAGGGTGTAAAACGGCCTGACCCAACCACTTCAGTTCGCCATGAAATGATGAAGTAGATATCGTCCAATGCTCACAGAATACTCACAGACAGCGCCGGAATCGTCATCGAGTCATTGATAAAGAATAAAGTCAAATGCTTCAATTTTCCCATGCCGAGTTTCACAGTAAAACACACAACCCAAAACCAAACCAAGAGCCCATGACAAAAAAAGAAAGCAAGAAAAACTTGGCCTTAGTTAGTTAGGCCTTATCAGTCATGTAGCACCTCCTCAGCAACAAGTACAACCCGCCTTTGACATTACAAAAACCCACTTAGAGCTTGGACGCCGGCTTGGGGCTCTCGGGAGATGTAATCTCATTGTACAGCAGCCTACACCACCATTCCGTTAGCTCAAGTCGCAAACAAACACAATCAACCCTGTGGCAGGAGCTAGGGAGGGAAGGAAACTCACGAAGTCAAAAAGTCGGCATAATCCTCGCCAGTGACCTGCCCCGAAAAGTACTGCGCAGCCAGGTGGAACTTGTTCCCCCGCGGGGCTTTGGCCGACAGCTCGGCGGCCTGCTCCTTGAGCAGCTTGAGGGCGTAGGCCTTGTCGACGCGCTTGCCCTCGGCCGTGGTGACGCCGTGGCGCACCCACTGCCACAGCTGGCTGCGCGAGACCTCGGCGGTCGCGGCGTCCTCCATGAGGTAGTTGATGGGCACGCAGCCGACGCCGCGGACCCAGGCCTCCATGTAGCCAAGGCCGATGTTGAGGTTCTTGCGGATGCCCTCCTCGGTGATCTTGCCCGGCACGTTCATGTTGAGCAGGTCGTTGGCGCCGATGGTGACGTCCTCGCGGCGGACGAAGAGCTGGTTGGGGGTGGGCATGTGCTTGTTGAAGATCTCGGTGGCGATGGACGCCAGCGCCGGGTGGGCGACCCAGGTGCCGTCGTGGCCGGCGCGCACCTCGCGCAGCTTGTCGGCGCGGACGCCCTCCATGGCCTTGTCGTTGGCCGCCGGGTCGTCCTTGATGGGAATCTGGGCCGCCATGCCGCCCATGGCGTGCACGCCGCGCTTGTGGCAGGTCTGGATGAGCAGCTTGACGTAAGCGTCCATGAAGGGCACCGTCATGGTGACGGCGCCGCGGTCGGGCAGCACAAAGTTGGAGTTTTGGCGGAACTTCTTGATGACGCTGAAGATGTAGTCCCAGCGGCCGCAGTTGAGGCCAGAGCTGTGGTCGCGCAGCTCGTAGATGATCTCGTCCATCTCAAAGGCGGCCAGGATGGTCTCGATCAGCACGGTGCCGCGGATGGTGCCGCGGGACATGCCGATGTAGTCCTGGGCCAGGTTGAAAACGTCGTTCCAGAGGCGGGCCTCGAGGTGCGACTCCATCTTGGGCAGGTAGAAGTAGGGGCCGGCGCCGCGCTTGACCGACTCGACGGCGTTGTGGAAGAAGTACAGGCCAAAATCAAAGAGGGAGCCGCTCATGGGCTCACCGTCGACGGTGACGTGCTTCTCCTCGAGGTGCCAGCCGCGCGGGCGCACGATGAGGGTGGGCAGCTTCTTGTCGGTCCGGAGCTTGTACTCCTTGGGCCCTTGCTTAAAGTCGACCTGGCGGCGGACGGCATCGTACAGGTTCACCTGGCCGTTGACCATGTTCTCCCAGGTGGGGGCGCTCGAGTCTGGGACGACGCAAGACATACAATTAGCTGGCTGAACCCGCAGATAGGAATGGCATGACATGACGTACCCTCGAAATCAGCCATGTAGGTCCAGACATTGGCGTTCAGGGCGTTGACGACCATCTTGCGGTCGGTCGGGCCCGTGATCTCGACGCGGCGGTCGACCAGTCCCGGGGCGGGAGCGGCGCCCTTCCATGTTGGGTCGTCGCGGATGTGCTTGGTCTCGGGAAGGAAGTCGGGGAGGGCGCCCTTGTCGAGCTCGGCCTGGCGGATCTTGCGGCGCTCGAGGAGGGCCTTGCGGGTTGGGTTAAAGGAGCGCTGGAGGAGGGCGAGGAAGGCCAGAGCCTGCGGGGTCAGGATCTTGCGCTGCGACTCCTGGATCGAGCCGAGGACGGTGACGCCCTGGAGGATGGACTCGTTGCTGGCCATGGTGTTTGTCTGGGTGGTGGTGTGTGGACTTGTGGGCGGGAGGGGGACCGTCAAGGGG